>OHHB01000012.1_pt1 | contig 110465 bp, 98 predicted proteins | sample 1567921 | NCBI WGS metagenome assembly OHHB01 (sample SAMEA3879522, study PRJEB24766) | human gut metagenome | biome: human-associated habitat; feature: feces | place: USA | collected 1985/1987
GAGGCATCCATTCTGGTGCCTTATAAAAAGGATATGCTCTAAATTGAGTGTTAACCTATCCTCGCATATTTCTCGGAATATTTTTTTCCGAGCCAACTTTTATGCCTTCTTGCAAACACGAGCATAAAATATGCTTGTGCTTGCAAATTACCTTCGGAAATATTTTATTCCCATTGTTTCAATTACAGGTAATGCCATTAAAGGCACGAGGTTCGATTCCTCGTTGAAACACTAACAATAATAACGATATTAAAAATCACTATATATGAAGAAAGTAATGCTCGTCTTCGGCACACGTCCCGAAGCCATTAAAATGTGCCCACTGGTCAAAGAGTTCCAGAATCACTCAGATGAGTTCGAAACCATCGTATGCGTCACAGGTCAGCATCGCGAGATGCTCGATCAGGTACTCACCATCTTCGATGTCACTCCTGACTACGACCTCAACATCATGAAGCAAGGTCAGGACCTCTATGACGTAACCGCACGTGTCCTTACCGGCATGCGCGACATCTTCAAGGTTTGCAAGCCTGATGTTGTCTTCGTTCATGGCGACACCACCACCTCCACCGCAGGTGCCCTTGCTGCATTCTATGCCCAGATACCTGTAGCACACATCGAGGCAGGCCTCCGCACCCACAACCTCTACAGCCCATGGCCAGAGGAGATGAATCGTCAGGTCACAGGCCGTATCGCCACCTACAACTTCTCGCCAACACCACTCTCAGAGAGCAACCTGAAGGCAGAGGCAGCACTCGGTCAAATCTATGTTACCGGCAATACCGTCATCGATGCCCTCCGCATGGTCGTTGACAAACTCACCACCGATGAGACCCTCCGCAAGGAGCAGGATGAAATCCTCCTCAATGCAGGTTATGACGTATCACGCCTTGCCGAGGGCAAGAAGCTCGTCCTCATCACAGGTCATCGTAGAGAGAACTTTGGCGATGGCTTCATCCGCATGGTGACAGCCATGAAGGATCTCTCCGAGAAATACACAGACGTTGACTTCGTCTATCCAATGCACCTCAACCCTAACGTGCGCAAGCCAATTGCAGAAGTCTTTGGTGAGGCAGCCATCAACCATCAGTCATCGTTATCGTCATCGTCATCGTTGGGAAGGAACTTCTTCTTCATCGAGCCACTCCAGTACCTCGAGTTCGTTCACCTCATGAGCAAAGCCACCATCGTCCTCACCGACTCAGGTGGCATTCAGGAGGAAGCCCCAGGCCTTGGCAAACCAGTCCTCGTGATGCGTGACACCACCGAGCGTCCAGAGGCACTCGCATCAGGCACCGTCCACCTCGTGGGCACCGACTACGACAAGATTGTCACCGAAGTCAGCACCCTCCTCGACGATCAGGAAGCATACAACAAGATGTCAAAGGCTGTCAACCCTTATGGTGACGGACAGGCTTGCCGCCGAGTTGTAGATATCATGGCAGGTCGCGAAACTGACCGCTACGAAGTAATTTAAGTATAATTCACAAAACATAATACAAAAATGATTAACGTTATTGGCTTAGGCTACATCGGTCTCCCAACAGCCCTGATGATGGCCTCACATGGTGTTGAAGTTGTTGGTACCGACTACAATAAGAAACTTGTTGACACTCTCAATGCTGGTCGCACCACCTTCAAGGAGGATGGTCTCGATGAACTCTTCAACGATGCAGTTAAGGCTGGCATCAAGTTCACTACCGAGTATCAGAAGACCGACATGTATATCGTGTCCGTTCCTACCCCATACGACAAGTTCTCAAAGAAGGTTGACGCATGCTATGTAGTAGCTGCTGTCAAGGAGGTGATGAAGGTGTGCCCAAAGGGCGCAACCGTTGTCGTTGAGTCAACCGTCAGCCCTGGCACTATGGACAACTTCATCCGTCCTGTAGTCGAGGAGAACGGTTTCAAGATTGGAGAAGACCTCCACCTCGTTCACGCTCCTGAGCGTATCATCCCTGGCAATATGGTTTATGAGCTCCTCCACAACAACCGTACCATCGGTGCCGACTCTAAGGAGATTGGCGAGAAGGTTAAGCAGTACTATGCTTCGTTCTGCCAGGGTGAGATCGTTGTTACCGACATCCGTTCAGCCGAGATGACCAAGGTCGTTGAGAACACCTTCCGTGCTGTCAACATCGCCTTTGCTAACGAGCTCGCACGCATCTGCCGTCACGACAATATGGACGTTTATGAGATCATCCGCATATGCAACATGCACCCACGTGTCAATATCCTCCAGCCTGGTCCTGGTGTAGGTGGCCACTGCATCTCAGTTGACCCTTGGTTCCTTGTTGGCGATTACCCACGTCTCGCTAAGGTTATCGATGAGTCAATGAAGACTAACGACTCACAGCCAGAGTTCGTCCTCAACCGCATCCACGAGATCATGAAGGAGAACGGCATCGAGAACAACCGCAAGGTAGGTCTCTATGGCCTCACTTACAAGGAGAATGTTGACGACTATCGCGAGTCACCAACCCTCCAGATGCTTGAGCTTCAGGAGCGTCACCTCGCACGTCCATTGAAGTGCTATGATCCATTCCTCATTGGCAACAAGATTGCAGAGAATCAGTACGATGACTTTGATGAGTTCCTCGCTGATGTTGATATGGTAGTCATCATGGTTAAGCACGACCACATCAAACAGAACTGGGACAAGCTCAAAGGTAAGGTAATCCTTGATTGCTTCAATATCTGTCCGCTGGAGGGTGTTTATCACATCTAATAATATTTTTATTTGTGTTAACTATGTTGAATAGATTCAGGCAATATCTGACTAATAAAGGTCTTAGATACGAAGTGCATGAGCCTAATGTAATCACCTTTGATTACAGTTCACATACCTACATGTTCGAATACACACACCCTAATTATATACGCCTAATGCTGCCATCATTCGAAAACTGTAATTCATTTGATGCCGCAAAGTGGGTAACTATATCAGAGTTAAATGCCACATATAAGGTTGCCAAGATTGTTAAATCTGGTAATTCTTTGTGGATAAGTTTCGAAACGTTTGTTTATGGTGACGATATGCTAAGTCCATTGTTTGACACAATGTTAAATATTGTAGAAAATATGTATCATGAGTACCTTCGGCGATAAATTGGGAACATTAGGCAAATCTATTTGGCCTTCCAGAACGAGTGTGAGGTGGATTATTTTTCTGCTAGTAATAGCGGTTATAAGCCTATCCTATATAGCATTCTTTAATCAGGTTGAATTTAAGGAGAGCGTATTTATCAAGTACCTCAGCTACACTTCTTCTCTCTTGTCATTTTTACTATCAGTATTTGCAATTTTCTATGCATACCTAACTTCAATAGATACAAGCAATAAGCTTTCCTCTATTGAAAATACAGTAACGTCATTGAATGTTAGCACTAATGACCTCAAGAACAATAACGAACAGTTACATAATCTCATCTTGAGTCTGAGAAATGCACAAGGAGGTCAGGCAAACCCAAGTCAGACAAACAAGGGACTGCCACAAGTGGATAATTCTCATCAACAGACAGATAGTTAATTGTATAGGTTAAGCGCGTGCACAGGTGGATGCATAAGCATCAGCGTTCGACTCGCTCACGCGCTTCAAAGTTAAATGTTAAGATAAAATGGAAGTAATAAAAACCGCCATTGAAGGCGTTGTAATAATCGAACCTCGCGTATTTAAGGACGCAAGAGGATATTTCTTCGAGTCATTCTCACAGCGTGAGTTTGAGGAGAAAGTTCGTAAAATCAATTTCGTACAAGACAATGAAAGCATGTCCTCTTATGGTGTGATGCGAGGGCTTCATTTCCAGCGTCCACCATTCACTCAGTCGAAACTTGTTCGTTGCGTGAAAGGTGTAGTACTGGATGTTGCCGTGGATATCCGCAAGGGTTCGCCAACATACGGTCAGCATGTCTCTTGCTTGCTATGTGGTAACGATATGATTGATGATGCCTCAAAAGAAAAGTTATCGTTATCGTCATCGTTATCGTGCGATGAGATAGCATCGGCTATCCATCGTCAGTTCTTTGTGCCAAGAGGATTCGCACATGGTTTTGCAGTACTCTCAGAGACAGCAGTATTCCAGTACAAATGCGACAATTTCTATGCACCACAAGCTGATGGCGGCATAAGCATTAAGGACGAATCACTTGGTATTGATTGGAAGATACCTACAGAGAATGCACTCCTGAGCGAGAAAGATATGATGCATGAAATGCTGAAGGACTTTGATAGTCCTTTCAGCATTGATATGGATTTGTATCCGGAGTTTTCAAACAAGTAAATCAAAACAATATTATGAAGAATATAGTAATCACAGGTGGCGCAGGCTTTATCGGAAGCCATGTAGTGCGCCTGTTCGTTAATAAATACCCAGAATATAACATAATCAACCTGGATAAGCTGACTTACGCTGGTAATCTGGCTAATCTCAAGGACATTGAGGATAGGCCGAATTACAAGTTCGTGAAGATGGATATCTGCGACTTTGATGCTTTCTACAAGCTGATGCAGGAGGAGAAGATTGATGGTATCATCCATCTGGCTGCAGAATCGCATGTAGATAGAAGTATAAAGGATCCTTTTACTTTCGCTCGCACCAACGTAATGGGAACATTGTCTCTTCTACAGGCAGCAAAGCTCTATTGGGAGTCTTTACCTGAGAAGTATGAGGGCAAGCGCTTCTATCACATCTCTACAGATGAGGTTTATGGCGCTCTCAAAATGACACATCCTGAGGGCGTGTCAGCTCCATTCTCTACCAAGGCATCTTCTGAGGCTCAGCATGAGGCATACGGAGAAGAGTTCTTCTTGGAGACTACCAAGTACAACCCTCACTCACCATATTCTGCTTCAAAGGCAAGTTCAGATCATTTCGTTCGTGCTTTTCATGACACATACGGTATGCCAACTATCGTGACCAACTGCTCAAACAATTATGGTCCTTATCAGTTCCCAGAGAAGCTGATACCTCTCTTCATTAACAATATCCGTCATCGCAAGTCTCTTCCGGTTTATGGTAAGGGTGAGAATGTGCGCGACTGGCTCTATGTAGTGGATCATGCTCGTGCCATAGATACCATATTCCATAACGGCAAGGTGGCTGAGACCTACAACATCGGTGGTTTCAACGAATGGAAGAACATCGACATTATCAAGGTTGTTATCAATACCGTTGACCGCCTCCTCGGTCGCAAGGAAGGTGAAGACCTAGATCTCATCACCTACGTTACCGACCGTCTCGGTCATGATGCCCGTTACGCTATCGATTCTCGCAAACTACAGGCAGAACTCGGATGGGAACCATCGCTTCAGTTTGAGGAAGGTATTGAGAAGACTGTGAAGTGGTACTTGGAAAACGAGGTCTGGATAGATAACATCACCACAGGTGAGTACATGAAATATTATAGTGATATGTACGACAATCGTTAGTCGATAGCATCCGCACAAATATCTATGTAGAAAAATAACACATGCAAATGTCTGATAACAATCAATCATCTTATCGTAGTATTTTCAAAGCCACATCCCTTTTCGGAGGTGTGCAGGTCTATCAGATACTCATTCAAATTATAAAATCCAAGTTTATAGCTATACTTCTTGGACCTGCAGGTATAGGCATTATAGGACTTTATCAAAGTGGACTTCAATTCGTACAACAGCTTACTAACATGGGGCTTGCTCAAAGTGCTGTTAGAGATGTGTCAGAGGCAAACGGCACAGGCGACAAACAGAGAATCGCACACACCATAACTGTAGTTAGACGTTTGGTATGGATCACAGGTTTGCTTGGATTAATTGCAGTTGCCGTTTTATCTCCATTACTCAGTAAGAGTTCATTCGGTAATTATGATTATACCATACCTTTTATTATCCTTTCATTTACTTTACTTCTGGATCAACTCTCTGCTGGACAGAAAGTAGTTCTTCAAGGAATGAGACGATTGAAGGAGCTTGCTAAATGTTCTGCTTTTGGTGCGACATTCGGATTGATAACCTCTGTACCTCTATATTATTTCATTGGAATAAAAGGTATTGTGCCATCGCTGATACTCAATAGCGCCTGTATGCTACTATTGAGTTGGATATATTCAAAGAGAGTAAAGGTAGAACCAATAAGGGTAACTACCAAACAGACGTTTGAGCAGGGCAAACTCATGCTCATAATGGGGGTTTCTATGAGTATAAACGGAATCCTTAGTACAGGAGTGGCATTTATTATACGCAGTTATATACAGAATGTCGGTGGCGTAGATGAGGTTGGCTTATATCAGGCAGGTTTTGTTATAATGTCCACTTATGTTGGCATGATAATGAACGCAATTGCTACCGATTATTATCCTCGATTAGCGGCAATCAACAAAGATGTTAAAAAGTGTCGTGATGCAGTTAGTCAACAAGGTGAAATTGGAACGATGCTGCTTGCACCAATGCTGACAGTCTGTCTTGTATTTATGCCATTCGTACTCCATATACTTTATAGTGATCAGTTTCTTGCTGCAAATGAGTATATATCATGGGCGTGTCTTGGTATGTTGCTTAGATTGGCAGCATGGGTAATCAGCTACATGTTTGTAGCTAAAGCAGAATCAAAGTTATTCATTGTTAATGAACTCTTAGGTAATATCTATTATGTTTTACTTAGTATATTAGGTTATAGGTACTGGGGGTTGCAGGGCATAGGTGCTGCTTTCGCACTTAACTACATTTTCTATTTCATTCAAGTGTATCTCATAGCACGACATCGCTACCAATTCCGTTTCAGTAGCAGTTTTATTCGCTGTTATGGTATTCAGTTAGCTTTGGTTGTTGCGTGTCTCGCAACAGTCTTGCTTTTTGACGGAATTGCAAAATACGCTATTGGCATAATGCTGATCAGTATAAGCTGCTACCTCGGCTTCCGAGGACTTAACCAACGAATGGACTTAACTTCAGTGATAAAAAGTAAACTACACAAGTAATATGACAGTAAACGATTGTAAATTTATAGAACTCCCAAAATTCCTTGATCAAAGAGGCAATCTGTCGTTCGTTCAGAACAATGCACAAATTCCGTTTGAGATCAAGCGAACCTATTGGTTGTACGATGTCCCAGGTGGCGAATGCCGAGGTGGACATGCTTATCGTGATACGGAAGAGTTCGTAATAGCCCTTTCGGGTTCATTTGATGTTACAATAGACGATGGCAAGGAGAAAAAGTCTTTCTCGCTCAACCGCTCATATTATGGTCTTTACATTCCTAAGGGCGTATGGCGTGAGATAGAGAACTTCTCCACAAACTCCCTGGCTTTGGAATTTGCTTCAACACCATACAACCCTGATGATTATATACGCGATTACGAAGAATTCTTAAAATTGAAGGAAAATGGCGAAATATAATGTTTTTGACTGTACTATGGTGGAACTTGACAAGCACCATAGCGACCGCAAGGGCAACCTCACGGTGGTAGAAAATGGCAAGACATTGCCGTTTGACGTAAAGCGTGTATATTACCTGTATGATGTACCTGGAGGAGAAAATCGTGGTTCACACGCACATCGTGACTTGAGCCAGCTCATCATTGCTGCCTCAGGATCATTTCGCGTGACACTTGATGATGGCACATGCAAACGTTCATTCTTCCTTAATCGCCCATATCAAGGATTATATGTAAAGCCTGGAATGTGGCGCGACCTTGAAGACTTCTCTTCTGGAGCTGTATGTATGGTACTTGCTTCAGAAGAATATGATTCAAATGATTACATACGCAGTTATGAAGATTTTATAAAATATAGAAACGAAAATAAATAGAATATGCAAAAATCCGTAATCGAATATCTCTCGGCAACCGTAAGCCGGTTTCCGGAGAAGGTGGCAGTGAAAGACTCTGAGATGTCGATCACCTTTGGTGAGTTGTGGCAGAATGCACAGAAGATTTCAGCTGCATTGGTGAATGCCAATATCGGACTTAACAATCCGATTGGCGTGTATATCCCTAAGGGATGCAAGATGATTGAGTCGTTTGCAGGTATCAACATGAGCGGCAACTTTTATGTGCCTCTTGACACAAAGTCGCCTGCATCACGTGTCAACAGTATTATCACTACTCTTGAGTCGAAGGTACTTATTACCGATCGTGTTCACTTGGAGGCTCTGAAGGCTTTTGCTAATGCAGAGATTCTTGTAGTTGAGGATATTGTTGAGAGTGATATCAATACAGAGAATGCCTTTGTGCAGCTCGATAAGCAGATTGATACCGATCCTGTTTATAGCATCTTTACAAGTGGTTCTACAGGTGCTCCTAAGGGTGTTGTCGTATCGCATCGTGGTGTGATTGACTACATCGATTGGGCTAATGATACATTCCATTTCGAGAGTGATGCTGTTATCGGTAATCAGGCTCCTTTCTATTTCGACAACTCAACCCTCGACATCTATCTGATGTACTCAACTGGTGCAACCCTCAATATCATTCCTGAGAGTTGCTTTGCTTTCCCTGCTAAGTTGGTTGATTACCTTAATGAGGAGAAGATTTCGTTTGTGTTCTGGGTTCCTTTTGTACTCGTGAATGTAGCTAACCTCAACATCTTCGAGACCAAGAAGCCAGAGTATATGAAGGAGGTGTTCTTCGCTGGTGAGGTGATGCCAAACAAGCACCTCAACTACTGGCGCAAGCATTTGCCTAATTGTCGTTATGCAAATCTGTATGGTCCTACAGAGATTACCGTTGACTGCACCTATTATGAGGTGAAGCGCGAGTTTACTGATAGCGAACCATTGCCAATTGGCTTCCCATGTCGCAATAGTGATGTGCTGATTCTTGTTGACCGTAAGCGTCTGGCTGAGAAGGGCGAGCAAGGTGAACTTTGCGTTCGCGGCTCTTCGCTGGCTCTTGGCTACTACAACAATCCCGAAAAGACTGCATCTGCATTCATCCAGAACCCTCTCCATAGCCATTATCCTGAGACCATCTATTGCACAGGTGATGTGGTTTATGAAAATGAGTATGGCGAGATTATGTACGTTGGTCGTGTGGATTCTCAGATCAAGCACAATGGCTATCGTATCGAACTTGGTGAGATTGAGACTGCTATCCTTGGTAGCCACATGGTTGATAACTGCTGTGTTGTTTACGACTTCGCCAACAAGAAGATTGTCATGTTCTATCAGGCTGCAGAGGAACTCAATATGGCTGCATTCCGCAAGGCTATCTCAACAGCAATCCCTCGTTATATGCTCCCTTCTGAGTACCATCGTGAGGAGATCCTGCAGCAGAATGGAAGCGGAAAGATAGATAGAGCACATTATAATAAGTTAATCAATAAGTAATAAAACAATGAAGACCGTAAACTCATTCGATGAGGTAAGGACATACATCAGTAAGGTAAGGGGACTCCGAAAGGGGTTTCTTACCAACTTCTTCCCTGAGCAGAAGAAGATAGATATGTGGACTTCCCATGAATGCTTGTACGTTGTTGAAGGCGAGGAAACAGCCATATTCCTGAAGAAGGATGATGGCTTCACCTACATTCTTTATTGTGCTACTACCAAAGAGCAACTGCTTGGTGCTCTTGCTTCATTGCCAGAAGATACCTATGTATTCGATCAGATTGTGGATGCACGAGCAGATGCTTCACTCTTAGACGGATTCAAGGCAATGGGCTTTGAAGTAAGAAAGAGTCTTGTCAGAATGAGCAAAATCAACGAGACTCCAGAGCCTGTTGCAGATGCAAGTGTATATGATGCAACCAAGGAGGATATTCCTGTTTTGGATGAATTGCTACATGAGCATTTCGACAAGTATGCAGAACAGTTGCCAACAATTGAGGAACTGAATGAATTTGTTGAGTTAAAGCATGTTATAGTAAAGCGTACTGATGACAAGATTGCAGGATTCATTTTCTATGATCAGTCACCATCTACACTCTATCTCCGCTATTGGCTCGTAAATACTGAGTTCCGTAATCAGCGTGTAGGTTCAGAGCTATTCCACGAATACAACAGACGTGGTGCTGCTTGCAAACGACACATGCTATGGGTGGTAGAAGACAATGAGAATGCCATTAAACGCTATGAGCATTACGGTTATAAGAACGAAGCAATGAAAGATTACGTATTGACTAAGAATGTAAACGAGGGGGGGTAAAATCTTAATCCTCAGACGATTACCTTTCTGTAATTATCAAATAGCAGCATAATTATGGAAAAGGTAATAAAGAATATCGTTTTCTGGGGTGAAGATGCATTCAGTAATGTCATATTGACCTCCCTTATACAAGCAGGTTATAATGTTAAACTGGTGGTATCGCCACAGTATGACAACCTAATCTACAAAAGATTGGAAATGACCTGCACAAAAAACGGAATTGAGTTTATCAGAGAAAAGCCTATCAATAGTGAACGGGTTTATGAGAAGGTAAAAGCATGTGCGCCGGACCTCTGTGTCATCTGCCATTTTGAACGCCTTATAAAGGAACCTATTCTTTCCGTTCCGAAATACGGCTTTATCAATGTACACCCTTCTATGTTGCCAAACTACAGAGGAATGGCACCTCAGCATTGGCCAATCATCAATGGTGAGAAGGAAGTTGGCATTACATGTCACTATGTAGATGAAGGAACTGACACTGGCAACATCATTGTCCAGAGGATTGTACCTTTGACTGATGATATGTACGTTTCAGACCTTCAGCGAGTATGGTTGAAGGAATATACAACCCTTGTGGTTGAAGCAATAGACCGCATCAAACGCGATGAGCCAACTCGTGAACAAAGGCATCTTGAAGGTTCATATTATGGTAAACTCAAGGAAGAACAATGCGTGATCAATCCAACCGGAACCGTCCGTGAAGCATATAACCTTGTAAGAGGTGTGTCCTTGCCTTATTATGGTGCAAGAATGGACAACATGATTATCTATCGTGCGCACATTATGAAAGATGGTGAAGACGTAACAGACAAGACAACGATTGCCTTTCATGACGGAACCTTGGTTCTTGACCAATTCAAAGAAAAAGAATAATAGTAATAACAAATAAATATTTCAAAAAACAATGAAAGAAAAAGTATTAGAGATTCTTGCTAATCTCCGTCCAGAGTTCGATTTTACAGAAGATGTAGATTTCATCGAACATGGTATGCTCGACTCCTTTGATGTAGTATCACTCGTATCTGACCTTGATTCAACTTTCGGTATCTCTATCGATGGTGTTGATATCGTGCCAGAGAACTTCTCATCAGTTGATTCAATTATTAACCTCTTGAAGAAAAACGGAGCTCAGTAATGGATTTCAAATTTAAGAATAAACGAATAAGCGGTATCCTTACCATTCTGCCAAAGAAGGTTGTGACTTTTGAAGAGGAGATGGGTAACTACAACTTCTCTCCAGCAAAGTCAATGAAACTCAAACTGGCTATGGGTTACAAGGAACATCGTTTGGCTGAAGAAGGCCAGTGCTCTTCAGACTTCTGTATTCATGGATTGCAGTATCTTTTTGACAATGGTATGTTGCAGAAGGATGAGATTGATGCACTCCTGTTTGTCAGCCAGTCCCCAGACTATTTCATGCCACCTACCAGCAACATTATTCAGGGTCATTTCGGTTTGAAGACCGACATGATTTGTATGGATATCAACCAGGGTTGTGCGGGCTTTGAACTTGGATTGATACAGGCTTTCATGATGCTTGATCAGCCAAATATCAACAAGGTGATATTGATGAATGCTGATGTGTTGAGCGCTAAGGTATCTCCAAAGGATCGTAACAGCAAGCCACTCATTGGTGATGCTGCTTCTATCGCAATCATAGAGAAGGATACTAACGATTCAACCATCTATGCAAACATCAACATGGATGGTACAGGAGCTCTTGCCCTCAACATTCCTGCTGGTGGCTTCCGTATGCCTTGCACTCCTGAGACAGCTGAAATGGTAGAGGATGCAAATGGTAACTTCCGTTCGCTCAATAACCTTGTGATGAAGGGTGATGAGGTATTCAACTTCGTACAGCGTGAGGTTCCACCGATGATTGAACATCTGATGGAAGAGGCTCAGGTAAAGCAGGAGGACATCGATTGGTTCATGTTCCACCAGCCAAATAAGTTCATGCTCCAGAAACTTGCAGATAAGATTGGCGTACCTCGCGAAAAGATGCCTGCCAACATCGTTGAGAACTTTGGCAATGCCAGTGGTGTGACCGTTACCACTAATATCTCATACAATCTTGGTGAGGAGGTAGTTAATGGCTCAAAGAAAGTCTGCATAGCAGGTTTCGGAGTAGGCCTCACTTGGTCATCACTCATACTTGAATTAAATAAATTATCGTTTAACAAAATTATTGAATTTTAAGACAATGAAAGAATTAATTGAAAAACTCGCAGAGATCCTTGAAGTTGAGGAGATTGATGTTACAAAGAAACTCACAGATTTTGATGAGTGGGATTCACTTGCTGCACTCTCAATCCTTGCTATGTTGGATTCTGATTATCACAAGACTATGAAGGCAGCAGACCTCCGCTCATTTGAGACAGTTGAGGACTTCTGCAAAGCAGTACTTGCATAATGGCTTTAACCGTAAAGACTTTCATAAATAATCCTGTTTCTTCGAATTGCCATATCATATATGACGATTCGGAGAAACATGGGATTGTTGTAGATCCTGGGTCGGAGGATAGTTCAGAGATACTATCTTTCGTTAGGAATAATGCTCTCGTTGTGGATTATGTAATCCTTACGCATGAGCACTTCGATCATACATGGGCAGCAGACAAATTCTCTGCTCCTATACTTTGTACTAAGGATTGTGCTGACACTATAAGCGATAAGAAGCGTAACCTTTCTTTCTTCTTTAATCAACTGGGATTCCAGATAGAAGTAACAGCCACTTGTGTAGAAGATTATAATATGAAGATGAAGATTCTCGGATATGAAGTAGAGTTCTACAAGAACGGAGCTCATTCTCCTGGCGGACTTCTATTCACAATAGATAAGTATATCGTGACTGGCGATATGCTGATAAAAGACTTGAAGACAGTCACAAAACTGCAATGGGCGAACAAGGAGGAATTGCCTGATTGTGAACGTTGGCTTCGTGAGAAACAAGGCAAAGGCTATACGGTAATTACTGGACACGGAGAATGTTTTGAATTAGATAATTACGATTTAAACAAAATATATTAATATATGGGATACACATTAGTAACAGGTGCGACTTCTGACATTGGAAAACAAATATGCCAGACCCTTGTAGCAGAAGGTCATACAATTTTGCTTTCTGATCTGTCGGAAGAAGCTTTGAATGATGTTTGCGCTTCTTTGGATGGTGAAGGTCATCTTATCCTGCCTCTTGATCTTTCGAATGTAGAGGAGAGTAAAGAGGCTTTGTCCGCATTCATCAAGGAGAAGCAGATAGCCGTAACACATGCTGTTTTTGCAGCTGGTATTTTTGCTATCAAGCCTTTGAAACTTATGAACTATGAGTTTGTGAAGAAGAACTTTGATATTGCTGTTTTCTCAATGCTATTCCTTTCTCAGGTACTTGCATCAAAGAAGACCAATGGTACAAATTTGGAGAGTGTGGTATTAGTATCAAGCGTATCTGCCATTATGGGTACAAAGGGTTATATCACATATAGTGCTGTTAAGGCTTCAATGTTGGGAATCCTTAAGTCGCTTGCTGCTGAACTCGCACCAAAGGTACGAGTGAATGCAGTACTGCCCGGAGGTGTACGTACTCGCACCACTAACTTCCTATACGAAAGTCAGGAAGGACCAAATCCTCGCTATTTGTTGGGCGATGGCATGCCTTCTGATGTTTCAAATGCTATTGCATTCCTCTTGTCAGAGAAGGCACGCTGGATAACAGGTCAGCAGCTTGTTGTGGATGGCGGATTCATGGTTGATTAATTATGCGAACATTCTTTAGTTATAAACCCGGGGCAAAGTTCCTTTCTGGATGTAAGGTGACACTACATGTGATGCCAGATTATGTGGAATACATAGTCAAGTTGGATCATGGATACTATGGTGTTGTGAATCTTATGCCGGAAGAAAATGATAAAGTAACGTTGCTTTGTTATTGGGGAGACTATTTCAAACGCTTGCATAATATACCCAACAAGAACAAAGTAATGGACATACTTGCCAAGCATTGCCCAACACTTGTACAAGTGCTGTCTTCTCAAGGTGAAGTTAAATTTGCCTAATTCAAGAATGCAAAGTATGAAGGTAGTGGATTCGTCATGCAATTGAATGCCGATTTCAGTCATGGCTTGATACCTGTTCTTGGCAATTCAGACCTGCAAACAAAAGCGTTAAACCTTCTGAACACATCACTAAAAGTATTTTGGGAAATACACGACCATTGCCCTTTGAAGGGATGGGTGGATGGATTAAATGAAATTTAAGATTATGTACAATTCTGATTTTCATATTTCAAGATATGGTATCGAAGTTCGTTTGGTAAACGAAGATGATGCCGAATTTATTTATAAATTAAGATCTGATAAAGAATTGACAAAATTTATCAGTCAAGTAGATGGCACATTGGAAGAACAAATCCAATGGATTAGGCAGTACAAGTTACGAGAAAAAGACGGACTTGAATATTACTTTATATTCTCGTATAATGGTGAGAGAGTTGGATTAGCGAGATTGTATAAAATAGAGGATGATCATTTTACTCAAGGAAGTTGGCTATTTCATCCTAGTTCTCCTGCTGGGTGTTCAATATTAGGTAATATTATCAGTTGCGAGCTAGGATTTGAACTAGAAGGTAAAAAATATATGCTTACTGATGCCAGAATAGGAAATAGCACACACCGATATGTAAAAACTTTCCATCCTGAAATAGTCGAAGTTACCGATCTGGATGTGTTCTATAGAATAACAAAAGAGAATTATTATAAATATAAGACGAAACACATAGAGTTAGCACAAAAAGTTTTGTCTCTTCAAAAATCATAAAGAAAAAACATAAAACAATGAATATCCCATTCCTTTCACTCCATGACGTGACATCTCTTCATGGAGCCGAGATCAACGAAGCTGTAACACGAGTAGTAAACAATGGCTGGTACCTTCAAGGCAAGGAGAACGAGCAGTTTGAGAAGCATTACTCTGAGTTCATCGGATGCAAGCACACCATCGGTTGCGCAAATGGTCTTGATGCCCTCATCTGGATCTTCCGTGCGTACATCGAGATGGGCGTGATGCAGCCAGGTGATGAGGTTATCGTACCTGCCAATACATACATCGCAACCATCCTTGCTATCACTGAGAATAACCTCGTGCCAGTGTGCATTGAGCCAAAGCCAAACACCCTTGAGATTGATGACGACCTTATTGAAGCTGCCATCACTCCTAAGACAAAGGCTATCTCTATCGTGCACCTCTATGGTCGTATTGCATATACTGACAAGATTGGCGAAATCTGCAAGAAGTACAACCTTAAGCTGGTTGAGGATTGTGCTCAGAGTCACGGTTGTAAGCATACCGATGGTCGCGTAACAGGTAGCATTGGTGATGCTGCAGGCCACTCATTCTACCCAGGTAAGAACCTTGGAGCTCTTGGTGATGGTGGTGCTGTAACTACCAACGATCCTGAGCTTGCAGCTGCCGTTCGTGCCCTTGCTAACTATGGCAGCCAGAAGAAGTACGTCTTCAAGTATGCGGGTCGCAACAGCCGTCTTGATGAGATTCAGGCAGCCGTTCTTGACGTGAAGTTGAAGTATCTCGTTGAGGATAACGCACATCGTAAGGCTGTGGCTCACTACTACTATGAGCACATCAACAATCCTCTCATCACCCTTCCTGACCTCCTGCCAGACGAGCAGAATGCATATCACCTTTTCCCAATCATTGTTAAGGGCAAGGAGAATCGAGATCGTCTGCATGACTATCTGGAGCAGAATGGAGTAGGTACAGTATGTCATTATCCTATCGCTCCACACAAGCAGGAGTGTTATGCTAAGGAGTTATGGAATACCCCACAGCTGAGTTTGCCTTTAACTGAGCTACTGGCTGATGAAGAGTTAAGTCTGCCTATCGGTCCTGCAATTACATTGGAGGAGGTCGCAGAGGTTGTAAGATTAGTTAATGAGTTTAAATAAGAAATAGAAATAAGCAGGATGGAAGAAGCATTGGTAGATAGTGTAAAAAATACCCCCCCCATACGGGGTAGAAAAGAAAGAAATAGTAGCATAGAACTTTTTCGAATTTTGGCTGCGCTTCTTGTTCTTATAGTCCATCTGAATGGTTGGATGCTCGGAGGACTTTTTGACTGGGATGATATATCAATAACACCAGTTCATAAATATGGACAATTAGCTATAATATCAATATCATGTGTATGTGTTAATTGTTTTCTTTTGATATCTGGATGGTTCGGATTAAAGTTGAAATACTCTGCAATCCTCAAGATTTGGGTGACTTTGGTCTGTATATATATTCCATTCTATGCAATAGAGCATATCTGGCATCAACATTATTCAATTTTGGGTTATATTAATTCTGCAATAGCTTTTTCGAAAGAAAGTTACTTTGTGCAATGCTACCTAATGCTGATGTTCTTTTCTCCGGCTTTAAATCTATTGATAGAGCGAGAAAAAAAGAGAATAGCATTATATACGATATCTATTGTTACGATAGAATTTGTAATGGAACATGTTTTTCAAAACAAATCACTTTGTATAAATGAGGGGTATTCGTTGTTTCATTTTGTTACAATGTATCTTGTCGGAAGAACCTTGTACCAATATAAGCATGAGATATTGAAATATCCTAGTTATTTGTGGATATTAGTTTATATACTATGTGCAGGATTGGTTGGATTTATGCAATTAATGGGCTATAATAAGGCCTTTGCTTACTCTAACCCTTTGGTAATATTAGAGAGTATAATGTTATTTCTCCCCTTTGTGTATTATAACTTTAAGAGCAAGACTATAAATGCGTTATCTGAAAGTAGTTTCTCAGTATATATAATTCAAGTAACAACACCAGTATGTACGACATTGTTTGCTGTAGATCAATATGCATTTAAAACTTTATCATATCCAACGTTTTTATTACTGACGATATTATTTTCAATAGTATTTTATTTAGTATGCTTTGTCTATGACTACTATAGAAGGAGACTTACAAAACCTCTACTCGATAGATTAGAAATAAGACTCAGCAGCATAGTAAATCATATTATATGAGTATAAAAGATAAAATAAAAGAGATTGGGAGCGCGTATCAGTTGTGGCTGCTCTCCTTGCTTATGTTTTTTATTACCAATCCCTATTTTTTATGGAATACCAGGTTTGTTATACTCTCTAGTTTAGCATTCATGTTGTTATCCGTAAAATTTTGGACTTTGAGAGCGGGAAGGATGAATTTGTTTTTAGCAGCACTGCTTTTGTATACATATTACTCGTTTAATTCAAATTTAAACTTGAATGGTGTACTTGCAAAGATGCCAATTGTATTTCTTTTCGCAATTCAGCCCGCAAAACTATGTGAGCTTCTAGAAAAATACAAGGTGGTCTTGGCGTGTCTCTTGGTTCCGTCTATTTTGTTTTATTTATTATATTTGTTTGGATTTTCACTGGATGGTAATATAATAGATGCTTATGAAAGTGAAAAGACGTGTCATTATTATAGCTATCCTTTTTTTGTCCATTCTGATGCACAGGTATTACCCAGATTCCATGCATATTTTGATGAACCTGGAGTTTTAGGCTCTATAGGCGGTATGCTTTTGCTCGCAGATAGGTTCAATTTAAGGAAGGTTGATAATATAATAATACTGATTGGCTGTGTATTGTCACTCTCGTTGGTGTTTTGGGCTTTCTTTCTGGTTAATTTGCTGTTGACTAATTTCAAATATAAATGGATAACTTTAATAGTATTGATAGTAGCTATCAGCCAATTGTCTCAAATAGATGATTTAAGTTCGTTTTTCTATCGTTTTCAGTTCTCAGATGGTAAACTAAATGGGTTAAATCGCACAAGTGATGCATTTGATAGTTGGTACAATCGCTTTATTTGGACTAGTGATGTCTTTTGGGGATTAGGTGACGGACGCGCAGAAAAAATGGACTATGGAGGTTATTCATACAAACATGTAATTGTGAATTATGGGCTTATATTTTTTGTATGCTACATTGTAACATTTTATTCAATAGCTAAAAGGAATATATTGAAATTTAAATCCTTTTTCCTATGGGGTGTTTTATTTGCAATTTGTTTTTACCAAAGACCTTCATTGCAACGCGAAGAATTTGTTTTTGTGTGGTTATCACTAATTCATTATATAGATTATACAACAAAAAATTCAAACGATGGAAAACATAGATATTGTTAGTGTCTGTATTATTACGTACAATTCATCAAAATACATAGAAGAAACACTCGAAAGTGTAAGAAGGCAAACATATCCTGCAATCGAACTGATTATATCTGATGACGCGTCATCAGATGATACTGTCTATATTTGCGAACAGTGGATCGCAAAAAATCGTTCTCGATTCTGCAATGCGTTACTGTTAAAAGCAGAGAAAAATACAGGAGTATGCGGCAATATCAATCGAGCCAATGGTGCAGCAAATGGTAGATGGATAAAAGGCATGGCCGGGGATGATAGCTTGATGCCCGATGCGATACAGTCGTATGTTGAATTTTGTAATCAATCAAACTGTCAAGTATGTGTATCAGGAGCTTACTTCATGGATGAAGAGAGTAACCCTTTAGACATAGAGGGTGAAAAGTCTCTATGGAATCATTATATAGAAGATTTGGAGTGTACTTATCCTGAACAGAAAACGATGATTAAGCATCATTTGCTTTGCCCAGGACCACCTATGTTTTTCTCAAAAGATGTATGGACTGTTATTGGCGGTTGCAATGCGACTTATGCCTATGCTGATGAATGGGTGATGCAGTACAGTATGTTGAAGAATGGGTATAAGTTGAATCCTCTTGACAAAAAATTGATTGTCTATCGTGTTTCCAAAAATTCATTATGTCATAATCCTTTTGAGACACGTAGTTATGACAGTCAGTTTGGGTTTGTTAAGGATGTAATTATTCCAGACCTCGTTCATCATGGCCATTTGTTGGATGCATGGGATTTATTTGTTCAGAAAAAAACTCAATGCGTCATAGCGCATAAGAGAAATTTTAATTATAAATATTTGTTACTAATGTCTCCTTTGTATATCTTGAGAAGACTAAAAATTGCTTAGATATTATGGATGTTTCTATAATCATAATAAATTATAATACAAAAGAAATTACACGCGCATGTATAGATAGTGTATTTAAGTATACAAAGGGAGTTTCTTTTGAAATTATACTTGTTGATAATGCATCAAGTGACGGCAGTAAAGAGTTGTTTGAACAAGATTCAAGAATCAGGTATATTTACGAAACCACAAATCATGGATTTGGAGTCGCTAATAATATCGGAGCGGCGGTGGCAAGTGGTGATACTGTATTCTTGCTTAATTCAGACACATTGCTACATGAAGATTCTTGTACTATCCTATACAATCTTTTAACTTCGATGCCCAAAGTAGGTGTTGTAGGTCCTATTATGGTTGATGAAATTGGAAACAATAATGGATCCTATTATCCCTTTAGAAATTGTAATCTGTTTGAAAGGATTAAATTTCGATTGTATCAAAAGAAAATCAAAAAGAGGATTGAAGAGAACTTTAGTCGCAATGGATTTATTTACACCGGATATGTTAGCGGTGCTGCATTAATGATGTATAGAGATTTATTCAATAAAGTAGGCGGCTTTGATCCTGATTTCTTTATGTATTATGAAGAGCAGGATTTGCAGAAACGCATAGCAGATTTAGGTTATGAACGTGTAAGTACAAATAAGACAAAAATATATCATATCCATGGATTCAGCTCTAATAATTTTGTGCCTTCACATAAAATAAGAGTAAGACAAAAGAGTTTGCACTTATATGGTAAAAAACATTTTAGCGGCCTTCAATATGTCTTATTTAGATTTCTGAACTTTGTTGGCCTATCTATTAGTTTAGTAGAATCCAGTAAGTATAAGTGGAGAGAACGTATTTCTCTTTTAAGGGATGAATATATGGGTTATCCTAAATAATTTGATGTGTTCTTTAAAGAGACTTTATACATCTGCCTGCACAAGTGGATACTCATTGTCCGCACACAATGGGCATCATGGTGCGATACCTTCAGGCAGATCTTACTTCCGATTAAGGATTCATGATTAAGGATTACGGGATGATACCTATGTGATAATCGTGAAATCCTAAGCAGGCACAGGGCGCGATGCTGCTGATCGGATAGACTGATATCTAAATATACAAACACTACTGTCCCGTAAAAGTGGATAAATAGTTCTTTGAAATTGTTGAAATATAGTCAATTACACGGTTTTTTGAAATGAAACGGACTTGATTTTGCAACTTTGCAGTCTAATACAAATGGCTGCTATGTTCCAAGACAAATACGTATTCTCTCAATTAACCGCTTTTCTGAACAGGACTCAGTTTAACAACTATGTTCGCAAGTATGGTGGCAACCGATATGTGAAACATTTCACTTGCTGGAATCAGATGCTCGCGATGATGTTTGGACAACTGAGTAACCGTGAGAGCCTGCGGTAAGCAGTCAAAAATTGGCTCATAATTGAAATCTCTATCTTCGCTGCGAACAAAAATTTTAGAATTTATGTATAGCAGTGAAGATCTTGAAAGGTTTTACTCTCAGTACCAGACCGAGGCTTTGCCTCATGGAGAATCTCCCCAATCGTTTTGTGTTAAGAACAAAGTTCCTTATAACATCTTTCAGAAATGGTACAGGGATACCCGTAAAAAAGTAGTTGAAGTCCAGGTTGATGGTGTTCCAGTAATCGGTCATGAGGAAAAATCCAGTGCCATTGATCAATCTCAACCGGTATCACCAGGCAGAAATGATCACCCGGTTCGTATTTGGGTTGAGATTCGTATCAGCAATGGCTTGCATTTGTCCCAAAAGAATTTAAGCTACCCGGATTTGGTTCGTATGGTAGAGCAGTTGGAGGGGTTATGTTGAGTGTTACCGGTCTGAATCATTTTTATTATGTCCGTGACTTTACCGATATGCGTTGTAAGCACAGCCGTGTGCTGTCTGTCATTCGTGAACGGCTTCACCGTGAGCCCAATGATGGAGACGTCTTTATAGTCATGTCTCGCAATCGCAGAATAGTCCGTATGTTTTCATTTGATAATCGTTCATATAGTCTGTTCGAAAAGAAGTTTGTGGCAGGCTATCAGTTCATGAAGGTGGAGCGGAACGGGGCAGATACTGTTTATCGGATTGCCTGGAAGGACGTGGTTTTGATTCTTGAGAATCCTATAGTTAAAACATTAAAAATCAGATAATCAATCTATTTATCCACTTGCGGTTTTGTGATTATTTTATTACCTTTAATGCTGTAAATCAAAGGTTTAAGTGTGATCGATCTGCAAGATATAATTACAACAAAACGAGAGTTGTTGAGTAGGGCAACCTACTCACGCAACCCTATAAATTATAGTGCAGGTATGTCAGAGGATCAGAAAGAGCGATACATACAATACCTTGCCGAACAGAATCAGGATCTTCGGTTGACAAGTGATGCCATGAAGCTTGTTTTGGAGGATTTTATGGCTCAGATGAAGGATCTGAAGGCTCAGGTGTCCTCTATGGAATCGAAACATGCTGACCTTGAAAATCGGTTATCGGAAGAGCATAAACTTCGCAAATCGGCTGAGCGTAAGATAAAATCACTTCAAGAAAAACTTGATTATGCCCATCAGGAACGTTTTGGTGATAGACGTCAAAAGATACAATCTAAAGCTAAAACAAGTGATTCAGACCGCCGGAAGGAGAAAGATGATTATGATGGAACCGATGATACGCTTCGTACGGATTCGGTTGATCATGCTCCATCTCAAGAGGTAAAAGAGTCTTCCAGGAAAGAGCGTGATTTATCCAATCGCCCTGACGGTTATAAAAGGATGGGAGTAGTTGGAGAGGCGACAGAGCATCCTTCCGATTTGACAAAGGTTCCCGGTCGCCTCATTGAAAGAAGAATGGTACGGGTATTCAGTTTTCGTACTTTCCTGACGGAAGAATGTTTTGAGATGGTTCATTATGCAGAGCCTGGTAAAAAGCCGAAGTGGGGCTATTTCCCTTCTGAAGGCCATCCGGAGGTAGTAACCAGTTTTGAAGGCACTAGGGCCACTCCTGAATTTCTGCAGGCTATTGCCTATGAAGTTTATGTAAAGAATGTGACTTTTGGTCTTCTTCACCAATGGCTGACAGATATGGGCATGACCATTTCTAAAAACACGTTGCGCAACTGGCTTAAGAAAGGTAAGACATACCTGGACGAACTGGTTTGTGTATTGAAGTCTATAGCTTTGGAAAAAGATTCGATTGTGAACTGCGATGAGACCTGGTGTAAAGTGCGCAAATACGATCACTATAAGAAGTGCTACATTTGGGTTCTGGTCAACAAGGCTCAGAAAACAGCCATTTTCTTCTATGAGAATGGCTCGCGCGGTCGTGATGTACTTACAGACTTTTTGGGCGATGCAGAGTTGAAGAGTATTATGTCCGACGGATACAATGCTTATGTATTTATCGGCAATGAGCTGAAATCAGCCCGTTTTAAAGATACTGTACACCAGGTTTGTATGTCACATGCCAAGAACAAGTTTGTCAAGGCTTCCAATCAGGGTGGTGAACCGACTGCAGAACGCTTTTCCGAAATTTTAAAGGAGTTCTTTATGAGGGAGCGTAAATACGATGATGCCGGATTAACTCCCAAGGAAAGGTTCCGAGAAAGGCAAAGCCTGGCAACGAAGGAACTTCTGATAGAGTTACGCAGCTTGTTGGACAGTGAACTGACAAAGGATTCAGAATTTAGAAGCCGGTATTATAAAGAAGCTCTCAATTATCTGAACCGGTTCTGGAAAGAGCTCTTTGCTTACTTGGATGATGGTGAATTACCGATAGACAACAACCTGGCTGAGCGAACCATTCGAAAGCTGACCACTCAACGCAACAATTCACTTCATTATGGTAGTGATGCCGGTGCAGAGATGGCAGCAACTTATCACAGTGTGATAGGAACGGTAAAGCTTCATGGCAGTTCTATCTGGAACTTCATCGGAACTTTTTTCAAAAATATCTTTAACGGGTGCAGGGATTATGTTAACATGGTTCCTGACAAAATCACTTTGGCTGCCAGCCAATGTTAAATTCAAGACTAATTAATTAACAAAACTCGGTTTAGGGCACTGAAAAGTGCCCTTTCAAAGGGGGATGCCCTAAATTGAGTGCTTACGAGCCTGCGAGACTTAATCGTTGCTTTCGAGGCGCATAGGGCCAAGCAATATCATCTTGGGTTAGGTCGTGAACCGATAGCCAAGACAACTCTTGCGACAGCCAACCGGAACCGTGATTATAGAATTTTTGAAGAATTTGCATTCTATATGATGAAGGAAGCCTGCGAGAAGCGGACGACCAACATCCTTGACATTTCCGGAAAGAAATATGCGTTTGATTCAACAACGATTCCGTTATGTCTTGCAACATTCCCATGGGCAAAGTTCCGAAACAAGAAAGGAGGAGTTAAGGCTCATGTCTTATATGACATTGAAGCACAAGTTCCTGCCTTCTATACCGTAACCACTGCATCAAAGCATGATTCTACATTACTGTCTTCAATCCATTATGAACCAAATGCTTATTATATCTTCGACAGGGCTTATGATTCCTTTAAAGAACTCTATAAGATACATCTTACAGACTCTTTCTTTGTTGTCAGAGCCAAGACGAATTTAAAGTATAAGACAGTCCAATGGAAGCGAAGAATGCCAAAGAATATAATGACAGATGCGGAAGTGAAACTGACCGGCTATCTCTCCGAGAAGAAATATCCTGAGTCATTCAGACTCGTCCGATATTACGATGAAGAAGATGACCGTGAGTTCACTTTTTTGACAAATGCAAAACAACTTTCTGCACTGGATATCGCCAATCTTTATAAGAAAAGATGGTTAATCGAGCTGTTCTTCAAATGGCTCAAGCAGCATCTCAAGATAAAGAAATTTTGGGGCACAACAGAGAACGCTGTTCGCATACAAATCAGTGTGGCTATTATCACATACTGCCTTGTGGCTATTGTCCAACATGATATGAAGTTGAAACGCTCAACCTATGAAGTTTTGCAAATTCTCAGCATATCATTGACTGACAAAACCCACTTGCGTGACCTGTTCGATAAGACTAATTTCAATGATGTCAAAGATCTAAATAATCCCCTTATTCCGGGGCTATTTGATTAATTGTTTAACTCGTCCCATTTTAACGGGACACTAATGAACGTAATTAATAAATATTGCTCAAACGAGCGCATAAAGAAATTTGTAGATTCAATAAGCAGCAGAGAAGCAACTGATTTGTATGAAACCCTTTGGGGTAATAAGGAAGAGTCAGCCTGTTTCGAAGTTGAAAAGGGTGAAAATGGAAATATCTATATCACCAATGTTGCGGGTATAATTTTCGCAATTGTGGGTTCAAAGTTGAACATACTGAAAAATTGTTTAGAGGATAAAGCTTAAAAAGATGAATGCGTAAAAAAGCTTTCCTAAAAAACATATACATTGTAAAAAGAGAATATTAAAAATTGAAAAAACAATGAGAAAATTTGAAGATCTCAAGATAGCGGTGGCCGGTACTGGCTACGTAGGACTTAGTATAGCAACTTTGCTGTCGCAGAAGCATGAGGTGACTGCAGTTGACGTGATACCGGAGAAGGTGGAGAAGATTAATAATCGTATTTCGCCTATCCAGGATGAGTATATCGAGAAGTATTTCGTTGAGAAGGAACTGAATCTGAAGGCTACTCTTGATGGCGCAAGCGCTTATGCTGATGCTGACTATGTGGTGATTGCAGCTCCTACGAACTATGACCCAGTGAAGAATTTCTTCGATACACACCATATTGAGGATGTGATTGACTTGGTGCTGTCGGTTAATCCAGAAGCAACGATGGTGATTAAGTCAACGATACCTGTTGGCTATTGCCGTTCGCTGTACATGAAGTACGCCAAGAAGTTTGCCGAGATGGGACCTATGGCTGATGGCAAGCGCAGGGAGTTCCGTCTGCTGTTCTCGCCTGAGTTCTTGCGTGAGAGCAAGGCACTGGAGGATAACCTGTGGCCAAGTCGAATCATTGTTGGCTTCCCGAAGATGATTCAGGATGCTGAGTTCGATGAGGAGAACAAGGCTATTCAGACCATTCAGGGCAACCACATGAAGGAGGCGGCTGAGACATTCGCGAAGTTGCTGCAGGAGGGCGCTATCAAGGAGAACATAGACACGCTGTTCATGGGATTGAAGGAGGCTGAGGCGGTGAAGCTGTTTGCAAATACCTATTTGGCTCTGCGTGTGTCGTACTTCAACGAGTTGGATACTTACGCTGAGGTGAAGGGTTTGGACACACAGGCTATCATTCAGGGCATTGGACTGGATCCACGTATCGGTACGCACTACAACAATCCATCGTTCGGATATGGCGGTTACTGCCTGCCTAAGGATACCAAGCAGTTGCTGGCGAACTATGCCGATGTGCCACAAAATATGATGACGGCTATTGTGGAGAGCAACCGCACTCGCAAGGATTTCATCGCTGATCAAGTACTGAAGAAGGCTGGCTGGTATGACTATTACAGCAATAATCAGTATGCTGGTAACAAGGATAAGGTGGTGATTGGCGTGTATCGCTTGACAATGAAGGCTAATTCGGACAACTTCCGTCAGTCGGCTATTCAGGGTATCATGAAGCGCATCAAGGCCAAGGGTGCTGAGGTAATCATCTACGAGCCAACGCTGAAGGATGGTGACAACTTCTTCGGTTCACTGGTAGTCAATGACTTGGCTAAGTTCAAGGTGATGTCGAAGGCCATCATAGTGAACCGCTATGACGCATGTCTGGATGATGTGCAGGAGAAGGTTTATACGCGTGACTTGTTCAGAAGGGATTAAGGTTCATTAAAGAAATAAAACATTCATGCAGAAAGTTTTGATTTTGATGGATATGCCTTTGTTTCCATATAGGATATATGCCTATAATGGGTTGGCAGACAGAGGATATGACCTCACTGTTGTCTCCGTTAGCAATGAGGATGCTAAATATGACATTCCTCTGAAATTTAAGCATATCAGAATGAGTAAGAAAATGTACGGAGGCTTTGTGAAGTTGAAAAATTTCGGAACCATAAATCCAGATGCATACGATATAATTGTAGTCGATCCGAATCTTAGAATGTTGGATTTTTATAGGTTCTACCGTAAAAAGTATTGGGACAAACTTATAGGATGGGGACATCATAAGGGAAGGACTACAGGCAATAAACTTGCAGAGTGGGTTAGATGGAGTTTCTTTACAAAGTTCAGAGCACTGGTGTTCTATGATTATGAAACTAGGAAAGAGTATGTAGAGCATGGGTTTGACGCAGATCGGTTGTTCGTAGCCAATAATACTCAATATGTTGATTTGTCAATGGTTGACCTAAAAGCTAAGCGTAATAGTTTTATCTATGTTGGCAGAATCCAAGAAAGAAAAGCTATTGATAAAGCGCTGGAGGCTTTTGCAATAGTTAAACAAAAAACAAAAGATACAGACCTCATATTTAAAGTTGTTGGAGGTGGAGATGCAAGTCAACTCAAAGAACTGTGTAAACAGCTCGAAATAGAAGAATCTGTAGTCTTTACAGGAACCATACATGATGAACATTCTCTTGCCGATATTTTTAATAATGCATACGGATATGTGTCGCCTGGTCATGTAGGTTTAGGAGTGTTACATGGGCTTGCTTTTGGAGTGCCAGTAATTACATGCACTGGAAGGAAGCACAGTCTTGAAGTCGTGAATTGTAAGCCTGTGAACAGTTTCTTGGTAGATTTCGATAAGCAGTCGATAGCAGACGCAATGCTAAAACTATGCACGGATGTAGAGTTGTTTGGGAAAATGTCTTTATCAGCACACGAGTATTATACTCAGTTCTGCACCATCGACAAGATGGTGGATGGTGTGGATGATGCTATAAAATACTTGACAAAATGAAAACAGATTTCAACGGATACCAAATTATATACGTAGAGATAGATTCTGTGCTGTTGTTCCGTAATTTTGCTATATATCAGTATTTTAATAATACTAATCTCATGCGAAAGATATGCGTAATGCCAACAAGTGCAGTAAAGAGGATACTTGCTAGGTTTCGTTTATCTAACAGATTGCTGAGATTGAGCCCAAGGTGCTGTGAAAAGCTTTCGGATAGCCAGTATGTATTATCCCTCTGCAACAAGATTTGGGTGGTCAATACTGCAACGAATTGGGTTACTATTATCAACACAGAGCGAGTGGGTTTTAGTACTCCATTGAACCTATGCAGGTGTGGCAACAAGATATTTTGGGGCGATTATGGTGCGAATCCATCGTATGATAGCGTGAATATATATGAACTGAATGAGTGCTTGGAAATGAATACTGTATATACTTTTCCATCGGGTTCGGTTCGTCATGTACACAACATTATTTGGGATGAAGACCAGGGATGTTTCTGGGTTCTGACTGGTGATAATGAAAAAAAGGCTGGCATATATAAAGCTACAAAGGATTGGAAAGAGGTTACGCCATTAAAGACCGGGGAGCAGAAATATAGGGCCGTTGTCGGCTTTCCGTGCAATGGAGGTCTGATATATGCGACTGATTCAGTTGAGCATGAAAACTTTATATATTATGTAGATAGTCAGGGACGAGAATCAATCGTATCTTCGATAAACGGCAGCTGTATATATGGTGGGCAGGTTAAGGATTATTATCTCTTCTCAACAACTGTAGAGTCACCAGAGGGTCGTGGTATCAGTGCCTTGCTTTCAACAAAGCTCGGCGGCGGAATAAAGAATAGGAACGTGGAATTATTGCGAGTGGATAAACATACAAGTGATGTTAACACCGCAAAAGTCTTTAAAAAGGACATTTGGCCAATGAAACTGTTGCAATATGGTGTGGTTACAATACCTTCTGGACAAGAGTATAGTAACGATATCTGGATACAACCTATTGCTTGTAACAAGGTTGATGGCAGTAATATAAACATCAAAGTATGAAATTGAAATACTTATTAGGAATAATACAGAGTCGTGGGGTAAGAAATCTCTCTTATAGGTCATGGTATATGCTACAAACCAAAACCGGTAGGTTGGCAAAACGTTTTCCCACAAGGCCTTCTTATGTAAAACTCCCTTTTCTTGAAGAGTGGAAGAATTCTGATTATTATATTTTCAACGATCGGGCTTCTTTGTCATCTAACAAGGTGCAGAGTGTGCTGCTTAGAGAAAAAGCAGAGAAGATTCTTACTGGAAATCTACAATACTTCAGTGCGGAATGGCATGACCTCGGAAAGGACTGGAACTGGCATGTAAATCCTATAACAGGATTTGAATATGACCACCATCAACACTGGACGCAAATCAATGAACTAAATAAGAAATCGGGTGACATCAAGTTTGTTTGGGAGGCTTCTCGTTTTTGCTTCTTGTATGATATAGTAAGATACGATTACCATTTTGATTTGGACCATTCAGAGTTTGTTGTCAGTAAAATTCTTGATTGGATTGAGAAGAACCCATTGAATTGCGGTCCCAACTATAAATGTAGTCAGGAAATATCTCTCCGAGTCTTGAACTGGTTGTTTGCCCTAAACTTCTATAAGAACAGTACATTTTTAACTGAGGATAGGTGGAACACAATAATACAATCTATTTATTGGCAGATCAACCATGTATATGAAAATATTAACTTCTCACGCTATACGGTAAGGAATAATCATGCCATAACAGAGACAATGACATTGTTTCTTATGGGGTTGATATTTCCAACAATGCCAGATGCGAAGAAGTGGCGAAAGAATGGAAAGAAATGGTTTGAACAAGAGATAAAATACCAGGTAGCGAATGATGGTACATTTATTCAAGATAGTATGAACTATCACCGCGTGTTGATACAATTGTTAACCATAGCCATTTCCATTAGTGACAAAAATGGAGACAAACTTTCAGAAGATATTTATGAAAATGCTCATAAGGCATTGAATTTCCTTTATCAATGTCAGGATGAAGTATCTGGATGGATGCCTAATTATGGATCTAATGATGGGGCGCTATTTTTCCCGCTCTCAAATGCCGATTATCGTGACTATCGACCACAGCTTGATGCTTTGCATGTATTGTTGACAGGACGTAACCTCTATAATGAACAATACGAGGATGCCTTATGGTTTGGTGCAACAGTCAAAAGACATCACTCTATGCCTCCATTGAAAAGAAAATATGGCATAGTACGATTCGAAAAGAGTGGTTATTTCTTGATACGCGAAAAAGATACATTGACATTTATGCGTTGTGGTAAGTGGAATGGAAAACAAGGATGCACGGATGAATTGCATCTGGACATTTGGCATAATGGTGAAAATGTGTTATTGGATGGCGGTTCTTACAGTTATAATACTACTCCTGAACTGGTTCGATATTTTAGCGGTACAGAGTCGCACAACACTGTGATGATTGGTGATAATGATCAGATGATGAAAGGTCCGAGGTTCGTGTGGATGTTTCCACCGACAATATTATGTGCAGATGCGCTTGAAACGGATCACGAATATGTGATTTCTGGTCAAATTGTGGCCTTTAAGCATATGGGTAAGAATATAGCAATCAAAAGAGAAATAAGAAAGAAGAAAGGAGTACATGAATGGTGTGTTTCAGATTGTGTGCAGAATTGTCCAATAGAAGATGCAAGGCAACTTTGGCATAGTGTGTCATCCAATGTGGTGTTTAAATCCAGTTCAGGAACAATTCAAACAGAGGAAGCATTCTATTCAAGTTATTACGGAAAGAAAGAACCTTGCACGAAAACAGTGTTCATATTTAACAATGAAATAAAAACAAAAATTACAATAAGATAATGAAGGTATTATATTTTCATCAGCACTTTACTACTCCTAAAGCAGGAGGCGCTATACGTTCTTACGAATTTGCTAAAAGACTGATTGCTAGAGGACATCAGGTTACGATGGTAACGGGTGGTGACTATAAGAAATTCGGATTGACTCCAACCCATAAGAAAAATATATATCGTGGAGATATTGACGGAATAGATGTTATTCAAATATCAATTCCATACAGCAATAGCGATGGGCTAATAAAGCGTGCCTTGTCGTTTGTTAAGTTTGCATGGAAGGGTGTGCAGATTGCAATGAAGGAAGAGTATGATCTGTTGTTTGCAACGACAACACCACTCACTGCTGGAATTCCGGGTATAGCTGCAAAATGGTTCCGCAGAAAACCCTTCGTGTTCGAGGTTAGAGATCTATGGCCAGAACTGCCAAAGGCATTAGGAATGAAAAACCCCTTGGCTCTGCTTGGTATGAGCATCTTGGAGAAGAGAAGTTATCATGCTGCAGACGCTTGTATTGGTCTCTCACCTGGTATCAGAGAGGGTATTTTGAAACGCAGTCAAAAGGGCAAGAAGGTTGCAATGATTCCTAATGGCTGCGACCTTGATATCTTTACTCCTGGTAGTCGTGCCGATTTTCCTCTCGAAGGTTTTGATCCTACAGATACAATAGCTGTATTTACAGGAGCACATGGTATTGCCAATGGAATAGGTGCTATACTTGATGCTGCTAAGGTCTTGAAGGATAAAGGTAGAAACGATATAAAACTTGTATTTGTGGGCGATGGTAAAATGAAGCCCGCAATGGTCGTGCGTGCCCAAAAAGAGGGCTTAGATAATTGCAGATTCTATGATCCTGTAAATAAAGCAACACTGAAGGGAATTATGTCATCGGCTGATATAGGTCTGATGGTTCTTGCTAACGTGCCGGCATTCTATTATGGAACTTCACCTAATAAGTTTTTTGATTATATTTCATCTGGTTTGCCAGTACTTAATAATTACCCTGGTTGGTTGGCTGATATGATTTCTGAGCATGATTGTGGTGTAGTCGTAAAACCAGAAGACCCTGTGGCATTTGCTGATGGGCTGATTATGCTTGCAGATAATAAAGATAAGCGTGAGGCTTGGGGAAAACATTCTCGTACACTCGCTGAGTCTCAATTTGGGCGAGATCTTCTCGGAAAACAGTTCGTGGACTTCCTGGAGGAGGTATATAATAATGTAAAATAAGATTGACAATATTTTTTTTCAGCTCATACGAGTGTCTCTTGGTCTTGAGCCTTGCCTGCCTGTTTCTCCAACTGATTCTCAATGGATGGATTTGTACGAGATTGCTAAAAAGCAATCACTGATTGGTGTCTGTTTTGCTGGCGTGCAGAGGTTACAAAAGCAATATCAGTCACCCCCAGAGATACTGTACTTGCAGTGGATGGGTATGGCTGCGAAGATTCAGCAGAGGAACCAGCGCATGAATAAACATTGTGCAGAGCTTATATCTCGCCTTGAAAAAGAAGGATTTAAAGCTTGTATTCTAAAAGGGCAAGGTGTAGGGGCATTATATGCTCACCACCTTGCAGACCTTCGACAACCCGGAGATATTGATGTTTTGGCTAGTGGTGGTTTTGAAAAGGTATTTCATTACGCTAAAAGCATATCTAATGAAGCAAATTTTGGTTATCTGAATACCCATCTGAATGTATTTGATGATACAGAGGTAGAACTACATTGGCGACCATGTAATCTGCCTAATGTGTTTGCCAATAATCGTCTGCAAAGGTGGATTGCTGATAACGAGTCTGAAATCTATAATTCTAAGTACGTACTCCCTGGATATGTAACCATAATAACACCTTCTGTTAGATTCAATCGCATATTTATCTTACTTCATGCCTATAAGCACATGTTTGATGAAGGATTGGGTATGAGGCACTTGATGGATTTATATTTTGTATATATGGCTGAACTGCCATCTGTTCCCGATAGAAAAGAATTCAAAGAGTTGACGAAGGATTTCGGAGTCGCAAAATTCACACGAGCTATTATGTGGATCCTTAACGAGGTATTTAGAATGCCAAGTTCATATATAATGATTGAGCCGGATGAGAAGTATGGTCGTATAATCCTAGACAAGGTTATCGCAGGGGGTAATTTTGGACACTATGAAAGCGCAGTAAAGAAATTGTCTCGAAACATTCACATCCAGGCATTATTGACAAGAGTTCAACATAATTGGGATATGCTTATGGCATTCCCTTCTGAGTTTTTATGGTCGCCATTATGGTTGGCTTATCATTTTTTCAGGAAAAGGTTCATAAAGAAGTAAAATCTAGTTTGATAATGTTATACGCAATAGCTCATTTTTTAAGAGATAAATGTCCGTTTATCTGGGACATGATAGATATAGTGAATGCTTGGTTGTTTTCGATGCGATATGGCAAGAAACTGAAGGCGATAGAGAGTGGCATATTGGAACAGTACGCCAAGGAGTGCTGCATGAAGGTTGTGCCGATGTGTGAGGTGCCAACTGAGCAACTGGTGGCATTCTTTGCAGCACAGCCGGGGGAGGCTTATACATTCTTCAAACCTCATGGATTCGATGGGAAGAGCATCAAGAAGTTGCAGCGGAATCGCTCGTTCTTGGCTTATATTCTGATGGACTCAAACTCTTCAAACCTTTCAGACTCTTCAAACCGTCCTGCGATAGCAGGTTACTGTTTCATCCGCAGTTTCTTCCATGGCAAGGGGTTCCGTGGCAGGATGGTGGGCATTGATCATCGTGGCCGTGGGCTGGGTACCAAGATGAACCGTCTGATGAATGATGTGGGCTTCGGTATTGGGCTCAGACTGTTCGAAACAGTGTCGAAGGATAATGTGGCTTCATACCGCTCGGCATTGTCGGCAAGCAATGTAAAGGTGGTGGAAGAGATGCCGCATAATGAAGTGTATCTGGAGATATTGAATGATTAGTCGCAATTTTTCGGGAATTATGGGATTTATAAAATCATTGGCTAAGGCAGTATGGGCGTTTTGCTCGTATCTGTTTTGGCCGCAAAAGAATAAACGTATATGATACTGAAAAGACTTTTTGACATAGTAGCGAGCTTTTGTGGCTTGCTAATACTTTGGCCTGTACTGGTCGTGACGGCGATATTGATTAAGATAAAGATGCCAGGTGGGCCTGCGTTCTTCTGTCAGAAGAGAGTGGGTAAGGATGGAAATTTGTTTACTTGCCATAAGTTCAGGTCGATGACGGTAAAGCATAATGGCTCGTCTGTGTCGGTGTCGGGAGATAGTCGTATCACTCCGTTCGGGGCGAAACTGAGGCACTATAAGATTGATGAGCTGCCGGAACTGTGGGATGTGCTGATTGGTAATATGAGTTTCGTAGGGCCAAGGCCTGATGTGCCTGGGTATGCGGACAAGTTGGAAGGCGAGGATCGCGATGTGCTGAAGCTGAGGCCGGGAATCACGGGTCCAGCGACATTGAAATACCGATTGGAGGATGAGATGATAAGTGAGTATGTGGCGAAACGTCAGGCAGAGGGCGATACAAGAGATTCTCAAGTTATAGCCGTGGAGTACAATGATACGGTTATTTATCCGGACAAAGTCCGCCTGAATTGCTATTATTATCGCAATTACTCGTTTTGGAAAGACATCGAGATGATCTTTGCCACTGTGCTAGGAAAGAAAGTAAGGTATATGGACGAAGAAATATAAATCTGAGTATAAACAATTAGAAAAATAAAAGATTATGGCTGAAGAGCGTAAAACTATTTATTTGTGTCTTGCTCACATGAGCGAAGACGGTATTGAACAGAAGTATGTGAAGGAGGCATTCGATACGAACTGGGTTGTGCCGATGGGACCGAACGTGAATGCGTTTGAGGAGGACCTGCGTAAGTTCGTTACGGGCAACGTGGAGAGTACGGTATATGCTGATTCGCGTTGGCCGGAGGCTACGGCTGCGGCTTGGAACCTGAACCCTGCTCTGAAGGATACCAAGGTGGTGTGCCTCTCGGCTGGTACGGCTGCTGTGCATTTGGCATTGCTGGCGTGTGGCGTTGGACAGGGGGACGAGGTGATTGTGCAGTCGTTCACTTTCTGTGCGTCTTCACATCCAATCACTTATCTGGGTGCTAAGCCGGTGTTCGTGGGCTCAGAAGGCGAGACATGGAATATGGATCCTGTGCTGCTGGAGAAGGCTATCCTCGACCGTAAGGCGAAGACGGGCAGGTATCCGAAGGCGATTGTGCCGGTGGCTCTGTATGGTATGCCGTATAAGATTGACGAGATTATGGCAATTGCAGATAAGTACGGCATCCCTGTGGTGGAGGATGCTGCCGAGGGTATGGGCTCACGCTTCAATGGTCAGGTGCTTGGTACGTTCGGCAGGTTCGGCGTGCTGTCGTTCAATGGTAATAAGATGATTACGACTTCGGGCGGAGGTGCTCTGATTTGCCGTAACGCTGAGGAGGCGAACACAATCATGTGGTATGCTACTCAGGCGCGTGATGCATATCCGTATTACGAACATACGGCTATCGGATATAACTACCGCATGTCGAATGTATGTGCTGGTATCGGCCGTGGTCAAATGACAGTATTGGATGCGCATATCGCACACCATAAGCATGTGCAAGAACTATACAAGGAACTGCTTGCTGACGTGCCAGGAGTACACCTTCACGAACAGCCTGCCGATCCTCGCTACGATGCAAACTTCTGGCTGTGTGCAGCAACCATCGATAATGATGTGCACGTGAAGGGTCAGGAGGATGCGTACAAAGAGGTGATTAAGACTGCCGTGGGTGGTGCTGCCGGTGTTATCAAGGCGGTAGATAGCGCCACCACCGACTGCCAGCCAAATGAGAACGTAGAAGCCCTTCGCGTGTTCATGCTCAGCAAGAAAGTCGAGTGCCGCCCAGTGTGGAAGCCTATGCACAAGCAGCCGGTGTATGCCGGATGCGACACATACACCAACGGCATCGAAGAGGATCTTTTCAAGGTCGGCTTCTGCCTCCCAGCAGGTCCGTACGTTTCAGACGATGATGTCCGCTACATTGTAGATTGCATTAAAGAAGCAATCGCTGATTAATGTCTAAGAAGTCATCAATGATTTCATTTCAAACAATATGGAGAGGTATGTGCAAACTCTGTGCATACCTCTTCGTCCCTCAAATGGGAAGACAAAGGCACAGAATGGAACAACTCAAGAAGGACATCACCTACATCATTGGTAACGAACGTGCTGAAGGTAGTATCGCTCCTGTGTCTCCGCTGTATATCTCTCGTGTACTCAATGTGCCATTAAAGGATGTTGAGAAATGTATGAAGGAGATATAGAAAGATCGTTGGAGTTGGTAAATCTGTTATGTGTGACTCAACAAGGTTACGACTCATTGAGGCATCATAGATTGTTATAGGTGAAAGGAGGAAGGAAATTCATCTATAACAGAAATGAGAAAAGGTTTTATTATTTGCCTATTGCTGATGGCGGCGCTGTCGGCTATGGCGGCGAGGACGGGCAGGATGTCTATCCTTGGGAATGTGTGTGAGTATGACACGGTGTTGTACAGGACGATTGCTCCGGGTGCGACATTGCTGCAGGTGAGGTTTGACGCTATCAAGGATGGGGCGAAGACCTATGATATGCTTGGCCATATCATAGAGATTGACATGACGAATCCTTACAACAAGTTCACGCCGAAGCTGAGTTGCAATGGCTACTATGAGTGGACATCTGTGCTCATGGAACTACAGAGTGAGCAGAGGGCTGGCAAGAAGGCTGTGGCTGCGATGTCGGGCTTTGCATTCACCGAATCTGGTGGCGGAGGTGGAACCACAAAGGTTGCTGAGGTTGCCGGTCCTATGGTTAGCGATGGTGTTATATATCATCAGGATAGAGGCAGCAGGATTCAGTACTATTACGGAGCGGACAGGATGGCGTATGTTGGTTATGCGCAACTGTCGGGTAGCGTGACAGTGGGAAGCGAATCGTGGACTATCGGGCAGGTAAACCGTTTCCGTGATATTGCAGATGCATACGGTGAGATAAGTTTGTTCTGCAATGGCATTGAGAAGAGTCAGATGACTTCTGCTAAAAGGAGTTCGGGAGTGGACGTTAAGGTTCGGTTGCAGAACTCAAGGAAGCAGGTGATTGCTGGTGAGGAGATAGAGTGTGAGGTTGTTGCCGTGATGAATGGCGGTGGAAACAAATTTGACGATGGAGAGGCAATGCTGTCGGCTGATGGGGCAATGGCTGAGAAGCTGAAGACTCTTAGCGTTAGTCAGAAGGTGACTATTTCGGTGAACACTGTGGATGGCAGCGGAAACAAACTGGATGTGGCGCATCTGGCTCCAATCTTCGCTGGTATGGCTATCAATGGTGGTTCGCTGAACACAGATCCAAAACTGTCCAATACTGCTACTGTGATTCTTGGCGTTTCGGCAGATAACACGAAAACGTATATTGGTGCCTTGGATCAGAACAGATCACATGCAACTTACCTTTGCTTCGCAGAACTGATGATGAACCTTGGCGCGTATGATGCGATGTATATGGATGGCGGTCCTTCGGTGGACTTTGCCGTGGATGATGCTGTTATTACAGACAACCTGTGCTCGAGCGATGGCGGACGTGCCGTGGGTTCGTGCTTTATGCTGTACAGCACTGCTCCGGATGATGCGAACGTAGTGCGTATAGAGGTGGATGATGATTCGGAGCGTGTGATGCATGTGGGCGATGAACTGAAGATAATGGCGTGGGGATATAACCAGTATGACGAGATGGTGCGTGCGGATGTGACGACTACCGATGAGGTGACGGTGACATGCACGAACAACCTGGGATACTGGTACAACAAGAAGTTCGTTGCCTCGCAGGAGGGGGTGGGCGAGATTATCCTCACCACGAAGTCGGGATACACAAAGAGGATTCCGCTGGCAGTGGAAGGTAGGGTTGACCTGCAGATTTCTCCTGCACGTATATTCACGGGCGAGGGACGTGCCGTACAGGCGAAGCTATGGTACACAGAGAGGGGCAACGCCAAGGAGGTTGACCCAACGGAGGCGGTGTGGAGCACGTACAACGACAATGTGCTGAAGAGTGTCACTGGCGGACTGATAGAGCCTTGGATTCTGGGTGGCGGCACTAATCGTGCCACGGTGTCTGCCCAGTACAAGGGTTTGACGGCTGAGGTGAGTGTGACGGTTGAGGATCTGGACGAGGCGACCGACCACATAGACCTGATGTCGCACGTGATACGCGAGACAAAGGTGAACTACCAGCTGCCAAGTGTGCCAACATCATTCGAGATGTGGAGGCTTTGCGTGCTTTTATGCTTGGCAAAAAAATAGAGGCACGTCCGGTTTGGAAACCGATGCACAAGCAGCCGGTCTATAAGGATGCTCCGGCTTATATCAATGGGGTATCCGAAGCTATTTTTAAAATCGGTATGTGCCTTCCTGCCGGGCCGTGGGTGACTGATGAAGATGTATATTATATCGTGGAGTGTATAAAAGAGGCCATAGTAAAATAATAGATGAAAATACAGCTTTTTTAACTACGACCTTGACAACGCTGTCGGTTGCCAATACGTTTGTCAATGCGGATTTCATCTATACCGTTGTCTGTTCCGTTCAAGTCTTCTGCTTCTTCAATTTCTGCAAGCGTGCCAAATATTCACCGCCTGATGCTTCATGAGAATATCGGACTACCGCATCGCAAACATCTTATCAGATTATGGCGAATGAGCTGAAGATTTCCCATGTCATAGTATCTTTGACCTATATGGCAGTACAGGCAATCATCATCGTAGGATATATAATGTGTTTGGATTCAGGTTACTGGTATCTGCTATGTACCATCCTCTTGTTAAGTCTTATTTATGTCTGTTTCATGAAGAGGTATTTTGGATTACATCAATCAATTTGAAATAAGCTTTCCTTTTCTTGATGATTGTAGGAATTAATATTATCTTTGTCATTGAAAGGAGAAAGTAATATGGATACTTCTATTAATTTGTCAGATAATTATTTGGATAAATTATTGTCACTAAGTGATGAGATGAAATTGCGCATTATAAATAAACTGTCGGAAAGTTTATTAAATAATGGCAGTAGGCGGCATGTACATGTTGGAAAAGTGAAGACTGAGAAAAATGATTTTGTGTTGCCCAAGGATATTCAGGAATTAATAGGTATAGCTTCGGGGATAGAAGATGCAGAAGATGAACGTCTTAATTATCTATTGAACAAATGATAAAAGCTTTTATTGATACAAATGTCTTAATAGACTTGTTATTGGAAAGAGACGGATGTCAAGATGCTGCCACTATTCTGTTGTGTCAAAAAGAGCAGAAATGTTCTTTGTTTTTGTCATCATTGACTATGGCAAATATTGCATATATTCTTAGAAAGAAATTTAAAGGAATAGCACTATATAATGCTTTAAATAAACTGAAGACATTCTTTTCTGTTGTTAGTTTGACAGCTGATAATGTTGAATCGGCTCTAATGTTACAAGCTACTGACTTTGAAGATGCATTGCAATATTTTTCTGCAGCCAATATACAAGCTGATGTTATTGTGACAAGGAATGAAAAGGATTTTTATTTTTCACAAATAAGTATTACGTCTCCTAAATCTTTTCTTGAAAGCATATCTTGATTAAGTTGGCTTACTTGAACTGATAACTTGTAAATCAATACTTTATGAACTTATCTCAGAAAACAGCTTCAGCGAGGCTGTTTTCTTTGTTTACAGGCAAATATATCCTCACCTTTGCATTGTTGATCAACAAAACGAGATTAAAAACCATGTTGAATTAAAAATGTAAAAAGGAGAAAGAAACTATGCCTTTATTTTATTATGCAAGACAGTCGTCTCTGGCGACAAAAGAGGGTGCCAAACTTTGGCATCTGAGTTTGAAGAAAGTGGGAAGAGCCGTGGATGCACAACAGCTGGCTGAGGTGATTGCCGAGAAGTCTTCCCTGACTCCGGGTGACGTACATAATGTAATCCGTAACCTGATGACGGTAATGAGGAGCCAGTTGCTGAACAGCCGTACGGTGCGTCTGGATGGCCTGGGCACATTCACCATGAAGGCCCGTACGCGAGGTAAGGGAGTGGCCAAATCTGAAGACGTGAATCCCAATCAGGTGACTGCTTTGCGCTGCCAGTTTACTCCGGAATACACGCGCCCGGCTGCCATCGGCACTACGCGTGCCCTGCTCCAGGGTGTGGAGTTTGAGAAATGGACGGGAGTGGTTACTGATGGTAAGGATGATGCCGGTGATGGTGGTAATTCCGGTGGCGGTTCCGACGGTGACCAGGGAGAGAACCCGTTAGGATAAGATGTATTTACTAATTTTGAAAGATTAAGACTATGAAAAAGAACGTTTGGGACAAGATTTTGAAGGTAGTGATAGCTGTTGCTTCCGCCATATTGGGAGCTTTAGGCGCCAATGCAATGAATGTATAAATTGTAGATTTATATAGAATATTAGGAGAAAGGCGGTGAAGGAAAAGCACTTCATCGCCTTTTTGTTATTTTCTTCATTTATAATTCCCTGCCAACCAAAAAATCTTATTACCTTTGCAGGTCACTTTTGGAAACAATAAAAATATAATGATATGAATATCTCTTATAATTGGTTGAAAGAGTATGTCGATTTCGATTTGACACCGGATGAAGTTGCTGCGGCACTGACCTCCATCGGACTGGAAACGGGAAGTGTGGAAGAGGTGCAAACCATTAAAGGCGGACTGGAAGGACTGGTCATCGGCGAAGTGCTGACATGCGAAGCTCATCCTAACTCAGACCATATGCACATCACTACGGTGAACCTGGGACAAGGTGAACCCGTGCAGATTGTATGCGGCGCTCCGAATGTAGCTGCCGGACAGAAAGTGGTAGTAGCCACGTTGGGTACAAAACTGTATGACGGTGACGAGTGCTTTACCATCAAGAAATCAAAACTTCGTGGCGTGGAATCTGTCGGCATGATTTGTGCTGAGGATGAAATCGGTATCGGTACAGACCACGCGGGCATCATCGTACTGCCGGAGACAGCTGTTCCGGGTACGCTTGCCAAGGATTACTATAACATCAAGAGCGATTACGTGCTGGAAGTGGACATCACTCCCAACCGTGCCGATGCTTGCTCACATTATGGGGTGGCACGCGACTTGTATGCCTACTTGATACAGAAGGGTAAGCCGGCTACTTTGAAGAAACCTTCGGTAGACGCTTTTGCGGTAGAAAATCACGACTTGGATATTAAAGTAACTGTAGAGAACAGCGAGGCATGTCCCCGATATGCCGGCGTTACGGTGAAAGGGGTTACAGTGAAAGAAAGCCCCGAATGGTTGCAGAACAAGTTGCGTATTATCGGCCTGCGTCCTATCAATAATGTGGTGGATATTACCAACTATATCGTCCATGCTTTCGGCCAGCCGCTGCACTGCTTCGATGCAGATAAGATTAAAGGCAGTGAGGTGATTGTAAAGACCATGCCGGAAGGTACTCCGTTTGTAACTCTTGATGGCGTGGAGCGTAAATTGAACGAACGCGATCTGATGATTTGCAACAAGAAAGAGGCGATGTGTATTGCCGGTGTGTTCGGCGGTCTGGATTCCGGTTCTACGGAAACCACCAAGGATGTGTTCCTTGAAAGTGCTTACTTCCATCCCACATGGGTGCGCAAGACAGCCCGTCGTCATGGATTGAACACAGATGCTTCTTTCCGTTTTGAAAGAGGTATTGACCCGAATGCCACTATTTACTGCCTGAAGCTGGCTGCTTTGATGGTAAAGGAACTTGCCGGAGGTACCATTTCTTCTGAAATAAAAGATGTGTGCGCCGCTCCTGCCAAGGATTTCCGTGTGGAACTTGCCTATGAGAAAGTGAACTCACTGATTGGTAAGGTTATTCCGGTGGATACCATCAAGAGCATCGTGACAAGTCTGGAAATGAAGATTGTAGACGAGACAGCCGAAGGGCTTACACTGGATGTTCCTCCTTACCGTGTGGACGTGCAGCGCGATTGCGATGTAATAGAGGATATCCTGCGTATCTACGGATATAATAATGTGGAGATTCCGACTACCTTGAAGTCTTGTCTGACTACCAAGGGTGAATATGATAAATCCAACAAACTGCAGAACCTGGTTGCCGAGCAGCTGGTGGGCTGTGGTTTCAATGAGATTCTGAACAACTCGTTGACGCGTGCCGCTTACTATGACAACTTGGAGTCTTATCCGTCAAAGAATCTGGTAATGTTGCTGAATCCGTTGAGTGCAGACTTGAATGCCATGCGTCAGACACTGCTTTTCGGTGGATTGGAAAGCATCTCGCACAACGCCAACCGTAAGAATGCAGACCTGAAATTCTTTGAATTCGGTAATTGTTATCACTTCAACGAAGAAAAGAAGAATCCGGAAAAGGTGCTTGCCGCTTATTCCGAAGACTATCATCTTGGTTTGTGGGTGACTGGCAAGAGAGTGACCAACTCATGGGCTCATCCGGATGAGAACAGCTCGGTATATGAGCTGAAGGCATACGTTGAGAATGTCTTTGCCAGATTGGGGCTGCACATGCATGATTTGGTTGTCGGCAATCTGACTGATGACATCTATGCTGCCGGTTTATCCGTACAGACAAGGGGTGGAAAGCGGTTGGCTACTTTCGGTATTGTAACAAAGAAGCTGCTGAAGGCATTCGATATTGACAACGAGGTTTACTATGCCGATTTCAACTGGAAAGAATTGCTGAAGGCTATCCGCAATGTGAAGGTGAGCTATACGGAAATCTCCAAGTTCCCTGCCGTGAAACGCGACTTGGCGTTACTGCTCGACAAGAAAGTGCAGTTTGCGGAAATTGAGAAGATTGCCTACGAGACGGAGAAAAAGCTGCTGAAGGAGGTCTCTCTCTTCGACGTTTACGAGGGTAAGAATCTGGAAGCTGGTAAGAAGAGTTACGCGGTGAGCTTCTTGCTGCAGGATGAGAATGCCACGTTGAACGATAAGCAGATTGACAAGATTATGTCCAAACTAGTGAAGAACCTGGAGGACAAATTGAATGCCAAGCTGCGTTGATTCATTATTCAGAATTTATAATTCATAATTTAAAATACAGTTCCAATGGGAAGAGCGTTTGAATATAGAAAAGCTGCCAAATTGAAAAGATGGGGTCACATGGCAAAGACCTTTACAAGACTGGGTAAACAAATTGCTATTGCGGTGAAGGCCGGTGGTCCGGAGCCGGAAAACAACCCGACACTGCGTTCGGTAATCGCTACTTGTAAGCGTGAAAACATGCCGAAGGATAATATTGAACGTGCTATCAAGAATGCGATGGGTAAGGACCAGAGCGACTATAAGGGTATGACTTATGAAGGATACGGTCCTCACGGTGTAGCTGTTTTTGTGGATACACTGACCGATAACACTACCCGTACAGTAGCCGATGTGCGTTCCGTATTCAACAAGTTCGGCGGTAACTTGGGAACAATGGGTTCACTGGCTTTCTTGTTTGACCACAAGTGTGTGTTCACTTTCAAGAAGAAAGACGGTATCGATATGGAAGAACTCATCCTTGATTTGATTGACTACGATGTAGAGGAAGATTTCGAGGAAGATGAAGAAGAAGGCACTATCACCATCTATGGTGACCCGAAGAGCTATGCGGCCATCCAGAAGCATTTGGAAGAGTGCGGTTTTGAAGATGTCGGCGGTGAGTTTACCTATATCCCGAACGATATGAAGGATGTGACTCCCGAGCAACGCGAAACTATCGACAAGATGATAGAGCGTCTCGAAGAGTTTGATGATGTACAGACGGTTTATACTAACATGAAACCGGAAGAAGGCGGAGAATAATGACATATACATACAAGACGCAAGGTACGTGTAGCAGTAACATCGAACTGAATGTGGAAGATGGTATTGTGAAAGAGGTGGCATTTTGGGGTGGATGTAATGGAAACCTGCAAGGACTTTCACGTTTGGTGAAAGGCATGCCGGTAGATGCGGTGATTGCCCGTTTGGAAGGAATTCGCTGCGGAAGACGTTCCACTTCCTGCCCCGACCAATTGTGCAAGGCATTGCACGAGATGGGGTATTGAGCCTCCTGCCTGAAAGAATGGATGAGAGCCCCTGACATTGAAAGATGCCAGGGGCTTTTTTTGAACCTAACATGGAGGTATTTGTTATTATTTGAGTATTTTTACGCTCTTAATTGAACAGACACAATGAAGAATATTTTTAAAGACTTGAAACGGAGAGACCACAAACGCTATCTGGGCGGTCTGGACGTTTTTAAATATATAGGTCCCGGACTGCTGGTGACTGTGGGATTTATTGACCCGGGGAACTGGGCATCTAATTTTGCGGCAGGGTCTGAATTTGGCTATTCATTGCTGTGGGTCGTGACTTTATCCACTATCATGCTGATTGTATTGCAGCATAATGTGGCGCATCTGGGAATTGTAACCGGCTTGTGCTTGTCCGAAGCCGCTACCAAATATACTCCTTCCTGGGTGTCGCGTCCCATATTGGGTACAGCGGTATTGGCTTCCATCTCGACTTCGCTGGCAGAGATATTGGGAGGTGCCATCGCTTTGCAGATGCTGTTTGACATTCCCATCATATGGGGCTCTATCTTGACTACCGTATTTGTAGTCGTCATGCTTTTCACTAATTCCTACAAGAAGATAGAACGTTCCATCATTGCTTTTGTTTCGGTCATCGGGCTCTCCTTTATCTATGAGCTGTTTCTGGTGAAGATAGATTGGTCGCTGGCTGCACAAGGGTGGGTGACACCTTCGTTCCCGCATGGGAGCATGTTGATTATCATGAGTGTACTCGGTGCGGTGGTGATGCCGCATAATCTGTTTCTGCACTCGGAAGTGATACAGAGCCATGAATATAATAAGAAAGATGATGCGTCCATCCGTAAGGTGTTGAAATATGAATTGTTTGACACGCTGTTCTCTATGATTGTGGGATGGGCCATCAACAGTGCCATGATACTGCTGGCTGCGGCAACTTTCTTTAAAAGCGGTATTCAGGTGGAAGAGTTGCAGCAGGCCAAATCCTTGCTGGAGCCGTTGCTGGGGAACAGTGCTGCCGTGGTTTTTGCATTGGCATTACTGATGGCGGGTATATCTTCCACGATAACCAGCGGTATGGCGGCAGGTTCTATCTTTGCCGGTATTTTCGGAGAATCCTATCATATCAAAGACAGTCACTCGCAGGTGGGTGTGATTCTGTCATTGGGTATTGCACTGCTGCTGATTTTCTTTATCGGAGACCCGTTCAAAGGACTGCTGATTTCACAGATGATACTGAGCATCCAGCTGCCGTTTACGGTTTTCCTGCAAGTGGGACTGACTTCTTCACGCAAAGTGATGGGGCAGTATGTAAACAGCAAATGGAGTACATTTGTACTTTATGCCATTGCTGCGGTGGTCACTGTGCTGAATATCATGCTGCTGGTATCCGAGTTGACATCTTGAATAATTCATTTCTAAGAAATCAAATAAGTATGAAGATTATTACATATAACGTAAATGGGCTACGGGCTGCCGTGACAAAAGGTTTTCCCGAGTGGCTGGCACAAGAGCAGCCGGATGTGCTTTGTTTGCAGGAAACAAAGCTGCAACCGGAACAGTATCCGGCAGAGGCGCTGGATGCTTTGGGGTATAAGCATTACCTGTATTCTGCACAGAAGAAGGGGTATAGCGGAGTCGCTATTTTGAGCAAGCAAGAACCGGACCATGTGGAATATGGTATGGGTATTGAAGAATACGATAACGAAGGGCGCTTTATCCGTGCCGACTTCGGCGATGTGTCCGTTGTGAGTGTTTATCATCCTTCCGGTACCAGCGGTGATGAACGCCAGGCCTTTAAGATGGTCTGGTTGGAGAAATTCCAGGAATATGTATTGGAGCTGGAACGTACGCGTCCTAAACTCATTCTTTGCGGCGATTATAATATCTGCCATGAGGCAATAGACATTCACGACCCTATCAGGAATGCCACTAACAGTGGCTTCCTGCCTGAAGAGCGGGAGTGGATGACGCGCTTTCTCAATGCGGGATTCATAGATTCCTTCCGTTGGCTTCATCCCGACAAGCAGGAATATACGTGGTGGAGCTATCGCTTTAATTCACGTGCCAAGAACAAAGGGTGGCGCATTGATTATTGCATGGTGAGTGAACCGGTGCGCCCGATGTTGAAGGAGGCGAGAATATTGGGTGACGTTGTTCATTCGGACCATTGTCCGATGTTGTTGGAAATTACAGAATAATGATGATGGAAACAAAAGACAGAATAGAAAAAGCTGTGGAGCTTTTCAAGAGTGGCTATAACTGCTCGCAGTCGGTAGTGGGAGCTTTTGCAGATATGTATGGCTTTACAGAAGAGCAGGCTTTCCGGATGTCCGCCTCTTTTGGTGGTGGCATAGGTCGTATGAGGCAGACATGCGGTGCTGCATGCGGCATGTTCCTATTGGCCGGATTGGAAAAAGGAGCTGTGGAAGGCAAGGACCGTGAAGGTAAGGCGGCAAACTATGCGTTGGTGCAGGAGCTGGCTGCTGAATTCAAGAAACGAAACGGCTCTTTGATATGTGCTGAATTGTTGGGGTTGAGAAAACCGGAAGGTTCGTCCGTTCCGGAAGCCCGTACCGAGCAGTATTATGCTAAACGCCCGTGTGCCAGGATGGTAGAGGTAGCTGCCCAAATTTGGACCGAATACCTGGAAAAAACGTCCTCAAAGTAAGAAAAAAGAACTTTTTTACCTCTTAGTAAGAAAAAAAGTGCCTAATAACGTGTTGTATAACATAAATATACCTATCTTTGCAGCGATATAAAAACACCGACATCTCTATCTTTGGAGATGAGGATAACGTTTAACTAAAAGCAAATAGAAATGTTAAAAGAAAAAGCTGGTAATGTTGCAGGACAGATTTGGACTGCACTGAATGGCACAGATGGCTTGACTCACAAGCAAATCAAGAAAGCAACTAAACTGATCGACAAGGACTTCTTCCTGGGATTGGGCTGGTTGTTAAGAGAAGACAAGGTCTCTACTTCTGAAGTGGAAGGCGAATTGTTTGTAAAGCTGAACTAAGCGAGGAATTGATTGGAATGTTATAAAAAGATGCGTTGGTACATGAATATGTTATCAACGCATTTTTTTTATTTGCTCTGTTTTCACTATCTTTGCGCACCCAATTAATAGATAGTTATTGACAATGAAGAATATACGAAATTTTTGCATTATTGCCCATATCGACCACGGTAAATCAACTTTGGCAGACCGTCTGCTGGAATTTACCAATACTATACAAGTAACTAACGGACAGATGCTGGATGACATGGACCTTGAGAAGGAAAGAGGTATCACCATCAAGAGCCATGCCATACAAATGGAGTATACCTATAAAGGTGAAAAGTATATTCTGAACTTGATAGACACTCCGGGACACGTGGACTTCTCGTACGAGGTGTCACGTTCCATCGCCGCTTGTGAAGGAGCCTTGCTTATTGTAGATGCTTCGCAAGGAGTGCAGGCGCAGACCATTTCAAACCTCTATATGGCGATTGAGCATGATTTGGAGATTATCCCCGTCATCAACAAATGTGACATGGCAAGCGCCATGCCCGAGGAAGTGGAGGATGAGATCGTCGAACTGTTGGGCTGCAAGCGTGATGAAATTATCCGTGCTTCCGGCAAAACAGGCATGGGAGTGGAAGAGATTCTGGCTGCGGTCATTGAGCGTATCCCTCATCCGGAGGGTGACGAGGAAGCTCCGTTGCAGGCGTTGATTTTCGATTCTGTCTTCAATTCTTTCCGTGGTATCATTGCATATTTCAAGATAGTGAACGGTGTGATTCGTAAAGGGGATAAAGTGAAATTCTTCAATACAGGCAAGGAATATGATGCGGATGAAATCGGAGTGCTCAAAATGGAAATGATGCCACGTCCGGAGTTGCGTACGGGGGATGTGGGCTATATCATCTCGGGTATCAAAACCTCTAAGGAAGTGAAAGTAGGTGATACGATTACGCATATTGCCCGTCCTTGCGAAGTGGCCATCGCCGGTTTTGAGGAAGTGAAGCCGATGGTTTTTGCCGGTGTGTACCCCATCGAGGCGGAAGATTTCGAGGACCTGCGTTCTTCTTTGGAGAAGCTGCAGTTGAATGATGCTTCGCTGACTTTCCAGCCTGAGTCTTCATTGGCTTTGGGCTTTGGTTTCCGTTGCGGTTTCCTTGGGCTGCTCCATATGGAGATTGTGCAGGAACGCCTTGACCGTGAATTTGACATGAACGTTATCACCACCGTGCCCAACGTTTCCTACAATATCTATGACAAGCAGGGAAGTATGACTGAGGTGCATAACCCCGGCAGCATGCCCGACCCTACTATGATAGACCGTATTGAGGAGCCCTATATCCGTGCCTCGGTGATTACCACCACTGATTACATCGGCCCTATCATGACTCTTTGTCTGGGCAAGCGTGGCGAGCTGGTGAAGCAGGAATATATTTCAGGTAACCGTGTAGAAATATACTATGATATGCCTCTTGGCGAAATAGTTATCGATTTCTATGATAAATTGAAGAGTATCTCTAAGGGATATGCCTCTTTTGACTATCATCCCAACGGTTTTCGTCCTTCCAAACTGGTGAAGCTGGATATTTTGCTGAACGGTGAGCCGGTGGATGCTCTTTCTACCTTGACACACTTTGACAATGCCTACGAATTGGGACGCCGGATGTGCGAGAAGTTGAAAGACCTGATTCCGAGACAGCAGTTCGATATCGCCATTCAGGCTGCTATCGGTGCCAAGATTATTTCCCGGGAAACGATTAAGGCTGTGCGTAAGGACGTAACGGCCAAATGTTATGGAGGTGACGTGAGCCGTAAACGAAAATTGCTTGAGAAACAGAAGAGAGGTAAGAAGCGTATGAAACAGATTGGTAATGTGGAGGTACCTCAGAAAGCGTTCCTGGCAGTCTTGAAGCTGGATTGATGTCGAAAGGATGAAATCTTAAATCAAATATACTTCTTTATGATTATTTTACGTACTGTGAAAAACTTCTCGTCGCTGAATATAGCGGCGAGCATCTTGCTGTTTTTGATGGCTATTTTGGCGGCCGTTATTGCTAATTCGCCGATGGCTCCGTTGTATCAGGGCTTTCTTTTGCAGGAACTACATCTGCGCATCGGAGACTTTAATTTGTTCTCCCATGGCGGTCATCCGTTGAAAATGATTGAGTTTATAAACGACTGCTTGATGACTGTTTTCTTTCTGGCTGTGGGGTTGGAGATACAGCGGGAACTGCTGGTGGGTGAACTTTCTTCCTTTCGTAAGGCCTCTTTACCCTTTGTAGCGGCATGTGGCGGTATGCTGGTGCCGGTCATTGTCTATTCACTTTTGGTCGTTCAGGGTACTCCGGAAACGCGCGGTATGGCTATACCGATGGCTACGGATATTGCTTTTTCATTGGGTGTACTCAGTCTGCTGGGTAAACGGGTGCCTTTGAGTCTGAAAATTTTCCTGACGGCATTTGCAGTGGTCGATGATATTGGCGGCATTCTGGTTATTGCCATTTTCTATAGTTCCGAAGTGGCATACGGATATCTTATTGTAGCTGCTGTCCTTTATTTCTTCCTTTACTATATGGGGAAATTCGGTATGACACAGAAGATATTCTTCCTGCTTATCGGGGTAATTATTTGGTATTTGTTCCTTCAGTCGGGCATTCACAGCACTATTTCCGGAGTGATACTGGCCTTTGTAATACCGGCCCGTCCCCGTTTGGATGCCGGGAAATACATTAAACGCATCCGCGACATTATCGGTGATTTTCCGGTTACCAAATCAGATAATATTATATTGACCAATGAGCAGATTGCCACTCTAAAACAAGTGGAGCGCGCTTCTGATCATGTAATTAGTCCTTTGCAATCCCTGGAAGACAATTTGCATGGTGCGGTAAACTTTGTGATACTGCCGCTCTTTGCCTTTGCCAATGCCGGTGTGGTGTTCAGTGGAGGCGGTGGCGTTGTTGGAGCTGTTAGTATAGCGGTGGCTGCAGGATTGCTTCTTGGCAAGTTTATCGGTATTTTTCTGTTTACCTGGCTGGCGGTCAAGAGTGGTTTGTCCTCAATGCCTCCGGGAATGAATTGGAGAAGTGTTGCCGGAGTATCCTTGTTGGGGGGTATTGGCTTTACGGTATCTTTATTTATTGCCAACCTTTCTTTTGCAGGAGAATATCCGGATCTGCTGAACCAGGCGAAGTTTGGTGTATTGCTGGGAACGATTGTTGCCGGTATGTTGGGATATATGGTACTGAATGCGGTGTTGCCGAAGGTTAAGAACAAATAGATCTCCACTTTGGAATACTGGACGAAGAATCGGTTCTTTAGGGATATTCGGTAAATCCTCTGAAAGATAAGTTGGGATGTGTCAATGATTTAAGAAAACGTATTCTTTGTTACAGAAACAGAAGAAATAGTCCATTATTCTTAAAAAACATTCGTATCTTTGCTGATACAAGTCGAAAAGGACCTTCCGGATATGAAGCACATAAAGGCAGTTGCCGGATACATATTGATTCTTTCTCTCTGCCTCGTGTGTGCACACCCTGCCCATGCGGAGACACGGCGTATTGCGCTGATACACTCTTTCGAGCCGGGCTATCCGCCTGCTGCGAAGGCTCTGGAACTGTTGCAAAAAGAGTTCAGCCTTCTCGGCTTGGACTGCGATGTACGCGAATACTATCTGGACTGCGACCGCTACATGGAGGAGGCAGAAAACCTCCGTATGGCCGGTTTCGTGGACGACCTCTCTGCCTGGGGAGCCGAGTTGATAGCCGTGCTCGACGACCAGGCTGCCTATGCGCTGATGGCATGCAGACACCCGTTGGCGCATGAAATACCCGTTGTGTTCAGCGGTGTGAACTATCCCAACATATCTCTGCTCCTGCAATACCCCAACATCACGGGCTATGCCGACACGCCCGATTACTTGCGTACCATACGCATGATAGAGAGTATCATGGGAAAGTCGCGCATCTGCCTGATGAACGGACAAGTGTTTCTGGACCGCAAGATATGGCATGCGTTGAATGAGCAGTGTCGTGGGCAGGGGTTCGCCATCGTGACCTCTATCGAGGGTGCTTACTTTGCCGGTTCCTCCTATCACCGTGTGCGCGAGAGGGAGACTATCAGCCCTATACTGAAACGGCAGAACATAGACGTGTTGCTGGACACCACGAAGATTGTGCGCATGACGAGCGACTCCATAGCGATACGCCATCTGATGTGGCTGGGACGCGGCGACAATACGTTGCTGCTCTACACCAAGCGAGACTATACCACCAAGCGTGTGGGCATGCTCTTCGACAATCCCACGTTTCAGACCATCAACGAGGGCTTCGGCTTTGCCGACTACTTGCTGGGAGGATATTTCACTCCACTGGAAAGCCAGATAAGATACATGGCGACCGGTATCAAGGAACGCCTCGAAGGGCGGATGCCCCGGCAGCAGGTGACGGAATGCGCCAAGCAGTACGTGCTGAACTGGCATGTGCTGCAGAAGTATGGCATCCCGCTCGAGAGCATTCCGGCAGAGTACACTGTGATGTATATCCCTTTTTCGGAGCGCTACCGCTATCCTATACTTATCGGTTCCATCTTGGGCGCAGTCTTCGTGCTGACGGTGATAGTCTTGCTCTCCTTCAGCCTGCTGCGCGAACGCAGGCGCAAGCGTGAGGCATTGCGAAACCTCCTCTACGAGCATGAGACCCTCTGCCTGGCCATCGAAGGAAATTCTACCTACGCCTGGCGACTGGAGGGAGATTCCGTGTCCTGCGACTCGCAGTTTTGCGAGCTTATTCATCATCGCCCCGGCCGTCTTCTGCTCGATGAAATCACTCCCTACATCCATCCCGACGACTTACCCGCCTTCCGCAAGAACATAGCGGCAAGGCATGAACGCACGCACCACAAGGGGCAGTATCGCTGTAACTTCACCGGTGAGTTCCAGTGGTGGGAGTTCAGCTACAATACCATCCACACCCCCGGACACGCACCCATCATAGCCGGATTGCTGCAGAATATCCAGGAACTGAAAGACCACGAGCAGGAGCTGATAGAATCCCGCGAGCTGGCGGAGCAGGCCGAACTGAAACAGTCGTTCCTCAACAACATGAGCCACGAGATCCGCACTCCGCTCAATGCCATTGTCGGCTTCTCGGATATGCTGGCCAATGAACCGGAGTTTTCAAACGAAGAGCGGCAGGAGTTTGTGGACATTATCAACACCAATACCAAACTGCTGCTGAAGCTGGTGGGCGATGTGCTGGAACTGTCGCGCATCGAGTCGGGTAACCTCTCGTTCACCTTTCAGCGGGAGAGCGTGTGCCGGTTGCTCGATGACGTCTATCAGACGCATAGCCTGCTTATCCGGCCGCCGTTGCAGTTCCTCAAGGATTTCCCTCCCGAAGATGTGCAGGTGAATGTAGACCCCATGCGACTGACACAGGTACTCACCAACTTCCTGAACAATGCCAACAAGTTTACGAAAGGAGGCAGCATCCGGCTGGGGTATTGCTGTCCGTCCGGCATGAGCGAGGTACATCTTTATGTGGAAGACACCGGCATAGGCATTCCGCACAGCGAGCAGAAGATGATTTTCGAGCGTTTCTACAAGCGCAGCGAGTTTTCCCAAGGCGTCGGGCTGGGCTTGTCCATCTGTGTGCTCATTGTCGAAAAGATGGGAGGACGCATCGAACTCCAGTCCGAGGAAGGCCGTGGAAGCCGTTTCACAGTGGTACTGCCTTGTATTGAATAAATCCTTAAAAAATGTAATCGCGTTGTAATGCCTTTATATATAATTTTGCGTATCTTTGCCAATATTTTAAGAAATATAACGTTTTAAGAAACTAATTTAAAAGACATTATGTTAAAGAGAGTAAGAATTATACTGACGGTGCTGCTGTTACTGGCCACCGTGGGTGTAGATGCGCAGGTCACCACAGCTTCTATGGCGGGTAAGGTGACGGATGCAAGTAATGAGCCCATTATTGGTGCCACTGTCCAGGCGGTGCACCAGCCTTCCGGTTCGCGCTACGGAACCGTGACCAATGTCGACGGACGCTATTCCATCCAGGGTATGCGCACCGGTGGTCCCTATCGGGTAGAGATTTCCTATATCGGCTATCAGACAGTTATTTATAAGGACATCACTCTCCAACTGGGCGAGGTGTATAACCTGAACGTAGAGATGAGCGAATCTTCCGAGCTGCTGAACGAAGTGATTGTGACGGCTGCCAAGACCAAGTTTACCGCCGAAAAGACGGGTGCCACTACCAACATCTCTTCTGCACAGATAACGCAGCTCCCTACCGTGAACCGCAGTATCAGCGACATCGCCCGCCTTTCTCCCTACGCCAACGGCATGAGCTTTGCCGGAGGTGACGGACGTTCCACGAATTTCACCATCGACGGTGCCAACTTCAACAACAACTTCGGACTGAGTTCCAACCTTCCCGGTGGCGGAAATCCCATCTCGATGGATGCCATCGAAGAAGTGCAGGTAGTTGTCGCCCCGTTCGACGTACGTCAGACGAACTTCATCGGCGGCGGCATCAATGCCATCACCAAGAGTGGTACGAACACATTCAGAGGTACTGCCTATACCTATTACCGCAACCAGGACATGCGCGGTAACCGCATCAACGGCGAGGACCTGGGAGCACGTTCCGATGAGTCCAAGACTACCTACGGCTTCACGCTGGGTGGTCCCATCATCAAGAACAAGTTGTTCTTCTTTGTGAACTACGAAAAAGAGAAGACTCCGGGAGAGGTTATAAAGTATCGCGCGCGTGAGGACGGTGAAGAGGCAAAAGGTATGGTGTCCCGTACGCTGAAGTCGGATATGGAGAAGGTGTACAACCATCTGAAGGACAAGTACGGCTACGACGCAGGTTCTTACACAAGTTTTCCTGCTGACGAGGAGAACACCAAGATTCTGGCCCGCATCGACTGGAACATCACGGACCGCCATCGCTTGAGCCTCCGCTACAACAATACGAAGAATACAGCTTGGAATGCCCCGAACGGTAACTCTTCCGATACGGGATACCGTTTGAACAACACTTACCGCGTAGGTACACAGTCTATGGCGTTTGCCAACAGCATGTATTCCATGGACAATAAAGTGCAGTCTTGGGCGGCAGATTTGAACAGCCGCTTCACCGATAAGATTTCCAACCAGCTGCTGTTCACCTACACCAATATAGAGGACATGCGCGGCACCAACTCTTCTCCTTTCCCTTTTATCGACATCATGGCAGGCAAGGACGAGAACGGAAACCAGATTCTGGAACCGTATATGAGCGCCGGTTACGAGTTGTTCACCTACAACAACGGTGTGAAGAACAAGATTACGAACATTACCGATAACTTCACCTTCTTCACCGGTAACCACAAGCTGACGGCAGGTCTTAGCTACGAGCACCAGTTTGCCAACAACGCCTATATGCGTAACGGTACGGGATATTACCGCTATAACAGTCTGGAAGATTTCCTGAGTGGCGCAGCTCCCGAATCATTCGCTTTGACTTATGGCTTCAACGGTGTGGCCAACCCCAATGCTCAGGTTACCTTCAACCAGCTTGGTTTCTATGCCCAGGATGAATGGAACCTCGGCAACAGTCTGAAACTGACCTACGGTATCCGTTTCGACAACTTGATGTTCGACAACGACGACCTCCAGAGAAACGATGCCATCTATGAGCTTGACTTCGACGGGCAGCACATCGACACTGGCAAGTGGCCGGATTCCAGATGGCAGATTTCTCCCCGTATAGGTTTCGTTTGGGACGTGTTCAAGGACAAGTCGCTGAAAGTACGTGGAGGTACGGGTGTGTTTACCGGACGTCTGCCGTTGGTTTTCTTCACCAATATGCCGACCAATGCTTCTATGGTACAGAACTCCGTTACCTTTAAGACCCAATATGACAATGGAAAGGTGGTGGGCCATGATTCCCGTCTGGACCAGTTGGCAGGCGGCATGATTACGGACATGAACCAGATAATCGACAAGTTCAACCTCCCCACCACGATTGAGAAACACGTGGCGGGAAGCAAGATTTCCGGTGTGGCTCAGGACTTCAAGATGCCGCAGGTGTGGAAGTCGTCTATCGCGGTGGACTATCAGGTACCCGTATCTTTCCCCTTGACCGTGACGGGAGAGTTCATGTTCACGAAGAATGTGAATGCCGTTACCATCAACAACATCAATATCAAGAACCCCGACGAATGGAAGTACAATAAGCTGACCACCGTCAAGGGCGCTGATGGAAAAGACGTGACAACTACGGAACTGCTGCATACGGGTATGCAACGTTTCAATGGTGCGGATAACCGTATGGTGTACTCTTATTCTCTTTATGACAACCCCGACAAGAATGTGAAATATGCAGGCGACTTCGTGCATTACAATGGCAAGAATGCCGTGGTACTCGACAATACATCCAAAGGCTACGGCTATACGGCAAACATCACGGTGAATGCCCAGCCGGTGGACGACCTGATGCTGATGCTGGCCTATACGCACACGGAGTCCAAAGAAGTTTCCGGTCTTCCGGGCAGCGACCCCATCTCTACTTGGCAGGGACTGAACACGATTGACGGTTCCAATTATGTGGATGCACAACGTTCACAGTATGTGGTTCCCGACAAGGTGATTGCTTCTGTGGGCTACTACATTCCCTTCAGACACAAAGGCCTGCTTCGCGGCACACACCTGAATCTGTTCTATTCCGGTTATTCTTCCGGTGGTTACAGCTTTTGCTACACCAACGACATGAACGGCGACGGCATCAACAACGACCTGATGTATATTCCGAAGGATGATAGTGAAATCAACTTCAAGACAGAGGAAGACCGCGTTGCTTTCTGGAAATTCGTAGAGCAGGATTCGTACCTGAAGAATCACAAAGGACAGTATGCTGAGGCTTATGCCGCTCGCGCTCCGTGGGTACACCGTTTCGATTTCCGTCTGCTGGAGGACTTCGAATTCAAGATTGGCAAGACTAAGCATTGCTTCCAGTTGAGTTTCGACATCATGAACGTGGGTAACCTCATCAACTCCAAATGGGGTATCTCCAAGACCAACACCGTTTCCAACAGCAACCGAATCCTGAAGTATGAAGGGGTGAAGAGCGCCACTGACCTGACTCCGGTATTCTCCATGTATAAGGTGAACGGTGAATATCCTACCAAGACTTACGACACCTATCAGAACTACAGCGAATGCTGGAAACTGCAAGTCGGTATCCGTTACGTGTTCAACTAATCGGGTGCAGATAACCTCCGTTGAATGGCGGAATATGATAAGGCAAGGGCTGTTCCGGGATTTCCGGGACAGCCCTTATTGTTTTTGGCTTTCTTTACTTTATTGTATTTCAACCTCCATAATCACTGGATTGTGGTCGCTGCACAAATCCAGGTCTGGAGAGTAGTATGCAATACCCTTCAGGCTGGGGGAGTGGAAGATGTAGTCAATACGCAACATGCGTTTGGCATAGCGGTAGGTGTACATGTATCCGTTTCCGGCAGTGCGGAATCCGTCTTTGAGGGTTTTCCTCAAATGATGGTAGGTGTAGGAGGAAGGTATTGAGTTGAAGTCGCCGCATAGCAGCACGGGATAGGGGCTGGTCTTAGCGTAGTGGCTGATGACGTAAGTCTGCGTGGCCCGCTTCATGAAGTTTTCGTGCAGGGTGCCTGCGGCATCTTTGGCTGCCTGGACTTCGCGGCGGGTGTCGTCGGTGGCCAGCTCGCGTTCCCACTTCCTGCGCTTCTGGCTAACGCTGGTGGTCTGCAGGTGGTTGTTTATCAGACGTATGGTATCCGTACCCATCACTACATCGCACATCATGCTACAGTTGGAGCTGTGCTGGTAAGTGATGAAACGGTGGTTCGCCAATGGATAGCGGCTGAATACGGCGATAGGCAGTACGCCCTTGACGGAGTCTTCAGAAGGGATGAGCGCGTGTGACCAATGCGAGAGTACGCGCCGTATGCTGTCTGTGGGGAAGTCACTGTTGTCTCCGAACTCCTGGAAGCACAGCACATCCACGCCCTCCTGCTGCATGTACCGGGCTATCTCCTTGCAGGAATAACCGGTAATCTCACCTCCAAAGTTGTGTATGTTGTAGGTGGCTATCTTCAGATACTTGCCTGCCGGGGTCTTGTCTTTCGGCAGGTTGAGCTGGAAGACAGACGTCAGATATCCCCAGTTGCAGAAGAATGCCACCAGCGGAATCAGTGCCCAGCGCTTACGGGCCAATGCCCAGCAGAGTGCCGTTATCAGATTGACAATCAGGAGTACGGGCACTGCCAGCCCCAGTAATGGCATGATGACGGAATCGACCGGAGCTACATTTCCTGAGAAGGCTGCCATTATGGTGATGGTGGCCAAGACGAATGTCGCTGCTATCAGACAGATGTAGAACAGACCTTTTACGGCGGACTTTCCCATGTTGTTTGCTTATTTATTCACTACGTTCACCGGCTTGCCGTCTTGGTAGGCCTTGATGTTCCCGAGCATAATCTGCATGAGGCGTTCGCGCGCGGCGGTGCTTGCCCAGGCAATGTGCGGAGTGATGTAGCAGTTGCGGGCGGAGAGCAACGGATTGTCGGCACGGGGAGGTTCTTGCGAGAGTACGTCTACGCCGGCGGCATAGATGGTACCGTTGTTAAGTGCGTCGGCAAGGTCTTGTTCGTTGATGAGCGGGCCGCGTCCGGTATTGATGAGGATGGCGGTGGGCTTCATCAGTCGGAGCCGTTCTGCATTTACCATCTCGCGGGTGGAGTCGGTGAGGGGACAGTGCAGGCTGATGATGTCACATTCGCGGAACAGCTCGTCCAGCTCCATCTTGCGGATTTCGGGAGGAAGCTGGAAGTTGGTCTTGGAGGTGTAGGCACATACCTTCATACCGAAGCCGATGGCGATGCGGGCGGTGGTGAAACCGGTGTGGCCCAGGCCTACGATTCCGAGCTTCTTTTCGCGCAGTTCGATGAGCGGCGTGTCCCAGAAACAGAAGTCCTTGCTTGCTGTCCAGCGGCCCCGGTGCACCTCTTCGGAGTGGTGTTGCACTTGCTGGGTGATGTTTAGGATGTGGGCAAAGACCATTTGGGCTACGGAGTCGGTGCTGTAGGCGGGAATATTGGTGACGATGATTCCGCGTTCTTTGGCGGCAGTGGTGTCTACGATGTTATATCCGGTGGCCAGCACACCGATATACTTCAGTTCGGGCAGTGCCGCCATGTGTTCAGCGGTGAGTACAGTTTTGTTGGTCAGCAGGATTTCTGCACCAGCAGCGCGTTCCAATACTTCCGCAGGGGCGGTGCGGTCGTAGATGGTGCACTCGCCCAAGGCTTGCAATTCGTCCCAGCAGAGGTCGCCGGGGTTGGCGGCATAGCCGTCTAATACTACTATATTCATGGAGTTATGAGTTATGAGTTATTTGTTGTGGGGATTTTCTGTATCCGACTTTTAATCTCTAATTTTCAATTTTTAATTTGAATTGATAGTTTACCATTTCTTTTCCTCTCCCCAGAGTTGCTGCATCCGTTCCTTATGCTTTTGCTCGGCAGGGTTGAGTTGTGGTTCCCAGATGCGGCGGTCTTTCAGTTCGTCGGGCAGGAATTGCTGCTTGACGAAGTTGCCGGGGTAGTCGTGGGCGTACTTATACTTCTCGCCGTAGCCCAACTGCTTCATCAGCTTGGTGGGCGCATTGCGTAGGTGCAGGGGGACGGGGAGGTTGCCTGTTTCGCGTACCAGTTCCAGGGCATTGTTGATGGCCATATAGGCTGAATTGCTCTTAGGACTGGTGGCGAGGTATATGGTGGCTTCTGCCAGGGGGATACGTCCTTCGGGCCATCCCACTTTCATCAGCGTGTCGAAGCAGGCGTTGGCAAGCAGCAGCGCGTTGGGGTTGGCCAGTCCGATGTCTTCGGAGGCAGAGATGACGAGGCGGCGGGCTATGAAGGCAGGGTCTTCACCGCCTTCTACCATGCGTGCCAGCCAGTAGATGGCGCCATCCGGGTCGCTGCCGCGAATGGATTTGATGAAAGCGGAGATGATGTCGTAGTGCATCTCGCCGTCCTTGTCGTAAGCAAGAGGGTTCTGTTGAAGGCGTTCGGTCACCATGTCATCCGTGATGAGGACAGGGTCGGTGGCTTCGGAATCTATCACCAGTTCGAGGATGTTGAGCAGCTTGCGGGCGTCTCCTCCGCTGAAGCGGAGCATGGCAGTGGTTTCTTTCAGTTCTATTTTCCGTTCCTTCAGCACGGTGTCCGTGGTGATGGCGCGTTGCAGCAGTTCCAGCAGGTCGTCCTTCTCCAGTGACTTCAGGGTATAGAGCTGGCAGCGGGATAGTAGCGGGCGGATGACCTCGAACGAAGGGTTCTCCGTGGTGGCGCCTATCAGCGTCACGGTGCCTTGCTCCACGGCTCCCAACAGCGAGTCTTGCTGCGACTTGCTGAAACGGTGTATCTCGTCGATGAAGAGGATGGGACTGGCTTGCGAGAAGAAGCGGTTGCTCTTGGCACGCTCTATCACGTCGCGTACATCCTTCACACCGCTGGTCACGGCACTAAGTGTATAGAAAGGGGTTTCCAGCTTGTTGGCGATAATCTGTGCCAGGGTTGTCTTTCCCACTCCCGGAGGGCCCCATAAGATAAACGAAGAGATACGTCCTGCATCAATCATCTTACGCAGCACTGCACCCGGTCCCACTAAATGTTTCTGACCGATATATTCATCTAATGTTCTTGGTCTAAGCCGTTCTGCTAATGGTTGCATAGTATGTAACTCTTAAAAAATCATTAATATCATGAAGCGTATACCGCCCTTCTTCACTCCCGGTATATCCGTATAGGTCAGTCGGCGTACATATTCTATGTGGAGCAGCTTGAAGATATTGTAGATACCTACACTGGCTTCCACATAGGGAGTCTTGCCCATGACGTGGCTGGTGGGTACACCGTCGCGCATGGGGAAGAGGAACAAGTCGGGATTGTTGCTCTTGTATGGGTTGTTCTTGTCCGTCAGCGTGCCCCACAGACCACGGATGCGGAACATCTCACGCCACTTCAGCTTCTTGATGAGCGGGATGCGGTTGAAGAGTTTTCCGTTCATGTCATAGCTTAGGTTGAGGGAGGCGTAACGGTCGTTCAGGAACTCCATGTTGTTGATGAGGTTGAAGGACTCGTTGTTCTGCGTGATGTACGAGAGGTTTGCCATCGGTAGGTTCAGCAGGGGGAAGGGAACGGTGTTCCATTGCGCACCGGCACGTGCCGTTACGTCCAGCTTGCCCCACGAGCCGAGCCAGAAGCGCTTCCGGATGCTGGCTTCCGTCAGGTTGAAGTTGTACTCTCCACCCAGCACGCCCTTGAATCCGGCGGTGTGGGAGAGGGTGAAGGTGGGCGCATCCAACGATACGGGCACGCGGCGCTGTTTGGTGTTGACGAAGGTTTCGCCGGGAGCGTAACGCAGGGTCACACCCAGCTCGGTAGTGGTGATGTCGTGCACCAGCGTATTCTTTTCATCCCACTGTCCGGGTGTTTCTCCGTTGTTCTTCCAGTATTGCAGTTGCCCCGCAGGCTGGTCGTTGCGGTGGCGTGCCATGGCCTGTACGGAGAAGCCGGTATTGGTTTCCAGCTCGTAGGTCAGCGTGGCATCGCGCATGTAGGACATCTGGTCTACCGTGGTCCATTTCCAGCCGACAAATAAGTTGTCCTTGTCCGTGGCGAGGTACTTGTCCATGGGAGACATCACGTCGTAGGTGTACTTGAAGGCGATGTAGTGCTTCGGGAACTCCCACAATACGTATTCGCGTTTGTTGAAGGAGTAGGCCACCTGCCCGGAGTAGAACCATTTCTTGTCCTTGGTTCCGTAGGCGCCGTAACCGCTCAGGCTCCAATGCGGGTCGAGGTTACCGGTTGTCATACCGCTCAGACGGAAACGGGTGCCGTTGACGTAGTTGCTGGTTATCATTGTATTGATAGGACCGAAGTCGAACTTACTGGGATGTTTCTTGCTGCCCGTTTCCACGAAGTTCTCAATCAAGGCTTTCGCTCCGAAGATGACGTACTTGAAGCCGGGAATCTGTTCGATACGGTTCATGAATACGTCCATCGTGCTCTCCTTCTTGGTGAGAGGCACTTGGCGCACTTTCGCCCAATACTCGTCGCTCTTGGCAAGCATGTTCGCCTCCTTGATGACATTTCCTTTCAGGCGGAAGAGGCGGGGTTCTATCTCTGTGAACTGATAGTCGCTGTACTTGGTGGTCCGCTGTACTTCCAGGCCTTGGATGCCTTTCACAAAGTGCAGTTCCACGGTCATGTCGTCATCGGTCAGCACCCAGTTTCCGTCGGGCAGTTGTTCGAACTGCTGCACGATGTCGAGGTTTTCCACGAAGTTGACACCCGTCTTCTTGGGCAGGTTCATGGTACATTTCTTCACGGCATAGGTGGAGTCCTTCACCACGTAGAGGTGCCCCGTGAAACCGAAGTCCTGCGGGTTCTGGGGAACGAAGGTGAGGTGCACGCACTCCTGCCTATCCACCATGAGCGTGTCCATCAAGTAGTATTTGTAGAAGCTGATGGCTCCGCGGCCGATGGGGCTGACGAAGCGGCGTTGCAGCAGGCGGATGTCGTCGTCGTAGATGTTGATGTCGGAGAATACGTCCGTAAGGATGGTCCCCAGCATGTCTCCGGTGTTGAAGAACTCTTCGATACCAGTGGAGTTCATGCCTTCGATGATGGTCTTTTCGCTCTTGGGGCTTTTACGGAAAATGGTCTTGCTCGCCGTCTCCTTGATGGAGATGGGTAGAATCATCTTGTTGGTCTTGGGCGATACCTCCACCTGGTCTTTGAAGAAGGAGAATTTCTTGTAAATACCTTTCTCCATTTTGTCGGGGGTGACATCGTTGAGCGACATCTTCATCTTTTCATATTTCTGATACTGATAGTAGTCGTTCTCTTCCAGTTTCAGGGCCTTCTTGTTCTCGATGACCTTCTTCATAAACTCCACGGCGGGGTTGTTCTTGCGGGAATATTTCTCCTTCTTGGGCTTCACGACGACCTCGGAGAGCATGATGTCGTCCGGTTGCAACTTGACGTTCAGCACCCGGGTACCGGGATTCAGTTTCACTTTCTTGGTGATATAACCTACAGCGGAGAATGTCAGCTCATCCCAGCCTTTGTGGGTTTCAACCTGGTATTCACCGTTTGCGTTGGAGATGCCGCCTACACCTTTCCCTTCATACTGTACGGTGATATACATCAGCGGTTCGTTCGTGAGGGAGTCTGTGATGACACCCTTTATCTGGGCGGATGCGCTGATGGAGACGAACAGTGACAGCAGGAAAAGGGCGTAAATTGTATATCTTTGCTTCATAAGTTACAGATAATTCGGGCGCAAAGTTAACAAATTAAGGTTAATCAAGAAGCAAATATAGACTAAAGAAACGGGAGATATGGTTAAATGAACGTGAAAGTCGTATGTCTTGTTTGCCGGATACAGATAAAAAACGTACAGAATCCTTATAGAAAAGTTGCCGGATATAAAGGATAAAGTTGCACGACGTATGGAGAAAGTTCTATCCCAAGCCTTGGGATAGAAAGACCCAAGCTTGGGATAAGCGTCCGTAGGTTTGGGATAGACGTTTGCAAGCTTGGGATAGAGTTTATGGAGGATTATGAATTGTTGCCGTTCAGTAGTGTTTGTACGATGCGTTCCGCCGTTCGTCCGTCCCAGCGGTCGGGCAGGGTGGTGTGCTTCCATTCTCCGTGCAGCAGCTTGTCGAGCGAGGCGGAGAGGGCGAAGGAATTTTCGCCTACCAGCTCGTTGGTACCGATGCGCCAGGTTTCGGGATGCTCGGCATAGGTATTGAGGGTGATGCAGGGGACGTCGAGGAAGGTAGCTTCTTCGGCGATGTTTCCCGAGTCGGTGACGATGCCCCGTGCCTGGTTGATGAGGAATCCGAAGTGCAGGTAACTCTGCGGAGGCAGGATGTGCAGGTTGGTAGCATTCACTTCCAGCGACTTCACCGCCTTTTGCACGTAGGGGTGTAGCGGGGCGACGATAGGCATGCCGCCGGCCTTCTCGATGACGGTCTGGAGCAGGGAGTGCAGTACGGCTTTCTTCTCCAGCAGGTCGCGGCGGTTGAGGGTGAGCAGCAGGTAGTTCCCTTTCCGCAGGCCGAGGCTGGAGAACCACATGGGCTGCACCAGGCGGTGGCGGTTGAAACGGATGGTGTCAATTAGTATGTTGCCCACGTAGTGGATATATTCGGGTATCATGCCCTCCTGATTGAGGTTGCGGTTGGCCACCATGCCGGCGGTGAAGAGATAGTCGGAAATGGCGTCCACGATGGTGCGGTTCACCTCGCGGGGCATGTTCATGTCGAAAGAGCGTGTGCCGGCTATGACGTGCGCCACCTTCAGTCCGCGCTTCTTGGCGACGATGGAGCAGCTCATAGTGGCGGTCATGTCATCTACCACCAGTACGACTTGTGCCGGATGCCCGTCCAACTCCCGCTCGAAGGCGAGCATGATGGAGGCTGCCACCTGCGAGTGGTTGTGTCCGGTGACACCGAGGTAGGCATCCGGTTTCCTCATGGAAAGGTCGGAGAAGAGCGAGGCATCCAGGCTGGTGTCATCCTGCGGACCGGTGTAGACGATGCGGTAGGAGATGTTCTTTCCTGCCTCTCTGGCGGCGTCGATGGCGCGGCAGATGGGGGCTATTTTCATGAAGTTGGGGCGTGCGCCCGATACGATTGTTATTCTCATTGTCGTAGTTGGTGAAAAATGATACGACAAAAATACGTTTTCTTAGGGAAATTATTTGTTACTTTGCCTATTATTTTCAGAGTGTCTGTTGAAAATACACACTTATTCAATGTTTAATTTATAATTTTTAATTCTCAAAGTGATAATGCCAACATTTGTTCAGATACTCGATTTCATTGGCACATTTGCCTTTGCCATCAGTGGCATACGCCTGGCCTCGGCCAAGCGGTTCGACTGGTTTGGAGCGTATGTGGTGGGTTTTGTGACGGCCATTGGCGGCGGTACGATACGCGACCTGTTGCTGGACGTCACCCCGGGCTGGATGACGGATCCCATTTACTTGATTTGTACCGGACTGGCCTTGTTGTGGGTCATCCTCTTCGGTAAACATCTCATCCATCTGCACAATACGTTCTTCATATTCGACAGTATTGGCCTGGCACTGTTCACGGTGGTCGGCGTGGGCAAGAGCATCGCGCTGGGCTATCCCTTTTGGGTGGCCATCATTATGGGCAGCATCACCGGGGCTGCGGGAGGTGTGATACGTGACGTATTCATCAACGAAATTCCGCTGATATTCCGGAAGGAGATTTATGCGATGGCTTGTGTGGTAGGAGGGACCTTCTACTGGATGTGCCATCTTCTGGGGATGGAGTCTTTCGTGTGTCAGATTGTGGGCGGTGTGACGGTGTTCGTTACTCGCATACTGGCGGTGAAGTATAGGATTTGCCTGCCTATCCTTTCGGGCAATGAGGAGGAGCGGGAAATGTAGTCCATTGTCTGCTGTCTGAGAATCTCAGGGATTTTCCGGTGAAATTCCGGGCAATGTGCAAAAGAACTCCAGGTGTTAAAAATAAGATTCCCCGGCATTTGCAACCGAAATGTCGGGGAATCTTTCATATTCCTCGTTCCCCTGATAAGGGGGAAGGAGGATGGGATTGCTAAAGGGATAAAACAAGGTTAGAACAATGCATCCTTCGTGTTGAAAAGTTTGCGTTCGTTCAGTTTCACTACCTTGCCGAATTTTTCCAGTCGCTTCAGGTCAATGTTCTTTGGGTTGCCCATGATGGAAATGCAGTAAGGTTTGTCTTTGATGTTCTCTTCGTAGAATTTCACGATGTCGTCAAAGGTCAGTGCATCTACTTTCGGCAGGTTTTCCTTTGCTGGGTCGTCTGTGTAGCCTCTGTAGCCCAAGTCTACCAGTTCCATGGCTTTGTTGCGGAAGCTGGGGTGACTGGTCAGCATGGCTTGGCGGAGGTAGCTCTTGATGTTGTCGATACGTTCCGGATTTTTCGGCATGTCGTTGACGAGACCCATCAGTACGTCCAATGCATCGTTTGCCTTGTCGTTCTGGGTACCGATGTAGCCGCGCAGATAGCTTGCTTTTCCGGCTATGCCTTGCGTGCCGACGAATGCATAGGCTGTATAGGCCATGGAGCGTTTTTCGCGGATTTCGTTCAGAACGATGCCGGTGAAGTCAAGACCGAAGTATTGGTTGAATGCGCTACGCAGCACGTCGTCCTTTTTGTCAGCCTTCTGCATCGGGATGTAGAGGTGGATTTGGGCTTGTTCTGCATCGTTGTTAGGCAGGAAGTAGACGGTGTTTTCGGTCACCGGCATCATGTCCTTTGCCTGTGGGGAGTTGGACGGGCGTTCGTTGGCCACCAATGGGAGGTTCTTGCTCAGGATATCGTATACTTGGTCGAAGGGGAGTGTTCCGGTGAAGAACACCTTTGCCTCGTAGTTGGAGGCGCGGTTGATGTCGCCCGTCAGTTCTGAAATCTGTAATTCGTAAATCTCCTTGTCGGTCAGTTCCTTGATGTAGTCTGATTTCTCTCCGTAGAGCATGTACTGCCGCAGTGCTTCGTTCAGGATGCTGACGTTGTCTTTGCGCTGCTGGCGCATACCCATTGCCGAACCTTTCAGACGTGCCAGTTGCTTTTCGTCCAGTTTTGGCATCAAAATCTGGCGTGAAAGTAGCTGGCAGGCTTGCGGCAGGGTGGCTTCGTAGCCCTCCATGATGATGTAGAGGTTGTCATCATCGGCTGTCACGTGGCAGGTTGCGTTCAGCTTGCTGAGTTCTTCTTTCAACTCTTGCGGTTCGTAGGCCCCCATGATGCCTGCGTTGTTCATCAACTGGGCGGCATAGCCAAGTTTTGGGAATTCGCGTTCACCGGCTCCGTATTGTACAACCAACTGGAATACGTTATTCTCCTTGTTGGGTGTGTAGTACATCTTTGAACGGTCGTTCAGTTGCTTGATTTGCACTTCGCCGTAGTCTGCGAATTTCTCCTCCATCTGTCCGATGGGCAGGTTTTTGAATTGTGTTGCATAGAGCGATTCTTTTCCTATCGGAGGTTCTACGGGTTTGTAACCCGGCTTCTCAATCTTGGCGTTCTTGTCAGGCTTTCCTTTTTCGATATATAGGGCCAGGTAATTGTCTGACAGATATTTCTTGGCTACTCGCTTGATGTCGTCAGTGGTGATGGCCATAATCTTGTCCTTGTAATTGAGTATGTCGCCCAAGTCCTGCTCGTTGTAGAAGGCGTTCATCAGTATCATGGCCTTGTCCTCGTTCGACTCCATTTCCAGGTCGAACTGGCGGCATTTCTCGGCTTTGATGGCATCAATTTTCCAGTCCTCGAATTCTCCGTTGGCGATTTGCTGGATGGCTTTCAAGGCTTTCTTTTCGGCGCTCTTGGTCGACTCGAAACGGCGCTGGTTTTCGTCGTAGAGGGGAATGGCCGCTACGATGGCGCGTCCTTGTTCGCGGAAAGTACGGGTGTAGGCTCCGGCGCTGGTCAGTTCACCGTCCAGTACCAGCTTGTCCATAGTTCCGGTCTGACTGTTGTTGTTCAGCAGTGCCAGGGCGATGTCCAGAGCGTCTTCGTCGGGATGTCCGGCAGGTACTCCATTGAATACCATTGCCACTTGCGGGTAGAATCCTACTTTAGCCGAATACTGTTTGCGGCCCTTTATTTCGAGGTTCTGGTAGACCTTGCGCTCGGGTGAGGGTTTAGCAGCCAGACGTCCGAAGGCGGCATTGATGCGTCCGCTGATTTGTTGGGCTTTGATGTTTCCTACGAGTACCAGTACCATGTTTTCGGGGACATACCATTGTTCGTAAAATTCAATCAGCTTGCTCAGGCGGGGATTCTTCAAATGTTCGGGCAGGCCGATGATGGAACGGGAGTAAGGATGTCCCTCAAAAGCTTTCTCCATCACGAACTGGTTCTGTGCACGTCCCTGGTCATCTTGTGAACGGTTATATTCTTCGTACACGTTTTCCAGCTCCGACTGGAAGGAACGGAATACGGGATGCAGGAAACGTTGTGAGGAGATTTCCAGCCATTTGTTTATCTGATAGGCAGGGAAGGAGCTGTGATAGAAGGTCCAGTCATAGTAGGTGCCTGCATTCACCCCTTTGGCACCCATGCTTTCCATCAGGTTGGAGTATTCGTTGGGAAGTCCCAATTTTCCAGCTTTGACGGTCAGCTCATTGATTTCCTTGCTGATGGCTTCTTTTTTTGCCGGGTCGGCTTCTTCGGCCATCTGGTCGTACTTGGCGATGATTTCCTTGTAGATCGGTTCTTCTTCCGTCCAGTTCAGCGCGCCTATCTTGTCTGTTCCTTTAAACATGACGTGCTCCAGGTAGTGTGCAAGTCCCGTGTACTCTTCGGGGTCGTTGATGGAACCGGCACGTACGCCTACCAGTCCGAACACGTCCGATTTGGATTCATCTTCCCATATATATACGGAAAGACCGTTCTTCAGCTTGAACGCCTTCAGTCCTTGTCCGAAGGAGGGCAGGGAAATGATAAGGGTAGTCAGCAGAAGAAGTGACTTAAATTGAAATGATTTCATAAAATAAAGTGTTTTTATGTAATAAAAGTGTTTTCCTATATGTAGGCAAAGCTATAAAAAAATCACGTAACATTTACGAAATCTTCGGAAAAATGATAGTTTTCAGTATATAATATCACCCGTAAACTATCAGAGAGGGGGGTGTAAACTGTCAAATGATAGTTTTCACCCCTAATAAAAACCGTATTCCGTCCCCCGGGGCTTCAAATCTTCCTTATACTTGCAATCGTAAAACCTAAACCATTATTAACTATTTAAAAATTGAGCAAAGTATGAATACTTACAGTTTTAGAAAAGATTTGCTTGCAGTGCAAGAAGAACTGCTTCGCTTTGCATACAAGTTGACAGCCGACCGGGAAGAAGCGAATGATTTGTTGCAAGAGACATCTCTCAAGGCTTTGGATAACGAAGACAAATTTGAACCCGACACCAATTTCAGAGGTTGGATGTATACCATTATGCGCAACATCTTTATCAATAATTACCGGAAAATAGTTCGTGAACAGACTTTTGTGGACCAGACGGACAATCAGTATCACCTCAGCATGCCCCAGGACTCTGGTTTTGCCAGTACCGAGGGTGCCTACGACCTGAAAGAAATGCATCGCATCGTCAATGCCCTTCCACGCGACTATAAAGTCCCTTTCTCCATGCATGTGTCCGGTTTCAAGTACCGCGAGATTGCCGAACGCCTCGGCCTTCCGCTCGGAACGGTGAAAAGCCGCATCTTCTTTACGCGCCAGAAGTTGCAGGATGAATTGAAAGATTTCATCTGATAATAATTTGATAGTAGCAATATGATATATAACATATTGCTTATGATGAATTTTTAAGGATTATTCATGACTATATGTCAGAATAATCCTTTATATTTGTATATGTTAAGTTAACCGAAGGAAAATCTCTTATTATTGACTATGATGAAAAAGGAAATTAAATTCAGTCTTGTTTACCGGGACATGTGGCAGTCGTCCGGTAAGTATCAACCCCGGGTAGACCAGTTGGTACGTATTGCTCCGTTGATAGTTGAAATGGGTTGTTTTGCACGCGTTGAAACAAACGGAGGAGCTTTTGAGCAGGTAAACCTTCTGTATGGTGAAAATCCCAACAAGGCTGTACGCGCCTTTACCGCACCTTTTAGGGAAGCAGGCATACAGACGCATATGCTCGACCGCGGGCTAAATGCACTGCGCATGTATCCCGTTCCGGCAGATGTGCGCCGGCTGATGTACAAGGTGAAGCATGCCCAGGGTGTGGACATTACCCGTATCTTCTGCGGATTGAACGAGACGCGGAATATAATTCCTTCTATCAAATATGCTCTGGAAGCGGGCATGATACCGCAGGCTACGCTCTGCATCACGTATTCTCCCGTCCATACGGTGGAATACTATGCCAGTATTGCCGACCGGTTGATTGAAGCCGGGGCACCTGAAATCTGCTTGAAGGATATGGCGGGCATCGGACGTCCGGGTATGCTAGGACAGCTTGTCAGAACCATTAAGGAGAAGCACCCCGATGTGCTGATACAATACCACGGGCATAGCGGTCCCGGACTTTCCATGGCTTCCATTCTCGAAGTCTGTGAGAACGGTGCCGACATCATCGATGTGGCGATGGAACCCATGTCGTGGGGCAAGGTTCATCCGGACATCATCTCCGTGCAGGCCATGCTGAAAGACCTGGGTTTCCAAGTGCCCGACATAAACATGAAAGCCTACATGAAAGCCCGTGCCATGACGCAGGAGTTCATTGACGAGTTCTTGGGTTATTTCATGGACCCCACCAATAAACATATGTCCTCACTCTTGCTGAAGTGCGGTTTGCCGGGTGGCATGATGGGCTCCATGATGGCCGACTTGAAGGGAGTGCATTCCGGCATCAACATGATACTGCGCGGTAAGAACGAGCCGGAACTCAGTCTGGACGACCTGCTCGTCATGCTGTTCGACGAAGTGGAATATGTATGGCCCAAGCTGGGTTATCCTCCTTTGGTGACTCCTTTCAGCCAGTATGTGAAGAATGTGGCTTTGATGAACCTCATGCAGCAGGTAAAGGGAGAGGAGCGTTGGACGATGATAGACAACCATACGTGGGACATGATTCTGGGCAAGAGTGGACGCCTCCCCGGTACTTTAGCGCCCGAGATAGTGGAACTGGCTAAGTCCAAAGGCTTTGAGTTCGTGGATACGGACCCGCAGCTGAACTACCCGGATGCTCTGGATACATACCGGAAAGAGATGGACGAAAACGGTTGGGAATATGGCGATGATGACGAGGAACTCTTCGAGCTTGCCATGCACGACCGGCAGTATCGCGACTATAAATCCGGCGTTGCCAAGAAACGTTTTGAGGATGACCTGCAGCGTGCCAAGGATGCGGCGATGGCCAAAAACGGATACTCGGAAGAAGAAATCAAGAAGCTGAAGCGTGCCAAGGCAGACCCGATAATCGCGCCTTCCAAGGGGCAAGTGCTTTGGGAGGTTTCCGTCGAAGGTCCTTCTTCTGCTCCTTTCATCGGACGCAAGTACCAGCATGATGAGGTGTTCTGCTACATCTCTACGCCGTGGGGCGAATACGAGAAGATATGGACCGGATTTACCGGACGTGTGGTGGAAGTCTGTGCCAAGCAAGGGGATGTGGTCAATAAAGGGGATGTGATTGCTTATATCCAGCGAAGTGATATTTTTGCATAAAGTGGAGGATGACTGTTTTTCAGTCATCCTTTATCATCCAGCCATTTCTTGATGGTTTCCTTCAGCACTTCTTGAGTGAAGGGTTTGGTAAGGAAGTCGTTGCAACCTGCTTCCAGGGCAGCTTGCTTGTCGTGCTCGTAGGCATAGGCTGTAAGGGCGATGATGGGGACGTCCGGTACCAGTTCACGGATGATGCGAGTGGCGTCGATTCCGCCAAGGTTGGGCATTTTCATGTCCATCAAGATGAGGTCGGGGTGGACTTCCTCGAACATCGTTACGGCTTCCATGCCGTCTTTGGCATGTTTCAGCCGATAGAGTCGGCCTAAAATGGCGTTAATTAGGATGAAGTTGCTTTCTGTATCTTCGGCAATCAGGATGGTCTTGGAAGGAGGGGTAGGGAGTGCTCCGACCTCTTCATTCTTCGGGGAATCTCCGGGGGCTGCATTTTTGCCCCTCTGCTCTGTGGAGTGTGTCTCTGCTGTCGTTTCCTGGTTGTCCTCTTCTTTCTTTTCCGCCTCTGTTTTGCTGGTGGATTCCAGCGGGAGAACAAAAGTAAATGTGGTGCCTTTACCCACCTCTGAAGTGACGGATATGTTGCCACCCAGACGTTCGATGATGGTTTTGCAGATAGAAAGTCCCAATCCGGTGCCCTGGGCAAAGTTGTTCACCTTGACGAAACGTTCGAATACCCGGTCCACCTTGTCCGGTGCAATGCCCATACCCGTATCGGTGACGTGGAATGCTACATACTTGCCTTCCCGGCGATACCCGTAACTGATGTGCCCGGTGGTGGTGAACTTGAAGGCATTGCCTATCAGATTGGAAATGACCTGGAAAATCCGGTTCTTGTCTCCGTCAATCACGATATTCTCGTCAGAGGGTTCGTATATCAGTTCCACTCCTTCGGGACAGCGGAAAATATGTGCGTCGTGTATCTCCTTGCAGAGTGGATGGAGGCGTACGGGCGTGATGGTGAACTCCACGATACCCGATTCGATTTTTGATAAGTCGAGGATTTCGTTAATGAGCTGGAGCAGGCGTTCATTGTTCGATTCCACTATTTCGTAATAGCCTAGCCGTTCTTCCTCGTTGGTGCTTTCGGCAATGATGCGCGAGAAGCCTACAATGGCATTGAGCGGTGTGCGTATCTCGTGGCTCATGTTGGCGAGAAAGGCGGATTTGAGCCGGTCGGAAGTCTCGGCTTTCTCCTTGGCTACGAGCAGTTCCCGTTTCATCTGTTCCATTTCCGTGATGTCCCATTCGATGTTCAGCAGGATGGGGGAGAAGTCGTTGCTTTCAATCTTCATCTTCCGTTTGTCCAGATAGATGGGATTTCCGTTTCCGTCGCGTTCTTCCGCAATCCAGTGCATCTCTTTGCCGGTTCTGGCTATTTCGATGTCTTGCGCCCTCTTTTCCTGAGCAGTCTCCAGAGGATAAAAATCGAAGTCGTCCTTTCCCAATGCCTCTTGTATGGGGATTTCGCGGTTATACGATTCGCGGTTGCGGTAGAGGTACTTGAAGTTGTTGTTGATGTCCTTCACAACAATGCCTGCCGGGAGGTTTTCGATGATTTTGTCCAAAATCTGGTTGAACTGTTTGATTTGCTGCTCATGCCGGATGCGTGTCGATACGTCTCTTCCGAATGTCCAGATGGTTCCTTCCCCTTTGTCGCTTGTCACCCAATAAGCGTTTCCTTCAATGGCGAGTACTTCCGGACGCTTGGGCAGCGGATGGTAGACGATGTATCCGTGGTTCGTCTCTCCACGTTTGACACGGTTGGCAAACTCTTTCCAGGATGTTTCATCCCTGCCGTATGAGGGCAGGTCGTATATCTTCATCCGGGTGATGTCTTGGCCATTACCGATGCCATGCCGTTCCTTGAAGCAACGGTTGCAGAATATCAGCGTGCCGTCTTCGTGTGCCGAATAAATGTCCTCGGTGGAGTTGTTGATGGCATGTGTCAGCAGATTGATGTCGTTGCGCCGTTTCTGTATGTCGGTAATGTTCTGTATGTATCCTTCTATAGTGACATTCCCGTCTTTCTGCCGTTCGCGGGCAAACGCTTTGAGGCGGATATAGAAAATGTTTCCTTTGAGGAAGATGCGGTAGTCCACGCTGTTTTCCATCTTGCCTTTCAGATTCTCTTTCATCCAGCCGGTAAAGCTTTTCCGGTCTTCAGGAAGGATAAGTTCCAGATAATTGTCCATATTGATGTGCTGCACCTCTTCCGAACACATGATACCCGTATGGCCTGCATAACAGAATATGCGGGTCTGGGTATCGTATTGCCAGTTTCCGATGAGGGCGGCCTTTTGTATTTCGTTGAGCTCGTGGTTTTTCTTTTCGAGTTCCAGTTTGCGCTGGCTGCGTTCTGTGATGTCGCGGTACTGGCAGAGGACCATGCCGTCGTACGGGTACATGATGCATTTAAAGTAATAGGTAGTGTGACCCAGTGTCATTTCGTAATTATGGACTGAACGTACCTTTTGCGTCAGTACCTTCTTGAACTCCGGATATACTTGGTAGTAAGTGGACGGCGGTATCAGTTGGAACAGATTCTTGCCCAGCAGCTTTTCTTCCTTCATGAACCAAAGGTTTACATTGTGCACTGCGATGTCCATGCAAATGCCGTCCCGGTTCAGAAGGAGCATGGTATCTGACGTCAGCTTCAATAGTCTCTCGGCGTTTTCAGCTTGTTTCAAAATGTTTTTCATTCTTACAGTATTAGTTTCATGCCCTTCTGGCCTTCTCCCATGCGCCGCTTGCATTGCCTTTGCGCTTGTGCAGGTAGTTGAATCCTCGTATGACGTTGACGTTCATGAAGAGGAAATAGTAGGGGATGAAAAGTATCTTGTTTTTTATATGCTTCATTGAAAGGTAGTACCCCCAACTTCCCATGAGGTAGAAAAGAGCTTGTAACAGCCAGATGATGGCATACAGTAATGGCGTGCTTGTCGTAAAGATGAGAATTGTGTTGAGGGGAAGCAATAGGAACAATAGGATAGGAGTGAGCGACCAGCGCAGCACCCGGTGGGAAATATATTGGAAACAGAATGTGCCGTAACGGAATGGGTTGAGCAGCGGACGCAGCCGCCAGATGGATTGCAAGCCCCCGGCAGCGATGCGCACCTTGCGCTTTTCTTCCTCGCGCATGTCTGCCGAGCCGCTTTCTACGGCATAGGCATTGGCACAATAGGCAATGGTGTGTCCCTGCATGACGATGCGCAGAGAGAGTATGAAGTCGTCGAGCAGCGTATCTGTCTGCATTTCCTCGAACAGCTCGCGGCGCACGGCAAACAGTTCACCCGCTGCGCCTACTGCCGAATAGAGGCGTGCGTCGAGCGCTTTGAGGGTGGATTCGTATTTCCAGTATAGCCCTTCTCCCCCCGAGGCAGCATTGTCCTTGCTTTGCACGGCGATACGTTTTTCGCCTGCCACGCATCCCACTTTAGGGTCGGTGAAGGCGTGCACTATCTCCCGCAGGGCTTCGCGGTTGAGGTGAGTATTGGCATCGGTGAACACGACAAGGGGCGTTTCTACGAAATGTATACCGCGGTTCAGGGCGGCTGTCTTGCCTTGGCGTTGGGGTTGGTGGAGGACGATGGCTTGCGGCCAGTGGGAGAGGCGTTCGTTGGTATGGTCGTTGCTGCCGTCGGTCACCCAGAGGATGCGTAGCTTGTCGGCGGGATAATCCAGCTCCAGGCAGTTGTGCATTTTTTCATCCACTACATCTTCTTCGTTGTAGGCGGCGATAAATAGCGTCAATGGGGGTAAAGCATCGTCGGCAGGCATCGGACGGGGCGCAGGCTTACGGAAACATTCTTTTATCTTGACCAGGATATATAATAGTATACCATATCCTATATAAGTATAGAACACTATGAATAAACTTATCCAGAAGAGTACTTCAAGGGCTTTCATGTATCCGCTCGTTTGCTTTCTTTTTTGATAAAAAGAAATGTGATTGCCAAAAGTATGGATAATCTTTTACCGATGCAAGAAAAAGAAAAGAAAAATAAAATGTTTGTTTCTCAAGGTGTTCCGATGTTATAAGGAAGTGGGCTTCCTATAGAGGTGAGCTTGAATAACCTTGTGAGTGAGAGGCGATTAAAGGCTTTCAATCATCATTCTCCATAGGAAAGGGATGGGCAGGTAGGCAGGGCGTTACTCAAAACGCTTCTGTCATATTGAAGTAAAACAACATCTGGTTGTTTACCGTGTTTTTGCCTAAATCCAGGCGGACGTTCATGCGTGGCTGTACCTCAATGCGCAGACCTACACCATAGTTGGGCAGTACACCCTCTATCTTGCCGGGAGTGGGGCCCATGAAGCCGCAGCCGGTCCAGGCTACAAAACCTATGTGGTTGAGCATCCGCTTCACCCAAGTGCTGCAGTCGGTATTGAGCATCTGTCTGTACTCTGCCATGACCACATGCGAGGACTTGTCGCGATATTGCCCCATGTAGTAGCCGCGCAGGTCGAAAGGCGTTCCGGTGAGGGCATATTGCGTCAGAGGGACGTCACCGAACACGTTCTTGGTCTGTGCCGTCCACGCGAGCACCCTGCGCTTGCCCAGTGACTTGTATTGGCGGTAGTCTATCTCTAGGCGGTAGAAGGTCTGGTCGCTGCCGATGAACTTGGCGTACATCATGCCGCGGAAATCCAGATACATACCACGGTAGGCGTTGGCAGGGACGTCACGGCTGTCGTATGTCAGCAGGAAACCGAGGCCGGAGTTGAAGTTGTTATAGCCATTAGCCGTACCGCCTGCCTCTTTGTACGAGGGTTCGTCCACCAAGAACTTGCCGGGCTCCGTCAAGTGGTCGTAATTGATGTCGATTTGAGGTCCGGCAAAGATATTGCTGTTGCCCAGTCGGAAAAGGAACCAGGGGTTGATTTGCACGCCGCTGTACCGGTATTTGCTGGTACTGTCGCTTCGTACATAATCTTTATTGGTATTATAGCCGATGCCGTAAAAGTTTTCTTCCGTATTTTTATAGCTGAACTTTCCGAAGATACGGAAACGGTCGCCCTTAAAGAAGAGTTGCGGTTTGGAGAAGAGATTGATGCCACCGTTGAACATGAAGGCGATGGCCATGGGCACTACGGAGCGCAGCTGCGTGGTGTCGCTGGGGTTCATGCGGAAGGTCATCAGGGCGCTTCCTCCCAGCACGGCACCGAAGTCGGGGGTGTAGCTGGGTCCGCCCAGAATATTGTAATGCAGATTCCGACGCGCTACCTTTTGCTTGCGTAGTTCTTTTTTGGTCAGTGCAGGAACGCTGTCGTTTGTGGCGGCCGCAGTCTGTTCCTGGGCATAAAAGGTGGTGGCGAACAGCACCAGTGCGATAATGCTTAGTATATATCTTTTCATGTCGTACGAAATGTGGGTGCAAAGGAAACTATTTTATCCCGAATAGTTTTCACTGTAATAGATAATAAATCTAAAGATGTCACTAAAATTATCAAAAAAGACATTACTTTTGTCTGCTTCACGAAGCAAGACATCAATAACTAAAAACACATAATCTGAATGAAGAAACGATTTTTATCTGTAATTGTTCTGAGTGCCGCACTGCTCTCCGTGCAGGCACAAGAGGGAAAAGGGGGTATCAGCCCCGAAATGCTTGGACAAATCAAGCAAAGTTATCAAGGCACGGCTGCCGACAAGGCGCTCCGCAATGCCATAGGCAATAATGACATCCGTAAACTGGCACTCAACCAGGAGAATATGCAGGGCATGGATACCCACTTCTCCATCAAGGTAGAATCCAAAGGTATCACCGACCAGAAGTCGTCTGGCCGCTGCTGGCTGTTTACGGGGCTGAATGTGATGCGTGCCAAGACCCTTGCCGAATACGGTTTCCAGTCTTTTGAGTTCTCCGAAGTCTATCCCTTCTTCTGGGACCAGTTGGAGAAGGCAAACCTCTTCTTGCAAGGCATCATCGACACCTCCAAGAGTCCCCTGACTGATAAGACCGTGGAATGGCTCTTCCAGCATCCGCTGAGCGATGGGGGTACCTTTACCGGTGTGGCCGACATTGTTTCCAAATACGGCCTTGTTCCCAAAGATGCCATGCCCGAAACAAACAGCAGTGAAAATACCTCCCGCATGGCCAACCTCATCTCTCTGAAGCTGAAAGAGTATGGTCTGCAACTGCGTGACATGGCTGCCGCCGGTGCCAAGCCCGAAGCTCTGGAGAAGGAGAAAACTACGATGCTCGGAACCATCTACCGCATGCTGGTGCTGAACCTCGGTGTACCTCCCACGGAGTTCGACTATGTCCGCCACGATGCCAAGGGTAATCCTGTGGAGACAGAGCATCACACTCCCATGTCTTTCCTTGAGAAATATGGAGACAAACAACTGCTGACCAACTACGTAATGCTGATGAACGACCCCAGTCGCGAGTATTACAAGTGCTATGAAATAGACTATGACCGCCATCGTTACGACGGCAAGAACTGGACTTATGTCAACCTGCCCGTAGAGGACATCAAAGAGATGGCCATTGCCTCCTTGAAGGACAGCACCATGATGTACTTCTCCTGCGACGTGGGCAAGTTCCTGAATTCCGAACGCGGTCTGCTCGATGTGAAAAACTATGACTACGAATCACTGATGGGCACCACCTTCGGGATGGACAAGAAGCAACGTATCCAGACTTTCTCCAGTGGCTCTTCCCACGCCATGACCTTGATGGCCGTTGACTTGAACAAAGACGGAAAGCCCGTAAAATGGATGGTAGAGAACAGTTGGGGAGCCGCTTCCGGTTATCAGGGACATCTCATCATGACCGACGAGTGGTTCAATGAATACATGTTCCGTCTGGTAGTGGAGACAAAGTATGTTCCCGCCAAAGTGATGGAACTGTTTAAACAAAAGCCCGTCCGCCTGCCGGCATGGGACCCGATGTTCGCTGAAGAAAAGTGATGATAAGGATTAGGGGTTAGGGATTAAGGATTAGTGGGCTGCACTATGATTCCGCAGGGTATTAATCCTTAACCCCTAATCCTTGTTCTCGTGTTCGTTAACGAAAGGGATTACGGAAATTTCTCCGTAATTCCTTTCTTTTTTACTCTTTATTCACGTTCTTTTTTGCTACTTTTGCGGCAAATTAATGAAACCATTATTTTAAATAAACGCATGGCAAATGTAATTAAGTTACGTAAAGGCCTTGACATCAACCTGAAAGGCGCTGCTGCCCAGGAACTTGTGTCTGTTAAGGAACCGGGATTCTATTCGCTGGTTCCCGATGACTATACAGGCATCACTCCGAAAGTGGTGGTCAAAGAGCAGGAATATGTGATGGCCGGGGGACCCTTGTTTATCGACAAGAATCATCCTGAATTGAAATTTGTTTCGCCCGTTAGCGGCGTAGTGACAAGCGTGGAGCGTGGTGCACGCCGCAAGGTGCTGAACATCGTCGTAGAGGCTGCCACTGAGCAAGACTATGAGGAATTCGGCAAGATGGACCCGTCCAAGATGAGCGGCCAGCAAGTAAAAGAAGCTCTTTTGCAAGCAGGTATGTTCGCTTTCATCCGCCAACGTCCGTACGACGTTATCGCTGATCCGACGGTAACTCCGAAAGCTATCTTCATTTCGGCTTTTGACAGCAATCCGCTGGCTCCCGATTTTGAATTCGCGCTGAAGGGAGAAGAAGCAAACTTCCAGACGGGACTCGACGCTTTGTCAAAGATGGCAAAGACGTATCTGGGTATTAGTGTAAAACAAAAGTCTGCTGCTCTTGTGCAGGCAAAGAACGTTACCGTAACAGCTTTCGACGGACCACATCCGGCAGGCAACGTGGGTGTACAGATTAACCACATCTCTCCGGTAGTGAAGGGTGAAACGGTCTGGACCATCAGTGCCGAAGCCGTACTCTTCATCGGACGTCTGATGAATACCGGTCGTGTGGACATGACCCGTACGGTGGCTGTAACGGGTTCCGAAGTGTTGAAACCCGCTTATTGCAAGCTGAAAGTCGGCGCTCTGTTGACGAACGTTTTCAAAGGTAACGTGACTACCGACAAAGACCTCCGCTACATCAGCGGTAACGTGCTGACCGGTAAGAAAGTTTCTCCGAACGGCTTCCTCGGCTCTTTCGACAGCCAATTGACCGTTATTCCCGAAGGAGATGAAATCCATGAAATGTTGGGTTGGATTATGCCGCGTTTCAATCAGTTCAGCGTCAACCGCTCTTACTTCAGCTGGTTGATGGGCAAGAAGGAATATGTGATAGATGCCCGTATCAAGGGTGGTGAACGTCACATGATTATGTCCAACGAATACGACCGCGTATTTCCGATGGACATCTTCCCCGAATACTTGGTGAAAGCAATCATTGCAGGTGACATCGACCGTATGGAGGCTCTGGGCATCTACGAAGTAGCTCCCGAAGACTTCGCTCTCTGCGAATTCGTATGTTCTTCCAAAGTGGAAGTGCAGCGCATCGTACGTGCAGGGCTCGATATGCTTCGTGCCGAAATGGCATAATCGGGGCGTATGGCAAATCGTAAATTGTAAATCGTAAAATCGTAAATATATTAATGAAAGCGTTAAGAAATTATCTCGACAAGATAAAGCCGAACTTTGAGGAAGGCGGCAAATTCCACGCATTTCGTTCGGTGTTTGATGGCTTCGAAACATTCCTGTTCGTGCCCAATGCCACTTCGAAATCGGGAACGCATATTCACGACTCCATTGACAGCAAACGCATCATGTCGATGGTGGTCATTGCGTTAGTACCGGCGCTGCTGTTCGGTATGTATAACGTAGGTTACCAGCATTTCCACGCTACCGGTGCTGCCGGAGGCTTCTGGGAAATGTTCATCTACGGTTTTCTGGCTGTATTGCCAAAAATCATTGTATCTTATGTAGTAGGTCTCGGCATTGAGTTCGTAGTGGCTCAGTGGAAGAAGGAGGAGATTCAGGAAGGTTTCCTGGTTTCCGGTATCTTGATTCCGATGATTGTTCCGGTAGATTGCCCGCTGTGGATTCTGGCGGTGGCTACTGCATTTTCTGTAATTTTTGCTAAGGAAGTATTCGGTGGTACGGGTATGAACGTGTTCAACGTAGCTTTGATTACCCGTGCATTCTTATTCTTTGCTTATCCTACGAAGATGTCCGGTGATGCCGTTTGGGTATCGGGCGACAGTATCTTCGGTCTGGGACAGTCGGTAGATGGTCTGACGGTAGCTACTCCGTTGGGTGCAGCCGCTACCTCGGGAGCCGTTCCGGAGTTCTCCTGGGACATGGTGACCGGCCTTATTCCGGGTTCCATCGGTGAGACAAGCGTTATCGCCATCGCTCTGGGTGCCATTCTGCTGTTGTGGACGGGTATTGCAAGCTGGAAGACGATGTTCTCCGTATTCGTAGGCGGTGCCTTCATGGCATGGGTGTTCAATGCAATCGGTCCCGACACTCCGATGGCACAGATGCCTTGGTACGAACACCTCGTGCTGGGTGGTTTCTGCTTCGGTGCCGTGTTCATGGCTACCGACCCCGTTACATCGGCACGTACAGAGACCGGTAAGTATATCTTCGGATTCCTGATTGGTGCCATGGCTATCATTATCCGTGTGCTCAACCCCGGTTACCCCGAAGGTATGATGCTTGCCATCCTGCTGATGAATATCTTCGCTCCGCTGATTGACTACTGTGTGGTACAGGGTAACATCAGCCGTCGCGAGAAACGTGCAATCAAGTCTAACAATTAAATACCGGAAAAGAAATGAATACCAATAGTAATAGTTATACTATCATTTATGCTTCGGTAATGGTTGTTATCGTTGCATTCCTGCTGGCATTCGTAAGTTCTTCCTTGCGCGAGACGCAGAACAAGAATGTGGAACTTGACACGAAGAAGCAGATTCTTGCTGCACTCAACATCAAGGACGTGAAGGATGCCGAAGCTGAATATAATAAATATGTAAAGGGCGATATGCTGATGAACGTTGACGGTACTCTGACAGAGAATACCGGTGCATTTGCTACCGCTTACGAGAAGGAAGCCAAAGAAAATAACCGTCTGCACGTATTCGTGGCAGAGGTTGACGGTGAGAAGAAATATGTATTTCCCGTTTACGGTGCCGGTCTTTGGGGCGCTATCTGGGGATATGTTGCGCTGAACAGCGACAAGGATACCGTTTATGGTGTTTACTTCTCTCATGCCAGTGAGACTCCGGGTCTGGGTGCCGAAATCGCCAGCACGCATTTCCAGGGAGAGTTCCCCGGAAAGAAAACGTTGGAGAACGGCGAGGTAGTCCTCGGTGTTGTGAAAAACGGTAAGGTAGAGAAACCTGACTATCAGGTGGACGGCATTTCCGGTGGTACCATCACTTCTGTAGGTGTGGATGCCATGTTGAAGGCTTGTCTGAGCAGCTACAAGAACTTTTTAACTAATAATAATGAGGAGGAATAAGAATATGGGACAATTGTTTTCAAAGAAGAATAAAGAAGTATTCTCTACTCCGCTGGGACTGAACAACCCCGTTACCGTGCAGGTATTGGGTATCTGTTCTGCTTTGGCTGTTACTGCCAAACTGGAGCCTGCCATTGTGATGGGTCTTTCAGTGACGGTGATTACAGCATTCTCCAATGTAGTGATTTCACTGCTGCGCAAGACGATACCCAACCGTATCCGTATCATCGTTCAGCTGGTGGTTGTTGCCGCGTTGGTAACTATTGTAAGTGAGATTCTGAAAGCTTTTGCTTACGATGTAAGTGTGCAGCTTTCTGTATATGTAGGTCTGATTATTACCAACTGTATCCTGATGGGACGCTTGGAAGCATTTGCCATGCAGAACGGTCCCTGGGAATCATTCCTTGACGGTGTGGGTAATGGTTTGGGATATGCCAAGATTCTGGTAATCGTAGCCTTCTTCCGCGAGCTTCTGGGTTCGGGAACGCTGCTCGGTTTCAACATCTTGAACTATGAACCTCTGCAGAAGTTGGGCTATGTGAACAACGGCTTGATGCTGATGCCGCCAATGGCGTTGATTCTCTGCGCTTGCATCATCTGGTATCAGCGTGCACGTCACAAAGAATTGCAGGAAAAGCAGTAATAAATAAATGAAGAATGAAAAATGAAAGAATGAAAAATGGGCTGCTCTGCTGCAGTACAAGTTCTCATTGCTTTAATTCTTTAATTCTTTAATTCTTAATTTATCGAAGAGATATGGAACATTTAATAAGTTTATTCGTCCGCTCTATTTTTGTGGACAACATGATATTCGCGTTCTTCCTCGGTATGTGTTCTTACCTTGCCGTATCGAAGAATGTGAAGACTGCCGTAGGACTGGGTATCGCCGTAACTTTCGTGTTGGTGGTTACGCTTCCGGTCAACTATTTATTGCAGACCAAGGTGCTGGCTGCCAACGCAATCATTGAAGGCGTTGACCTCAGCTTCCTGAGCTTTATTCTTTTTATTGCTGTAATCGCAGCTATCGTTCAGTTGGTGGAAATGATTGTAGAGCGTTTCAGCCCTTCGCTGTATGCTTCACTGGGTATCTTCCTGCCGCTGATTGCTGTAAACTGTGCCATCATGGGTGCTTCCCTTTTCATGCAGCAGCGCATCACGCTGGGTGAGAGCGACCCGAAATTCATCGGTGGCATTGCTGATGCTGTCTCTTATGCGTTGGGCTCCGGTATCGGTTGGTTGCTGGCTATCGTAGGCTTGGCTGCCATCCGTGAGAAAATGGCCTATTCTGACGTTCCGGCTCCACTGAAAGGACTGGGCATCACGTTTATCACTGTAGGTCTGATGGCAATGGCATTTATGTGTTTCTCTGGTTTGAACATCTAAAAGAAAGGAATAAAACAATGGATATGAATATGATATTAGCAAGCATTGGAGTATTCCTCGTGGTTGTCATCCTGCTTGTTGTTATCCTGCTGGTTGCCAAGAATTTCTTGGTGCCTTCGGGTAATGTAAAACTGACTATCAATGGTGATAAGGAACTGGACGTAGCTTCCGGTTCTACATTGCTGAATACGCTGTCTGTAAACGGTGTGTTCCTTTCCTCCGCTTGCGGTGGTAAAGGTTCCTGCGGACAGTGCAAATGCCAGGTAATGGAAGGTGGGGGTGAAATCTTGCCTTCTGAGACTCCGCACTTCAGCCGTAAGCAAATACAAGATCACTGGCGTCTGGGTTGCCAGGTGAAAGTGAAAGGCGATATGGCCATCAAGGTTCCCGAAAGCGTACTGGGCGTAAAAGAGTGGGAGTGCGAGGTTATCTCCAACAAGAATGTGGCTACGTTCATCAAAGAGTTCATCGTTGCATTGCCCAAAGGCGAGCACATGGATTTCGTTCCGGGTTCTTATGCGCAGATTAAGATTCCTAAATATTCGATGGATTATGATAAGGACATCGACAAGAGCCTTATCGGTGATGAGTATCTGCCTGCATGGGAGAAATTCGGTCTGCTGGGCTTGAAGTGCCGCAATGACGAAGAAACCATCCGTGCCTATTCTATGGCCAACTATCCTGCCGAAGGCGACCGCATTATGCTGACGGTACGTATCGCCACGCCTCCGTTCAAGCCGAAAGACCAGGGCCCGGGCTTCATGGATGTAATGCCGGGTATCGCTTCTTCTTATATCTTTACCCTGAAACCGGGTGATAAGGTAACCATGAGTGGCCCTTACGGAGACTTCCATCCGATATTCGACTCCAAGAAGGAGATGATGTGGGTCGGCGGCGGTGCCGGTATGGCTCCGTTGCGTGCACAGATTATGCACATGACGAAGACGCTGCACACTACAGACCGCGTGATGAATTACTTCTACGGTGCACGTGCATTGAATGAAGTGTTCTATCTGGAAGACTTCCTGCAGATTGAAAAGGATTTCCCCAACTTCAAGTTCCATCTTGCACTGGACCGTCCCGATCCGGCAGCCGATGCAGCGGGCGTGAAGTACACTCCGGGCTTCGTACACAACGTAATTTACGAGACTTACTTGAAAGACCACGAAGCTCCCGAAGACATCGAATACTACATGTGTGGTCCCGGCCCGATGTCGAAGGCTGTTGAGAAGATGCTCGACGACCTCGGCGTTCCGGCTCAGAACCTGATGTTCGATAACTTCGGTGGATAATCTTCCTTGTCCGTCTTGAGATAAAAAAACTCCGGCTTGGCCTTCAGGGCTTTGCCGGAGTTTTTTGTTCGGGGCATTTCTTCTCTATTGAAAGAAAGTGGAGTGGATTCTTCGTCGCTTTTTCTTTATTCCTTGATATGAATCAGTGCATTTGCCAGAATGGCTGTTATTTCTCCGGTGGTAATTCCTGTTGACACAGACCTCGTATGAATGGTTCTTGGTGAAGGAGAATGCGGTCTTTCAGAGTTTTCATGTTGGATGTTTTATTGAATGTTATCGTTTTCCTCTTCTGTTTCTTCTTGAATGGTGTCTTTGGGCAGCAATCTTGGAGAAATGCGTTTCTTGGGAGTGAGGCTCATGCCTTTCAGCATTTCGGCCTGGCGTACTACACTGCCGTTACCGTCCGAGAGCTGGTTGAAGGCTTTATCGTAATCCCTTTGCAGGCTGGCCAGCCGGTCGCCGATACCGAGGAAGGTGTCGGTAAAGCCTGCGATTTTTTCATATAAGATGGTGCCGCGCTTGATGATGGCCTGCACATTCTTTACCTGGTTCTCCTTCTTCCAAAGGTCGAGCGAGAGGCGCAGGGCGCTAATCAGGTTGGTGGGGCTCATTAGTACCACCTTTTTGTTGTAGGCATATTCCCAGAGGTGGGCATCGCTTTGGATGGCGAGGAGGTAGGCACCTTCGGTGGGGATGAACATCATAACGAAATCCGGTGATTGGGCGTCGTAATGCGAGTAGTCTTTATGGCTGAGCTCGTCGATGTGGGAGCGGACAGATTGCAGGTGTGCTTTCAGGAAGTGTGCCTGCTCCTCCTTGCTTTCGGCAGAGGTGTAGGCAGCATAGGCAGTCAGCGACACTTTGGAGTCGATAATCATTTCCCGTTCGTCGGGGTATTTCACGATGATGTCGGGCTGCATCTTCTGCCCGCTTTCCTCGTTGATGATGGCTTCGCCCCGTTCGTCTTTTAGAAACTCCTGGCGGAAGTAGTGTTTGCCTTCAATCAGTCCGGAGGCTTGCAACAAACGTTCCAGAATCATTTCGCCCCAGTTGCCTTGCATTTTGGAGTCTCCTTTCAGGGCACGGGTCAGGTTGTTGGCATCTTCGCTGAGGCGGTTGTTCAGTTCCACCAGTTCCTTGATGCGTTCACCCAGCGAGAAGCGTTCTTTGGCTTCGGTGCTGTATACTTGTTCCACCTTTTGGCGGAAGTCCTTCAGGTTATCGCCCAGCGGGCGGAGCAGATTGCCCAGGTGTTCGGTATTCAGCCTGGTAAAGTCTTCGGCTTTGCTCTGGAAGATACGGTTGGAGAGATTCTCGAACTCGGTGTTCATGCGCTTGTGCAACGCTTCGGCTTCTTCCTTCTGCAGCTTCAATAATTCTATTTCCTTCTTTGTCCCGCTGATTTCTGCCCTCAGTGCGGCAGACTTGCGGTCTGCCGCCAGATAGCCGACTACGGTTCCGATGATTATCCCTATAATCAGTAATACTATCTCCATAGGTGTTTTGAAGTGTCCGCCTTATTGTGTCAATATTTCGTTTCCGTCTTCAGTAATCAGGATTTGGCTTTCCCATTGGGCAGAAGGCAGTCCGTCGTCTGTGCAGACGGTCCATCCGTCGGCTTCGTCGATAAAGACTTCGTAGCTTCCCATGTTAATCATCGGTTCGATGGTGAACGTCATGCCCGGCACTATCAGCATGCCCGTACCACGTTTGCCGAAGTGTTCCACATCCGGTTCTTCGTGGAACTTGACGCCGCAGCCATGTCCGCAGAGGTCGCGTACCACGCTGTATCCGTTCTTTTCCGCATGCTCCTGGATGGCGGCGCCTACGTCACCGAGGCGTGCCCAGGGCTGTGCGGTCTGTATGCCTATGTCACGGCATTCTTTGGTGACCTGTACCAGTCTCTGCATGTCGGGGCTGACTTCGCCAATCATGAACATGCGTGATGCGTCGGCAAAGTAACCTTTGTAAATGGTGGATACATCGACATTTACAATATCACCGCTTTTCAGGAATTCCCTGGTGCTGGGAATGCCGTGGCACACTACATCGTTGATGCTGGTGCACACACTTTTTGGGAAGCCTTCGTACATGAAGGGGGCGGGGATGGCGTCGTGGTCTGTGGTGAAGCAATACACCATATGGTCAATTTCAGCTGTGGACATGCCTTCGCGAATGTTCTCGGAGAGATAATCCAGCAGGGCCGTGTTGATTTTGGCGCTTGCACGGATACCGGCTAACTGCTCCTCGGTACGGAGTGCGCTTCGCATCGGCAGTTTATATCCTTCTTTCTTATAATGTTGAATTTTGGCTTCTACTTCGTCGGAATAGTTTTTAGGAGTAAACCGGGCTCCTTTCATGAACTTTTTCATTGTCTTTTCTTTTTTATGAGACTGCAAAAATACACAATAATGCAGGTGCTTGTACTATCAAGAGCCGAAAAAACATTCGTTTTCTTTATCCCGATGCCAGCTTAGAGGGTATTCACCACTTCTATTTCGCTTCTTGAACTGTCTATCCTCCGTACTTGTATCTGGGTCTTTATGCGCTCTTTCAGTCCTTCCACGTGACTGATGATGCCTACCTTCTTGCCACCCATCCGGTGCAGTTTTTCCAATGTGTCCATAACGGTGTTCAGATAGTCGCTGCTCAGTGTGCCGAAGCCTTCGTCGATGAACAGTGTGTCTACCGAGAGGCTCTGGCGGCTGAGGGAAGAAAGTCCGAGGGCAAGTGACAGAGATACCAGGAAGCTTTCGCCGCCCGATAAGGTGCATGCCGGACGTGCCGAGCCTCCTTGATGGAAGTCGCGCAGCAGGATGGTGAGCGAACCGGCCTGGCATTCCAGTTCGTAGCGGTCGGTCAAGCGTTGCAGATAGAAATTGGCGCCTGCCAGCAGTTCTTTCAAGACGAAGCTCTGGGCTATGTTGCGGAAGTTCTTTCCCCGTTCGTCGCCGAAGTGACGGCAGAGGCGGTCCCACTTCAGATACTCTTCGCGCAGCTGGTCGGTATGTTCTTTTTCTTCCTTTATCCGGTCGATGTTGCGGGTGTTTTCTTCCAGGCGTAACTTCTGCTGGCCGATGGATTGGTTGCCGGCGGTTATCTTTTCTTCGAGATTCGCGATGAGTGCATCCAGGGTTTCGAGGCTTTCGTTTTCTTCTATTTGGGGTTTCCGGCCGATGTGCTCTTCCACTTGTCCGGTGGCCAGATGAAAGGCGGTCGATGCAGCTACTTCTTCCTCTTTAAGTGTCTGCAATGAGGCACGCAATGCTTCTATCCGGAAGCCGGACCAAGCGGATAGGACGGTGATACGATTCTCGTCGAGAGTGGGGTTGGCGGCATAGAACCCGGTTAAATCCTTTTGCAGCCTTGCCATTTGGTCTGCGGTGGAGGATATGCTTTGTTTCAGTCCGCTTGCTTGTGTATTCAGATTATTCCAGGCAATCCCCAGGTTCTTGATTTCCATTTCCTGTGTAGCTGCAGGTGCGTTGCGCCAGTCGGGGAATGCGGCATCGATGCTTTCCTTGTTGATGTTTATCCCTTCCAGCTCTTTGTGGATAAGGGCAATGGCGGATTTCAGTTCTCTTTGTTTTTCCTGCGCCAGCCGGTAGTTGCGCGTAGCTTGCGTCAGGCGGTCAATAAAGGAGAGGGGGGAGTTCTCCCATTCCGTGTTCCATCCTTCCCAGAGGATGTGGGGAGTGACGCGGTCCATGGTGGCACGTATGTTCTCTTTTTCGTTGGCGGTGAGCGACTCGTAATTGACGATGTTGTTTTTCAGCTCATTCAGCACTCTGTCGGCAGAGTTGAAGGCTTGGCGTGCAGCGTCCACATGTTTTTGGCATTCGTCCTTTTGCCGTTGCAGAGTTATGATTTGTGCGCTGAGCTTTTGAACTTCCGTGAGCTTTTCGTTCAGTTTGTCTGCTTCCAGCTTGTTCTCTTCCAGTAGCTTCTTCAGGGTTTCGCCGGTGGTTGTGGAGAGGCCGACGTCGTTGCATTGGGCGCATTTGGCCTGTGCGTCAGTACGGGCAAGGTTGTAGCTCCGGAGCGCTCTTGCTGTGGACTGACGGGCATTCTCTGCCAGCGTTCCGTAGGTATTGGATTCTGTCCGGTTGTTGTTCAATGCCTGCTCGGTTTCCTTGTATTCTTTCTCTTTTGTTTCCAGGGAGGTGCGTATGGGAGCAAGGACAGACTGGAAATCTTCATCTTTGCAAAGCGATTTTATTTCTTGTCCGCACACGGGGCAAGTATCCCCGACGACAAGCCGGGAGCGTGTTTCCTTTGCCCACTCTTCTACGGCTTCCTTTTGCTTGTCGTAGAGGGTGCGGATGTCATCATAACTTGTTTTCTTGCTGTCGAATGCCGTTTGCAGGAGGACGTATTGCTTTTGGCACGCCTCCACTTTGGCGTTCAAAGCCTTTTCGTTTTCCTTTGCCTCGTTCAGTGTCCTTTCCGTTTCAGCCAGTAAAGACAAGGCGCTCAATGCTTGCAGCAGGTTCTCCCGTCCGGCATCGAGTTTGTTTTTCTTGTCTTGCAGGGCAGGGCGGTCCATGGTTTCAAGCTGCTTGTTCCGGAGGTTTATTTCGTTTTGCAATGTATGGTTCTCTTGTTCTTTCCGGGTGAGGGCAGCTTCCTTGTCGGTACGCTCCTTGACTTTTACGGGTTGTTGCGCGGCAAGTCTTTCAAGGTGCGCGTTGTAGGTGCCGATGCGTGTTTGGGCATCGAGTGCGGATTTTAGGCCGGTAATGATGGATTGGCTTTGCTCGAACATGGGCAGTAAGGGCGAATGCTCTTGCAAGTACTTCTCGGCACGATGCAGCTTGTCTTCTTGCTCTTTCAGGAAACCGCATAGCCACTTGCTTCCTCCGTCCAGCCGGGCAAAGGATGCTCTTAACATTCCGGCTTGTGCATAGTTCTGTTGTTGTTGCTGTTGCTGCTGTTTCAAGGTAGAGAGCCAGTTGCGGGCGTCGGCGGTGGCATTCCATTCTTTAATCAGGAGTTCTTTCTGTTTGAATTCGTCCGATTGCAGTTGCGCTTGCTTCCCTTCCCACATCTTCTTTTGCTGTTCACGGGTGAGGAGGAGTTCGGAGTATTTCTTCAGCCAGTCCCGTTTTGCGAGGGCGGTAGTTTTCTGCTCATTGGCTTCCTTGACTCCGGCATTTTGCGTGGCTATGGCTTCCTTGATTGCAGTGACTTCTTCTTCTGCCAGGATGTGGATGCCTTCCAGCTTCCGGTTCTGGTTTTCGTATTCCGTCCGTCTTTCCTTGGTGGCGGCATATATTTCGGCACCTATTTCGGAGTAGATACTTGTACCGGTCAGCTTTTCCAGAATATCCGATTTTTCGCTTTCCTTGCTTTGCAGGAACTTGGTGAAGTCGCCTTGCGCCAGCATGGTGGTGCGGCAGAATTGTTCGAAGGTCAACCCCACTGCAGCTTGTATTTCCGCCTTTATCTCATTCTTTTTGTTGAGCTGTGCGCCGCTTTTATTGTTTTCCAGTGTCCAGCGCACATCCTGCACGGCTCCTGAAATCTTGCGGTGTGCCCGCGCCACGTACCATCGGGCGGTGTAGGGCATTTCGTTTGAGCCGGTAAACTCCAGCTCCGTCCATGCTTCACTGGTGTTACGGCGCATCAGTTGTCGGCTGTCGTTGATGGCAACATCTTCCTTTTTGGCAGAGAAAGTCTGGCTCAGGTCTTTGTATTTTTCGTTCTCGGCATGGTCCATGCGGGGCGTTTCGTTGTAGAGTGCCAGGCAGATGGCGTCGAGAATGGTTGTCTTCCCTGCACCCGTCTCGCCGCAGATAAGGAAAAGGGATTCCTCGCTTAGCGGTCCGTTCTCAAAGTCGATGACGGCATCTTCTATGGAGGCAAGGTTCTTTATGGTCAGTTTCTGGAGTTTCATGGTTCGGACAAATGATTAGGAGTTGTTCTTGCTTTTCACTTTTTGCATGACAGTCTCCATCAGCTGGCAAAGTTCTGGGTCCATCTCTTCTCCTTCGGTTTCGCGGTAGTAGAGTCTGGCTATTTCCAGGGGAGACATTTCCTGCATCTCTTGGATGGAGATAGGCTTGCTCTCGTCAGTGTCGGCCTGTCGCTCTCGGGTAGTCTTGATGTAGCAATATTTGCATGCCTTGCCTTTGGCGGCGTTCGAGGCTTTTTCGTTGCAGTCGGGGGGCAGGTAGCCTTTTGTCAGCACGTTCAGGCGGAGGTATGCAGGTTTCTCTTCCGGATATTCTTCCAGCAGTTTCAAGGCGTCTTCGAAAGGTGTCGGGTCATGGGGAAGCGTGACGAGGGGAATCGGATTTTCAATTTCCCTTGTACTGATTTGTGGCTCTGCCCCTTTCTCCAACTCGATGATGGAGACGGAGTGCGGATAGGTTTCGTCGAAGCTGACGGGGAGGGGAGTGCCGCAATAGCGTGCGTGGTGATGACTGCCTTTGATGTCCTGAGGGCAATGGATGTGTCCGAGTGCCAGGTAGTCGTACCCTTCTCCCATAGCGCTGAGGGGAACATACTCTATTCCGCCGATACTCTCATCGTGCCCGCTACGGTCGCTGCCTTCAATAGAGAGATGGGCCATGAGGACGACGGGAAGCTGTGCCGTATTCCGTTTCTTCACTTCGTCCAGCAGTGCCTGGAAGAAGCGTGCCTGCCGTTGGTCGCGCGGTGTTTCAGTGTCCAGCAGGGGGAAGTTTTGCGGATAGACGTGGGGCACGGCAATGACGTAGCCTATTGTCTTTTTTTCATTGTTTATCTCGATGATGTGCTTGTCCAAATTCACTTCCTCGGCTGTACGTTCGATGTTTCCCACAACGTTCAAGCCGAAGTGCTGCCAGAGGTTGCTGTCTATCTCCAATTTGGAGCTGCTGTCGTGGTTTCCGGCGGTGACTACGATGGTCATTTCGGGGCAGGCTTGGTGAATGTTCAGCATGGCGTCGGTGTACATCTTCTGCGTGGCGGCAGCGGGAGAGGAGTAGTGGTAGATATCTCCGCTTACCACCATGGCGTCGGGCTGCTCTTCGGTTACTATGCGGGTGAGTTGCCGTAGGAAGGCCTGCTGTTCGACGGTGCGGTCGTAGTTGTAGAGGGTGTGTCCCAGGTGCCAGTCGCTGGTATGTAGTATCTTCATTGTTTTTGTTACTTCAATGGATGTGGGTTATGGTTTCCTTAGAATATAAATCTTGTGTGTTCCTCGTCCTTTGTAGTCGATGCCCGATTCGGGATTGGCTATCCATTCGCGCAACTCGCGGGAGGCGGCGGACTTCAATAAGCCGGTCAGTTGGCAATAGTCGGCTTGGGTCATGAAGCTGTTCTTTTCCAGGTATTTTTTTGCCCGTTCCAGCCGTTCCTGCGGAGAAAACACTTGTGAGGAGCGTTGGAATTTGTCGGTGGAACGTTTCAGGTGGCAATGGCGAGCGGTACGGTACAGTAGTTCTTTGTCCACCTTGAAATGTATGTCCTTCAGGCAGATGCTGACGGCGTTTCGCTTGGTGTCTCCTTCTTCGCCCGTCTCCCGTTCACGGTCTTGCCGCAGACCGAGGGCAGGGGTGAATACTCCTAAGTTGTCAATCTTCACGGAGTAACCTTGCCCCATTTGGTAGGCTATTTCGTCGGTGATGGCTTGCATCAGTCCGATGATGTCTCCTCGTGTGAAGGATGAGGCGTATGCTATCTTTTCGGTGATGGTTTCCAAGTCCACCTGCCCGTATAGTTTCATTCGTGGGTAGAGGATGCGTTTGCCGTCTTCTCCCGGCAGGTTCAGTTCCTGCATGTTGTATTCTGCCATGATGGTAGCGTTGTTATGAGGTTCGTTTGTTTATTGGGGCTTACAGAGTTTGTCCCAAGGTTGCGGATGTGTATGCCAAGGTTGGGGATTTCTATCCCAAGGCTTGGGATAGACAAACCAAGGGCGAAGGTAATTCTTTATCTCTATACTTGCAAACTTTACTATTAGTAGTTAGGAAGTTTTTTATTGGTAGTCGGGAAGTTTTTTGTTATAGGTTTGAGAGAGGAATTGAAAAAAACGTTATCTTTGTTACATAAGAGAAGTGCATGAATGATGAACAAAACTAAAATTAAGCGATATATGAAATATTATCCGGACTTATTATTGTTGTTTGCCTTATTGTCCGTTACCACAATGATTAAAGCACAAATATCGATAAGACCTTATAGCGAATGGGAAGCAACCCAGTTTGTTGCAGTGAACGGACATCAGCCCGAAGACTATGTAACGCCAGATAATAATTGGGAAATACTATACAATTTACGGACTCCACGTACTCAAGCCGAACTTCGTGAAATGGGTATTAAATGCTCTGATAGCCAATTATTGTTATTGGAAGTAGGTGGACTTGTCAGTAAAACAAAAGGAAAATGGAAAGCTACTATACCCATTCTCGACAAAGAACAGACCAATTCTCTAAGAAGCTTAAGTAAGGAGATTGCTGAATCCATGTATGTCAAAACAAAGGCAGACTTTATATCATTGGCACAAACTATCAGTGAAATGGGATTCAAGAACAATGTACTCTCACTTGTTTTTTCATACCTTCTGGATGGAAAAATGTGGACAAAGTTAGTCTTGTTTGAGGATGTTGACAATTATACAAGCTGGAGTGGCTGTTACTGGGTATTATACGAATCAAGAAATGGCTTTGCATGCGGTACGAATGGTTTCGGAGAACAGAATTTGATTTTGACTTACATCAATAGCGGCATTGCTCCTGACAACGACATTATGGACCATTGTGCTGATGAAATAGCACAGTTCGGAAAAGTAACAGATGCCAAACTCGTTTCTCAGTTAAAACCTTATGGGCTGGTAGATGATAATGGAGATGTATTATTTCCTATTATAAAGAAACGGCAAGACCGCTTTCATCAAATAACTGAAAAATTGGCAAACTCTATCAGTGCGGAACTAAAGAATAATTGTGGCTCCTTAGCAAGCCAATATGGTATTGACAATGAAAAAGTGGCAATGGTGATGCTGTACCATGAAATCATGTGGGATTTGGTAGATAATCTGATTCAAGATAGGATAATCTTCACTCCAGCTATTTTCAAAGATGAAGAATCGAATAAAGAACGATTGAATGAAGTCGTTTTCTTCATAGAAGGAGGATTAATGCAATAATAATTCGATAGAGAAAAGGACATTTGACTTTGAAGAGTTTTCTGTAAATGTATTTCAAGTGCATAGAAAATAGCCAATTAAAAATAAAGAATTATGTACGAATGGGCCAATGAAATGAACTGTGCCGTAACTGTATGCGACACAAAGGGAATCATCCTATATATGAACGAGAAAGCATGCCGTACGTTTGCCAAACACGGTGACCTGATAGGCAAGAATCTCTTTGATTGCCACAACCCGCAATCGCAGGCCAAGATACGCGAACTGCTGGAGACGGGGGAAGTGAATGCCTACACCATTGAGAAGAACGGTGTCAAGAAAATGATTTATCAGACGGCATGGAAACAGGACGGAGTAGTCGGTGGCCTGGTGGAGATTTCGATGGAAATACCCGGAGAGATGCCACACTATATGAGAAAATAACAAAATGATATATGATATGAAAACACTTTCTAATTCAGAACTGACAATTAAAGTCTCCCCACATGGGGCCGAGTTATGCAGTATCTTGCATGATGGAAAAGAATATCTTTGGCAGGCAGACCCCGCTTTCTGGAAACGGCATTCTCCGGTGCTTTTTCCCATTGTAGGCAGCGTTTGGGAGAATGAATACCGCCACGAAGGCGTTTCCTACGCATTGACGCAACACGGTTTTGCCCGCGATATGGATTTTGAATTGATGCTTGAACTGGAAGATGAAGTGCGTTATCGACTGGTTGACAGTGAGGAAACACGCAAGAAATATCCTTTCCCGTTTTGCCTTGAGATAGGCTATCGGATAGAGGGAAAGAAGATTGAGGTGCTTTGGAAAGTCATCAATACCGGAACACGCGAAATGCACTTCCAGATAGGGGCCCATCCGGCTTTCTATTACCCGGACTATGATGCGGAGACAACGGACCGTGGATATTTCGGCTTTGATAAGACGGAAGGTTTGCACTATATCCTTATCTCCGAGAAAGGATGTGCCGCTCCGGATAAGGAATATTTGCTTGAGTTGACAGATGGCCTGCTGCCTTTGGACATCCACTCCTTTGATAAAGATGCCCTGATTCTGGAAAACAGTCAAGTGAAAGAAGTTACATTATATAATAAGGAGAAGAAGCCCTATCTCAGTCTGTATTTCGACACTCCGGTGGTGGGGTTGTGGTCGCCTCCGGCCAAGAATGCTCCGTTTGTCTGCATCGAGCCGTGGTACGGGCGTTGTGACCGTGCCCATTATAAGGGCGAATATAAGGATAAGGACTGGATGCAGCACTTGGCGCCGGGAGGAGTCTTTAAAGGTGGGTATACAATTGATATAAGATAAAAAATGAAGAAGGATACTGAAAATAATTCGGTATCCTTTTTATTTGGAGAATGCAATGTCATTATCTTTGCGCCCGGTAAAAAATATAGGTTGTTTTTTAAGGTATGAAGAAGAGTCTTATTGCATTGGCGTTCGGCACATTGGGGCTAGGGATTGCCGAATTTACGATGATGGGTATTTTGCCCTATGTGGCTACTGATTTGGGAATCAGCATTCCCGTGGCCGGTCATTTCATTTCTGCGTATGCGTTGGGTGTTTGTTTTGGTGCGCCCATGCTGCTCCTGGCCCGTAAACGCCCGTTGAAGCAGATTCTGCTGGTCTTGATGGCATTAATGATTGTGGGTAATATTTGTGCGTCTATGGCACCCAATTATTGGGTCTTGCTGTTGGGACGTTTTGTTTCCGGACTTCCTCATGGCGCTTATTTTGGGGTGGCTTCCATTGTTGCGGGAAAATTGGCTGATAAGGGGAAAAGCTCGGAGGCGGTTTCAATTATGATAGCGGGAATGACTGTGGCCAATCTGTTTGGGGTGCCGTTGGGTACTTCGTTGAGCCATACACTGTCTTGGCGTGCCACGTTTCTGCTGGTAGGTGCCTGGGGATTGATAACATTGTACTACATTTGGCGTTGGGTACCGCAGGTCGAAGGACTGAAAGACACGGGATTTAAAGGACAGTTCCGTTTTTTGAAAAAGCCGGCGCCGTGGCTCATATTGGGAGCTACGGCTTTGGGCAACGGTGGCGTATTCTGCTGGTATAGCTACATCACCCCGTTGCTGACTGAGGTTTCCGGTTTTAGTGCGGAAAGCATTACGGCGCTGATGGTACTGGCAGGATTCGGAATGGTTGCCGGCAATCTGGTCAGTGGGCGCATGTCCGACCGGTACACTCCGGGAAAGGTAGGTACGGTGGTGCAAGGGATGATATGTGTTATTTTATTATTGATATTTTTACTCTCGCCCTATCCGTGGTGTTCGGCAATATTGATGACACTCTGTACGGCAGGTTTGTTTGCCGTCTCCAGTCCGGAGCAGGTGTTGATGATTCGTGTGGCCCCTGGAGGAGAAATGTTGGGAGGCGCTTGTGTGCAGATGGCCTTCAATTTGGGGAATGCTATCGGAGCCTATATCGGAGGTCTTGCCTTGAGTGGAGGATACCGTTATCCCGCATTGGCAGGCGTACCGTTTGCACTGATGGGATTTATTTTATTCCTTGTCTTCTACAAGAAATTCCAGGATAAGTATTAAGTGTTTCATTTTTTTTGTGTATGTTTGTCCGCAAGTATTAACTAAACTCGATAACTTATGAAGACTTTGAATTATGTGAAGATATTGCTGTTGTGTGTATTTACGATTGGGCTGGCGTCTTGTGGGGATGATGTATATTATACCATGCAGAATAGCGACGACAAATTGTGTGGGAAGACGTGGATAGAAGAATATCAGACGGAAAACAAAGATGGAGTTGAAGTGTTATGCAGTCATCAGCTGAAGTTTGCCAAGGCTGATAATTCTGGACAGGAAATCTGGGAGTATTATCGCGGAGGCGAGTCCCGTCCCTATGAAACGACTTCACGTACTTTTACTTGGAAATGGATGGATAAGTCTATGGAGGGGTTGACTCTGAATTATGGTGCCGGTGAAATCAAGTACTTTGATAATGTATGGGTGCGCGAACATTATTTATCCGGTAAACTGGATGGAGTGGTTGTTATGATGGTAGATGCTAATTATAAATAAAGTATGGCTTATGAATAATATGTTGAAATACACAAAAATGTTATTGTTGTTTGTCCTTGTATTAGGATTGACATCATGTGATAGTGAGGAAGAAACGGAATATAATCTGCCCGGTGAATGGTATACATCTGAAGAAATAGATTTCGGGGCATATACTTGGGGTAGGGGGACGATTATGACCTTTAACGCGCGCAACCAAGGTACTATTGGTTCATATGGCGACCCGAATTATTTGCTTTTCAGATGGAATTGGGTTAGTGGGGCTTACAATCTGATGGAATTGGAATTCTATGATGATGGCAGCATGGCTTACATTGAAGGAGCCATGGCTGATTCTTATTCTTTCAGTGGTACTTGGTATAATAGCTGGAGGGAATATCAAGATAATATTCACGGACAGCCTTTTCGTATGCGTCGGCAATGACGACATGCTTATCAATAAAAAACGGAGCAAATCAATTGCTCCGTTTTTTATTGTATGTCAGCTTTTTACTTATTCTTCAAAACCAATTTCTTGAACTCTCCCGGATAAGGTGTTTCAAACCGCATCAGCTCTCCCGTGACGGGATGATAGAAACAGAGTTTGAAAGCATGCAGGGCCAAGCGTCCGATAGGATTTACGTCTTCCAGTCCATAGCGTCCGTCGCCGATAATGGGATGCCCCAAATCCTGCATGTGTACACGTATCTGGTTTTTTCGTCCCGTTTCCAGGTTCAGTTCAACGAGAGAGTATCCATTGGCTCGTTTGATGGTACGGTAATGCGTAATGGATTCTTGTCCCCCGTCATCTGTCGGGCTGGAGTATACATACAGCTTACGGTCTGTCAACCAAGAAACCACGGTTCCTGCATCTTTTTCCATCTCGCCGACCACTACGGCTACGTATCGCCGGTCTGTTACAATGTCATGCCAGTTATCGCGTAGTGTACGTTGGGTTTTCTCGTCTTTGGCAAACATCATCAAGCCGGAGGTGTCACGGTCCAGGCGGTGCACGATGTGTACACGGTGCTGCTTGCCCGAGCGTTGCACGTATTCATTCAAGATGGTATAGGCGGTACGTTCCTTTTGCCGGTCAGTGTTGACGGACAGCAAACCCTGCATCTTCTCTATCACGATGATATAGGCATCCTCGTATACAATCTTCATCAGTTTATGGTTGAACTCTTTACGTCCCTTCTCACGGCTGATTTGTACTTTCATACCCGGTTTCAGAGGAAAATTGTATTGTGTAGTGATAACGCTGTCCACATATATAATGCGTTTGCTCAGCAATGATTTCAGCTTGGTGCGGCTGGCGTCCGGCATTTTAGCTGCCAGAAACTCCATGAGCTCCATCGGTTCCTTCACCATGTAGTCCGTATATTGTGTGCGGGCTCTTGCTGTAATTTTTTCTTTTGCCACGATTGGTTTTAATTTACGATTAGACAATTTACAATTTACGATTGAAAACTACTTGTACTTTCAATCTTTTAATTCCAATAATACTACGTTTTCCACATGGTGGGTGTGCGGGAACATGTCTACCGGTTGAACGGCCTTCACTTTATATTTCGCATCGAGCAGTTGCAGGTCGCGCGCCTGCGTAGCCGGATTACAGCTGACGTATACGATGCGTTTGGGTTCGGCAAACAGAATGACATCCACTACATCCTGGTGCATTCCGGCACGGGGAGGGTCGGTGATGATGACATCGGGACGGCCGTATTGGTTGATGAAGTCTTGTGTCAGCATGTCTTTCATATCTCCGGCAAAGAACAATGTGTTTTTAATTCCGTTAATCTCGGCATTGACCTTGGCGTCTTCAATGGCTTCGGGCACATATTCTATGCCGATTACCTGGCGTGCGTGCTTGGATACGAAATTGGCAATGGTACCCGTGCCGGTATAAAGGTCATAAACAAGCTCGTTACCGGTCAGTCCGGCAAAGTTGCGTGCTACTTTGTAGAGGTTGTAGGCTTGTTCGGAGTTGGTCTGATAGAAAGATTTGGGACCTACCTTGAAGCGCAGTCCCTCCATTTCCTCGAAGATGTGGTCTTTTCCCTTGAAGGTGTGTACCTCGAGGTCGGTGATGGTATCGTTGCACTTATTATTAATAATGTATAGCAGGGAAGTGATTTCGGGGAATGTATCTGCTATGTATTGCAGCATTTGCTTGAACAGAGCCATTTCCTCCTCTTTCTCTATCTTGCAGATGAGGATTACCATCAGTTCGCCGGTGGTAGAGGTACGCACAATCATATTGCGTAGCATTCCTTCATGCGTACGCAGGTTGATGAAGGAATAGTTGTGCTGGTAGGCATAGTCGCGTACCGCATTGCGGATGCGGTTGGATATATCGTCCTGCAACCAGCACTTTTCTATGGCAAGCACTTTATCGAAAGCATTGGGAATATGGAAGCCTACGGCATTCATCTGTTCGTACACTACATTCTGCTGAACCTCTTCTGTCGTCAGCCAACGTTTGTTGGAAAAAGTGTACTCCAGTTTATTCCGGTAGAACTGAGTTTTTTCTGAACCTAATATCGGAGAGATTTCCGGCAATTCGATTTTGCCGATGCGGGTGAGGTTGTCCGTTACTTGTTTTTGCTTATACTTGATTTGCTCGGAATAGGGGAGAACCTGCCATTTACAACCGCCGCATACACCATAATGTTGGCAGAATGGAACTGCCCGTACTGCCGAATATTCATGGAATTTCACAGCCTCGGCTTCAGCATAATGATGCTTTTTTCTCTTAATTTGCAGGTCAACTACATCGCCGGGGACGACATATGGTACGAAAATCACCAAATCATTGACTTTTGCGATGGCTTTTCCTTCGGCAGCCACATCCGTAATTGTCACCTTCTCCAGTAGGGGAAGTTCTTTTCTCTTTCTTGCCACTTTTACACCAATCTAATAAATTCTTCGGCAAAAATAGACATTTTTTCGGGATTTCTCTCTATGAAATGAAATATTAAAGATTGCAATGTCGAAATTGCATTTTAGCATAAAGTTTTTTCTGAAAAAGTTTTCTAGTCTGCGAAATATACTTAGATTTGCGAGCAGAAAAGAGAAATCACTATCAAAAACTTTAAATTTATATTATGGACAAAAAAAGAGTTTATACCTTTGGTAACGGCCAGGCAGAAGGAAAGGCCGATATGAGAAACCTTTTGGGTGGGAAAGGTGCTAACCTTGCAGAAATGAACCTTATAGGGGTTCCGGTTCCTCCGGGCTTTACAATAACGACAGAAGTTTGTACGGAATATTATGAAATGGGGCAGGATAAAGTCGTTGCTCTGTTGAAGAATGAAGTTGAACAAGCCATTGCCCATGTGGAAACACTGATGCGTTCCAAATTCGGTGATGTGGAGAATCCGTTGCTGGTTTCCGTACGTTCGGGTGCGCGCGCTTCCATGCCGGGCATGATGGACACTATCCTGAATCTTGGCTTGAATGACGAAGTGGTGGAAGGCCTGACGCGCAAGACGGGCAATGCACGCTTTGCATGGGACTCTTACCGTCGTTTCGTGCAGATGTATGGCGACGTGGTGCTGGGCATGAAACCGGTGAACAAGGAAGATGTAGACCCGTTCGAGGCTATTATAGAAGAGGTGAAACATGCTAAAGGCGTGAAGCTGGATAACGAGCTTGAGGTGGAAGACCTTAAGGAACTCGTGAAGAAGTTCAAGGCTGCGGTGAAAGAACAAACCGGAAAAGACTTCCCGACTTGTGCCTACGAGCAGTTGTGGGGTGCCGTTTGTGCCGTATTCAACTCCTGGATGAACGAACGTGCTATTTTGTATCGTAAGATGGAGGGAATTCCTGACGAATGGGGTACTGCCGTAAGCGTTCAGGCTATGGTATTCGGTAATATGGGCGAGAGCTCTGCTACGGGTGTTTGCTTCAGCCGCGATGCTGCTACCGGTGAGGACCTTTTCAATGGCGAGTATTTGATTAATGCACAAGGTGAAGACGTGGTTGCCGGTATCCGTACTCCGCAACAGATTACAAAAATCGGTTCTCAACGTTGGGCTGAATTAGCCGGTGTAAGCGAAGAAGAACGTGTCAGCAAATATCCTTCCATGGAGGAGGCTATGCCGGAAATCTATAAGGAACTGGATGCTTTGCAGACAAAACTCGAAAATCACTACCGTGATATGCAGGATATGGAGTTTACAGTACAAGAGGGTAAACTCTGGTTCCTCCAGACCCGTAACGGTAAGCGTACCGGAGCCGCTATGGTGAAGATTGCCATGGACTTGCTCCATCAAGGTATGATTGACGAAAAGACTGCATTGATGCGTTGTGAGCCCAATAAGTTGGACGAACTGCTCCACCCGGTATTTGATAAGACAGCTCTGAAACAAGCTAAGGTGTTGACTCGTGGTCTTCCCGCTTCTCCGGGTGCCGCTACGGGACAAATCGTATTCTTTGCCGATGATGCTGCCGAATGGCATGCTGCCGGCAAGCGTGTGGTGATGGTACGTATCGAGACTTCTCCGGAAGATTTGGCAGGTATGGCAGTTGCCGAAGGTATCCTGACTGCCCGCGGTGGTATGACTTCGCATGCGGCAGTGGTTGCTCGTGGTATGGGTAAGTGCTGTGTGTCTGGTGCAGGTGCCTTGAACATCGACTACAAGGCGCGTACAGTGGAAGTGGATGGTGTACTGTTGAAAGAAGGTGACTATATCTCCTTGAACGGAAGCACCGGTGAAGTATATAAAGACAAGGTGGAGACAAAAGCGGCTGAGCTGTCCGGTGACTTTGCGGAACTGATGGATTTGGCAGACAAATATACGAAGCTGCAGGTTCGTACCAATGCGGATACTCCTCATGATGCCGCAGTAGCACGTAATTTTGGCGCTGTGGGTATCGGTCTTTGCCGTACGGAACACATGTTCTTTGAAGGCGAGAAGATTAAAGCCATGCGCGAGATGATTCTGGCAGAAAATGCAGAAGGGCGCCGCAAGGCTTTGGCTAAGATTCTTCCCTACCAGCAAGCTGACTTCAAGGGAATTTTCAAGGCAATGGAAGGCTGTCCGGTGACGGTGCGTCTGCTTGATCCTCCTTTGCATGAGTTTGTTCCCCATGACCTGAAGGGACAGCAGGAAATGGCAGATACGATGGGCGTGAGCCTCCAGTATATCCAGCAACGTGTTGAGGCACTTTGTGAGCATAATCCGATGTTGGGTCATCGTGGTTGCCGTTTGGGAAATACATATCCTGAAATTACACAGATGCAGACGCGTGCCATCCTGGGTGCTGCTTTGGAATTGAAGAAGGAAGGTGTTGAAACCCATCCTGAAATCATGGTGCCTCTGACCGGTATCTTGTATGAGTTCAAGCAGCAGGAAGAAGTGATTCGTGCTGAGGCTGCCCAGTTGTTTGAAGAAGTGGGTGACAGCATCGACTTCAAGGTAGGTACAATGATTGAGATTCCGCGTGCCGCCTTGACTGCCGACCGCATTGCTTCCTCTGCCGAGTTCTTCTCATTCGGTACGAACGACTTGACTCAGATGACATTTGGTTATTCACGCGACGATATCGCTTCCTTCCTCCCGATTTATCTGGAGAAGAAGATTCTGAAAGTAGACCCGTTCCAGGTACTCGACCAGAATGGTGTAGGACAGTTGGTGCGCATGGCTACTGAAAAGGGACGTGCTATCCGTCCGGACTTGAAGTGCGGTATTTGCGGCGAGCATGGAGGTGAACCTTCTTCTGTGAAGTTCTGCCACAAAGTTGGCTTGAATTATGTCAGCTGTTCTCCGTTCCGTGTGCCTATTGCACGTCTGGCTGCGGCGCAGGCTGCCATTGAAGGCTGATTTCAATAATACTGAATAATGACATTTATGGGCTGCATGCTTTACTTGGTAATGGCATGCGGCCTATTTTGTTGGAAAAAACTGTAGTTTCTATTAATTTATTTGTATTTTCTTTAGTATATTTGCTTCCCATAATTTTATAGTTTCCAATAAGCAAGCAAAAAACGATGATATTGACAATTACGGCAGCATACGATGTTTGGACGAATGACTTCTATCAGAATAATGAAGCATTGGTATATAGTTTTGGGATAATTGTCATTCTGCTTTTGGTCATCATGATAATCATTTCCATCAGCAAGAGCAAAAGGTTGAAGACGTTGCAGCGCATCAATGAGGTTGCCGAAGAATCCAACCAGCTGAAGAATGCTTTCATCGCTAATATGACTCACGAAATTCGTACTCCTTTGAATGCCATTGTAGGCTTTACAACTATGCTTGCCGAAATGGATGATCTGGACAGAGAAACCCGTATGGCTTTTCTGAAGGAGATTAATGATAACAAGGACTCGCTGCTGCAACTGGTCAATGACTTGCTGGACTACTCGAAGATTGAGGCAAATACTCTGGAATATAACGATGGAGAAGTGGATGTAAACGCGCTGATTGATGAAGTCTGTACGACGGAGAATATGCGCTCGCATCCCACGGGCATTCAGGTGGAGTTTGTAGAACGGTTGCCTCAATGCCGTTTGGTGGTGGACCGCGTGCGTTTTGCCCAAGTCATAGGTAACTTGGTGAGGAACGCCTTGAAGTTTACGGAGATGGGCAGTGTGAAAATCGGTTGCAGGAGATTGAGCAACCATAACTTCTATTTTTATGTGGCAGATACAGGCTGTGGTATCGATGAAGTGGGAAGACATGCCATCTTTGAACGGTTTGTGAAGATGAACTACAATATCAAAGGTACGGGGTTGGGGCTTTCCATCACCAAATCTATTGTGGAGCACTATGGGGGAGGTATCGGTGTGGAGTCTAAGAAAGGGGAAGGCTCCACCTTCTATTTCACGTTGCCTGCCGGTATTGAATACAAAGAGTACGGTAAATTTTGATTTGCCAGTCCAAGAAGGCTCAATCAGCCATTTTCTTCAACTTCTTGAAGTGGCGGATTACTTCCAGATAATCGCGGTCGGTGCAGGCATTGAATTTATTCCATAAGTCACCCATTACAACGGCACCACCGAATCCGTAATCCTTAATCTCCAGTATGTTGTCGGGAGTAATGCCTCCCAAAGCCATGACTCTACTGTCTATGACCTTACTTTTTCCTGCTTGCCGCAACTCTTCGGCTGTGAAGCCGGACGTGACTCCGGACTTTGTGATGCAATTATATATCGGGCTTAGGAACAGATAGTCATAGAAATGCTTCTTGTTCTGCACTTCGTCCAGTGAATGGCAGGTGCAACTGATGTGGCCCGAATAGTCGTGGGGCTCTTTGGGATTGCGGGTGTTTAGATGAATCCCCATCAGGCTGAACTCTTCCTGCAGGTAGAAGTGCTCATGGGTAATGATGCGCTTATGGTATTTTTCGGGTATCAGCGTTAAAAGCCGTTCTGAATACATGGCGGGAGTTTCCGGCTTCCTCAGATGTAGAATATCCAGCCCCTCTTCGAATAGTGCCGTGATAATCTTGTCTTCTTCCACAAAAAATGTGGGTGCTGTTACTACGATGAGTTTCATTTCTTTTGTTTAACTTTTAAGTTTAGCAAAGTTAATGAATACTTATGGTAGAAGCCAAAGAATTTCTTTAAAATATGTTAGATGGCTATTTTAAACAAGAAAACGCATTCTTGAACCTTAGTTGCTCAAGAATGCGTCATTAACATGTTTAGTGGAACCTTGTTGCTTATTTCAGTCTTTTACCTACTACATCCCAGTCGATGATGCTCCACAGTTCGTTCACATGGTCGGCACGGCGGTTCTGGTAATCAAGATAGTAGGCATGTTCCCACACGTCGAATCCGAGTAGCGGAACAAGACCGGCGCGTACCGGATTGCTACCGTTGGCTTCTTTGGTGATGTGGAGTTTGCCGTTCTTGTCGGCAGACAACCAAGCCCATCCGGAGCCGAACAAGCCGACAGCTGCCGCGTTGAATTCCTTCTTGAAATTCTCAAAGCTGCCGAAGTCGCGTTTGATGGCTTCTGCCAGCTTGCCGGTAGGCTCGCTGTGGGCAGGCTTCGGAGCAAACTGTAAGAAGTATAATGTGTGGTTCAACACTTGTCCTGCATTGTTGAAGATGGCACCGTCCGGTGCTGTGGCAACAATGGTTACCAGGTCTTTGCCTTCAAATTCCGTTCCCGGAACGAGGTTGTTGAGGTTGTTCACGTAGGTTTGCAGATGTTTACCGTAGTGGTAATCTATGGTTTGCTGACTGATTACAGGTTCCAGTGCATTGTTGGTGTAGGGAAGTTTTGGCATTTCGTAAGTCATAACTGTTATCATTAAAATCGTTAATATTGTATTCATAAGTTTCAATTATTTAATTTTGGAACTTTACTATATAAACACTATAACCTATAGAAATGTTCGTACGTCTCCGAAGCTTTTTTTATCTTTGCCTCCGTAAAAACAAAGGAAGAAAAAATATCATCATTTTAAGATTATACGGATATGCCCGATTATATAGAGGAACTGAACGAAGGACAACGGAACGCGGTGTTATACAATGACGGTCCGTCACTGGTGATAGCCGGTGCCGGTTCGGGAAAGACGCGCGTGCTGACCTACAAGATTGCTTATCTGCTGGAGAATGGCTACCAGCCTTGGAACATTCTGGCATTGACCTTTACCAACAAGGCGGCGCGCGAAATGAAGGAGCGTATAGCCCGTCAGGTGGGACCGGAGAGGGCGCGCCATCTGTGGATGGGAACCTTTCACTCCATGTTCCTGCGCATTCTGCATGTCGAGGCCGGGTATATCGGCTTCACTTCGCAGTTTACCATTTACGATACGGCAGACAGTAAAAGCTTGATACGTTCCATTATCAAGGAAATGGGGCTGGATGAGAAAGTGTACAAGCCGGGGATGGTGCAGGCGCGTATCTCGAATGCCAAGAATCATCTGGTTTCTCCGGCAGGCTATGCCAACAACAAGGAGGCTTACGAAGGAGACCGTGCAGCCAAGGTTCCGGCGCTTCGCGACATCTACCAGAGATATTGGGAGCGTTGCCGGCAGGCAGATGCGATGGACTTCGACGATTTGCTGTTCTACACATTCCTGCTGTTCCGGGACCACCCCGAGGTGTTGGCGCGTTATCAGGACCAGTTCCGTTACATTCTGGTAGATGAGTATCAGGATACCAATTTTACACAGCACAGCATTGTGCTGCAACTTGCCAAGAACCATCAGCATGTCTGTGTGGTGGGGGATGATGCACAGAGTATCTACTCCTTCCGTGGTGCCGATATTGACAATATTCTCTACTTTACGAAAGTATATCCCGATACGAAGGTCTTCAAGCTGGAGCAGAATTACCGTTCCACCCAGACCATTGTCCGCGCGGCCAACAGCCTGATAGAAAAGAACCAGTGGCAGATACGCAAGGAAGTGTTCTCGGAAAAGGAGAAGGGAGAGGCCATTGGTGTGTACCAGGCATACAGTGATGTGGAAGAAGGGGATATTGTGGTGAATAAGATAGCTGAACTGCGGCGTGAAAAGCGCTATGCCTACTCTGATTTTGCGATACTCTACCGTACCAATGCGCAGAGCCGTATCTTTGAGGAAGCCATGCGCAAACGCAGTATGCCTTACCGTATTTACGGAGGCTTATCGTTCTATCAACGCAAGGAAATCAAAGATGTTATTGCTTACTTCCGTCTGATAGTGAATCCCAATGATGAAGAGGCTTTCAAACGTATTATCAATTATCCTGCACGGGGTATCGGAGATACGACAGTGGGAAAAATCATTGCTGCCGCCACCGGGCACAATGTAAGTTTGTGGACCGTGCTTTGTGAGCCGTTGGCGTATGGCTTGAACTTCAATAAAGGTACGGTGGGAAAGTTGCAGGCATTCCGCGAACTTATATCTGCCTTTATCACAGATGCTGCGGAGAAGAATGCCTACGAGATCGGTGCCGACATTATTCGCCAATCGGGCATCATCAATGATGTGTGTCAGGACAACTCTCCCGAGAATCTGAGCCGTAAGGAGAATATAGAGGAGCTGGTGAACGGTATGAGTGATTTTTGTGCCCAACGGCAGGAGGAAGGAAACCCGAACGTGTTGTTGGGTGACTTCCTTTCGGAAGTTTCCCTTCTTACCGACCAGGATTCGGATAAGGATGGGGACGATGAGAAGATAACCTTGATGACTGTACATTCGGCCAAGGGATTGGAGTTCAAGAATGTGTTTGTAGTGGGGATGGAGGAGAATCTTTTTCCCAGCGGCATGGTGGGTGACTCTCCCCGGGCATTGGAGGAAGAACGGCGGCTGTTCTATGTAGCCATCACACGTGCTGAAGAACACTGTTTCCTATCGTATGCAAAGACGCGTTTCCGATATGGCAAGATGGAGTTTGGCGGTCCCAGCCGTTTCCTGAAGGATATAGATATACGTTTCCTGCGTCTGCCTCAGGATGCGGGAATGTTCCGCAGGGTAGAGGAGGAAGCCGCCGCTTTCCGCAGGGAGAACGCCAGAGGTTTTGCGCCTGATAGGGAAGATGCTCCGTATGGAGGAAAAGAGCGTGTGTCTGTACGACCGAAACAGCAGATTATTGCGCCGACCGTTCCACGTAATCTGAAACGGGTGGCGCCTTCTGCAAATACGGCAAGTACATCGCCTTCTGCCGGCGGGTCTGCCAATCGTGTACAGCAGGGACAACTGATAGAGCACGAACGTTTCGGCCTGGGTGAAGTTTTGAAAGTGGAGGGCGAAGGAGACAATGCGAAAGCCACCATCCGCTTCAAGAATGCGGGAGACAAACAACTTTTGCTGCGCTTCGCGCGTTTCAAAGTGCTGTCATAGGATAGTCGCATCTTTTGTCTCACACAAAAACGGGATATTTGTAAGAGGATGATGGTATAAGTGTAGGACCGTGGTATCTTAAAAAAAGACAGTTAGAACGATACATACGGACAATTTAGAATAGTAAATATAGATAGAAGAATGACAAATAAAGACTTTTCCCTTTTCCCTTCTCCCTGCTATATTATGGAAGAAGGATTGCTGAGAAAGAACCTCGCACTGATAAAAAGTGTGGCCGACCGCGCAGGTGTGGAGATAATCCTCGCTTTCAAATCATTTGCCATGTGGCGTTCCTTTCCCATTTTCAGGGAGTATATAGACCACTCTACGGCAAGTTCCGTCTACGAAGCCCGTCTGGCATTGGAGGAGTTCGGAAGTAAGGCACATACGTACTCGCCTGCCTATACCGAGGTCGATTTTCCGGAGATAATGCGGTGCAGCAGCCATATTACTTTCAATTCGCTTTCGCAGTTCCACCGCTTTTATCCGGTAGTGGTGGCGGAGGGAAGCGGCATTTCCTGCGGTATCCGTATCAATCCTGAATACTCTGAGGTGGAAACGGAGCTTTATAATCCCTGCGCACCCGGTACTCGCTTCGGTGTAATGGCCGACCAGCTTCCCGAAGAACTTCCGGCGGGTATTGAAGGTTTTCACTGTCATTGTCACTGCGAGTCTTCTTCCTACGAGCTGGAACACACATTGGAGCACTTGGAAGGAAAATTCTCCCGCTGGTTCTCACAGATTAAGTGGTTGAATTTAGGAGGCGGGCATCTGATGACGCGTAAGGATTATGATGTAGAGCATCTTGTCCGTCTGTTGCAGGGCTTGAAGGGGCGCTATCCACATCTTCAAATCATTCTTGAGCCCGGTTCCGCTTTTACTTGGCAGACCGGTGTGCTGAGCTCGGAGATAGTGGACATCGTGGAAAACCGCGGCATTCGTACCGCCATTCTCAACGTTAGCTTTACGTGCCACATGCCGGATTGTCTGGAGATGCCCTATCAGCCTGCAGTGCGTGGAGCGGAGATGGGCGATGCGGGCCCTTACGTCTATCGCCTTGGAGGAAACTCCTGCTTGAGCGGCGACTATATGGGACTGTGGAGTTTCGACCATGAGCTGCAGATAGGGGAGAGAATCGTCTTTGAGGACATGATACATTACACCACTGTAAAGACGAATATGTTCAATGGAATTCACCATCCGGCCATTGCAATGTGGACAAAAGAAGGAAAAGCTGAAGTTTTCAAGCAATTTTCTTATGAAGATTATCGTGGGCGAATGAGTTGATAATCAAAAGTCTGCTTGTATGCCTGGCGAAAATGTACACTTTTCTGTGTGAAAAAAGTCTGCGGAATGTTTGCAGGTTTAAGGAAAATATCTACCTTTGCATCCGCAATCGCGGAAATAGCTCAGTTGGTAGAGCATAACCTTGCCAAGGTTAGGGTCGCGAGTTCGAGTCTCGTTTTCCGCTCAGAGAAAAAGGAAGCTGAATCATTTGATTCGGCTTCCTTTTTTTGTTTACTGTTTACCGTTGCTTCAAGATAACAGTCAGCGTTAAATATTCTCAAGAGTTTGTATTTTACTTGTTTAATTGTATCTAATTGGTTACTATTAGAACTGAGTATGTACTTAGCACAAAGTTTGTGAAGCACTTGGAAAATAAAAATTTATACGAGATGCGGGTGTCTGTAAATACCAATGAATACAGAACTATTCTTTTTGCTGTTGATAATGATAATATCATTCTTTCAAAAAAAGTACTACTTCTGAATGGCTTTTTAAAGAAGTCCACAAAGGATTATTGTAAACAAATAAAGATTGCAGAACGAATATTAAAAGACTTTGAACTATGAGAAAGTTAGATGAAAATAAATTAGCCGGATTATATACGGCAGGTGAACTGCTGGACAACAAATATGGGGAGGTTGGAACTGAGTCTCGCACAACTTTTCATGAGAAATCAATAGCATGGTACTATGGCGAGATATTGCGTGATCGCCGAAAGCAATTAAAGATAACTCAGCAGGAACTGGCTGAAAAGGTTGGTACTGCAAGAAGTTATATTGCCCGTGTGGAGAAGGGAGAGACGGATATTCAAATTTCAAGTTTTTTTCGAATAGCTCGTGCTCTTGGAATAGAGTTTACTCCTACGTTTTTATGATTGACCAAGAATGGTTTGGAATGAACGGAGCTCACCACAGAGGGCACAGAGTCACACCGAGTTTTAATGTTTTTCACCACAGATTACTCAGATTATCACAGATTTATCTATTTCTCAATTTGTGTTAATCCGCGCAATCTGTGGTGAGTCCTCGTCATTGGTAATAAAACTCCGTGAGACTCCGTGAACCGCTGTGGTGAATTTAAAAGCGTTCCGTTTTCACCTCAAAGCAAGGACATGCCTTGATCCATTCCTCCGGTTCTATTTCTCCGTTTCCGTTCAGGTCGGGACTCAGGTCACGGTGCCCGCATACCTTGCTTCCCGGGTAATCTTTCAGCAACACTTTTACCAGTACCCGCATCGAATGTTTTTGCCATTCTGTCCGGGTGTCTTTGGGGCGCCCGTTGCAGTCCAGCCCTCCTTCATAGCAGATGCCTATGGAGTGTGCGTTGAATCCCTTGGCATGCGCTCCGATTCGTTCCACCGGTCGGGTGGTAACTATTTTTCCGTTCTTACGGATGTAGAAGTGATAGCCTGCTCCGTCGAATCCCCGCCTCCGGTGGCATTCTTCCAGGTCGTACTCCGTGAAGCAGCGGTCTTCTCTCGTGGCGGAGCAGTGAATCACGATCAGATTGATTTCTCTCATAGTTCCGGTTCTATTTTTCGGTGTTCCCCCCGCGGAGAAACATCAGGAACGCCAGGATGCATTCCAGTATTTTCTGTAATTTCTTCATCGTTTTTTGCTGTATTAAGTTTCGTTGTTTCACGGTTTTGCCACAGAGGACACAGGGTAACACGGAGTTTTGTTGAAAAAGTATATCCAATTAAAATATATATTCTCTGTGAGACTCTGTGCTATCCTGTGGTGCGGATTTATGCCGTCGGGTCATCCACAATATCTCCGCCTCCGCTGCCTCCTCCTTCCGGGGCGCCTGCCGATACCAACGCGAAGTTTACGTTGTTCGGGCTCCGGGTCATGCTCCGGCTGGCGTTCACCAGTTTCATCGCCTTGTCGGGGATGAAGCGTACGTTTACCCTCTTGATATTCTTCACCGTGCATTCCTTTTCCGTTTCGCCGGGCAGGCAGGTCAGCGTCATGTGGAAGGTGCCCAGTCCCTCTATTTTCACTTTGTTTCCCTGGGTCAGCACCTTGCGCAACTGTTCCACCAATGCCTCGATGGTGTGTTTCACGTCGCCCGTTGTCAGGGCGCAATTGGTCTGGATGTCTTCTGCCAGCGCGTCGATATCCACAACTTTGGCTGTTCCCGCCTTCTGGCGGATATAATACAGCACGGGAGAGTTCTCCTGATTGACATACTTTTTGCGCTGATAGCGCTCTACTGATACTTCCATACGATAAAAAGTTAAGGTTTAGGTTAATAAATTTCTTATCTCAATCACTACGTAAAGATACGAAATAAAATAGGTAAAGTCAAATAAAATAGAAAGAATATATAGGCGTATAGTCAAGAAAACAGAGGCTCTGTTTCGTTGTTGCCCGACTCTCCGATCCGTTTCTTCCTTTTATTTCTTCCGCCGTATGCTTGGATAGTTCTTTTTTAAAGCTTATATTTGTAGGATAGATATTATTCGTATATGATGGAACAGAAAGACAGGTATATTCGTTTTGATTGGGCGGTGAAACGCCTGTTGCGTAACAAGGCCAATTTCGGTGTGTTGGAGGGTTTTCTCACCGTTTTGCTGGGTGAGCCCATCCGTATTGTCGAGATTCTGGAGAGTGAAGGCAATCAGTTGAATGAAACGGATAAATTCAACCGTGTCGACATAAAGGCGCGTAACAGCAAAGACGAGATCATCATTGTGGAGGTTCAGAATACCCGTGAGATTTATTATCTGGAACGTATTCTTTTCGGTGTTGCCAAGGCGATCACGGAACATATCGAGTTGGGTCAGCTCTACTCTGAGGTTAAGAAGGTGTATTCCATCAGTATCCTCTACTTTGATATCGGTCGTGGTACTGATTACCTTTACCACGGTCAGAACTCTTTCGTAGGTGTCCACACGGGCGATTTTCTGGAGGTGAGCACCAAAGAGAAGAACGCCATCGTCCGTAAATTGCCTGCCGAGATCTTTCCTGAGTATTTCCTTATTCGTGTGAACGAGTTCAACAAAGTGGCTGTCACGCCCCTTGAGGAGTGGATTGAATATCTCAAGACAGGTGTGATCCATCCCGACACCAAGGCTCCGGGACTGGAGGAAGCCCGTCGTAAACTTGTCTATTATAACATGAATAAGGCAGAACAATTGGCTTATGATGAACATATCAATGCGATTATGATTCAGAATGATGTATTGAGTACGGCAGCTATGGAGGGCCGCCAGGAAGGCCTTGCCGAAGGTCGCCAGGAAGGTCTTGCCGAGGGCCGTCAGGAAGGTCTTGCCGAAGGTCGTATGGAAGAGAAGCAGGCGAATGCTCGGAGGATGAAGGCATTGAACCTGCCGGTCGAAACCATCTGCCAGGTGACAGGATTGTCCGCCGGAGAGATAGAGAGCCTGTAGACTCCGGCTTTTCCATTTTATTTCGCGTTCCTCCTTATCCATTCCGTCGGCGGCACATAGTCGCCGATTTTTGTCATGCTCCTGTTGTGTCCGAAGTATACATTGCCCGTCTCGCCGTTGCGGTGTTTGGCGATGATGGCTATCCCCAGCCCCTCTGTCGGATATCCGCTCTGCTTGTCCGTTGCCAGGTGTGCCAGTGCCGGGCGATAGAGTAGAACCACCAGGTCGGAATCCTGCTCGATGGCGCCGCTCTCACGCAGATCCGCCAATTCCAGGCGTCC
>OHHB01000130.1_pt1 | contig 35752 bp, 30 predicted proteins | sample 1567921 | NCBI WGS metagenome assembly OHHB01 (sample SAMEA3879522, study PRJEB24766) | human gut metagenome | biome: human-associated habitat; feature: feces | place: USA | collected 1985/1987
TTTTAGGATTACAAATATCTAAAAATAAGGTTATGGCTAAAGAGACTAAGGTTATACATGTTCATCTCATTTTCAAAAAAACAAGCCGTTTTTTTGGTTCTATATCAGCAATCTATTCTGAATTTACTGCTGAAGAGATAGGTATTACGGAAGAAACCCTACGCCACAAGGGGTTGTCTGATGGTGTTTCCTTCGCTACTAAAAAAGCGATCATACAACAAGGAGTACTTATTCGAAGTGCGCGAAAATAGCATTTTAAGCCGCTATAATGTATTTCTATATCTAAATTAAAGGAAGGCTATATATCCATCCAATTGGAGTATATAGCCTTTATTTTAAGCCTAAAACGGAAGTAACATACAGCTTCTCCTTCGCCCATTCAATCTACCTCTCATTGTTTTCCCTATTTACAGCACAGTCTTCCGGAATGAATATAGAAGCAACGGAAGCAAAATAGAAGGAACGGAACTTTTTGTTTTCTTCCTAAATATATCGCAAAACATTCGTCAATCACCTATGTACAAGCGGTTTCACGTACTTCGTCCTACATTTTGTCCATGCCACATTTTGTATTGAGCCCCGTACATTACTTCTTCTTCTTGTATAGTTAACTTTTCCATGGAGATGTTGTTTAATTACGAATACTTCGCAAATCTACGAATATTTCGTAAACAAGCAATAGCTAGTCGGTTAATAATTGTAAATGTATAAATCTTGCAAGAATATTTTGATTGCATTGTTATTCGGAAATTATTTAAGCATAAAAAAAGACCGGATGAACATTATTTTTTTCTATATAGTCACTCTTTAATAACCTTTATGCAAAAAATAGACTATCAAGGATTTTTTTATATAAAATAAATGAAATATATTTGCGGCTACAAAACATACGTTAAATACGGAAGGGTGTGTTTCAATACTTTAACCGGTTGCGAATAATTCCCCACACTTCAAACAGAACTATTAACTAACAATGCCAACCAAAGGGAAGAGGAAGGCAAACTAAAAAATGAATGATATGAAAAAAGGTTTGATTTTTGTGCTATTTGCACTTGTTTCTATCGTTTCTTATTCTCAGATTTCTTGGAATGCCAAAGTTGGTATGAACATGAGTAACTTTACTGGGGATATGGATACTGACATGAGGATTGGATTCAATGTAGGCGTTGGCATGGAATATCAGTTCTCTGATATGTGGTCTATTCAACCTTCGTTGATGTTCACTCAAAAAGGTGCTAAACAGGATGAAGTGAAAATGAATCCAATGTATTTGGAGATTCCGGTATTGGCTGCTGCAAGATTTGCAATTGCTGATAACCAGAATATTGTAGTGAAAGCTGGTCCTTATTTTGCATTTGGTATTGCTGGTAAGTGTAAAATTGGTGATGAAAAAATTGATTTCTTTGGTGACGGTGATGATCAATTTGGAGCAAAAAGATTTGATGCAGGTCTCGGTGTAGGCGTTGCTTATGAAATTAATAAATTCTTTATTGACTTATCAGGAGAATTTGGTTTGGCTAAATTGGCTGATGGTGACGGTGCACCGAAGAACATGAACTTCTCTATCGGTGTAGGTTACAAGTTCTAAACTTATTATACTCTCTTTATAATATCTCTAAAATCCCTCGTTCTATACTCTCTTGGAACGGGGGATTTTCATGTTCTTATTTGAAAAAAACGGCATATCCCATTGAAAGGATACACCGTTAATTCTCTCTCTTGTAATTCTTACTCATTAATCACTTATCTGCTTGGATAAGTTTGCTTTCTCTTTTAATTCTTTGTATCTCTCTATTGCATGTTTGCGACTCATCAGTATTTGCCAGCGGTATACCCAACAGGTGGTCAGGAAATAAATGCCGGCTTGCAACCACAAAGCCTTATATTCAAAAGCTACTTCACTAAGAGTGGCTCCCATATTGTTGATTTTTACAAAGCCGTTAATTCCAAACGTTGAGGGGAAGATGTAGGATACATACTTCCAAAACGGAGGAATAGCTGCTCCCGGCCAGGAAATTCCTGAAATAAATAACAGGGGGACTGATGTGAATACAAAAATCAGCATACACGTTTCCCGGTTGCGAATGGCAATAGAAGCTGTCATCGCAAAGAAAATACAAGCCGCAAGATAGGGGACAACAAATAATATTAATGAACTGGGTTGCCCAATTTGGTTGAGGCTAAACAATCTTGGAACGACATAAAGTACGTAGAAAGCTACCAATATATAAACTAGGAAATAACTCAATCCTTTTCCTAATACAATTCGTAACGTCCCGTTATAGTGACGATTAATAGGTACAAGATCCTTAAATCTGTTGTTCTCACGAGCAGTTCCTGCAGCGAGACCGATGCCGAGCAATAATGTCTGTTGGATAATCAATACCAATACAGCAGGAATCAGGAAAGCGGCAAACCCGGCAGTGGGGTTGAAGATGGAGATTTCTTCATATTCTATCGGATAAGCAGTGATTTCATCCTGACGGTCGGTCGTGTTTCCGCTACGTGCAATTTTGATATCCCTGTTCATATCCAGAGAAACGGCAGTGTTGGCAAGAAGCATCGATTTATAGTATAACAATCCGCTCATGTCGCAATAGATACTGACTTGTGTCTGTTTTCCTTTGGCAATATTGTCGCTGAAATCCGAAGGGATATAAATGATACCATACGCACGCCGGTTCTTTAGCATTTGTTTGGCTTCTTCCATATCAGCACAGTAAGAGACGATTTGAATATCGGGTGTGGCATCTACCTTACGGAGATATTCACGACTAAGAGATGAATGTGAATCGTCTACAACAACGGCAGGAACTTCACGCACTACTTCGTTGTCATAAATGAAACTATACAACAACGGATAACCTAATGGGACGAGTATGAAAAATATCAGCACCCCCTGGTCGCGGAAAGTTGTCTGAAACTCCCGCTTCCAGATATAAAACAGGTCATTGATGCCTTGGGCTATCTTGTCTTTTAATTTTATATCTTTCATTTAGGGTATATATTTATAGTAAACCAATGCTTCCTTCAGGCGATGAACCACAAAGAAGGGGAGCATCATAAATATTAATAGTGCCATATAGTTGGTCCATGAGTAAGCCATACTATATCCGTTGAGTGCTTGATCGACGTAAATCAGGAAATAATGCCGCAACGGGAATAGATTACTCAAAGCCTGTAGAACAGGATGCATAGCCATGACCGGGAATGAAAAACCGGAAATGGAGAACGATATGACTCCCCACAGGGAAGCAAAACTTAATCCGAGTCGTAGAGTCGGCAGAGTTCCTATCATAACAATACCACAACATTGAGATGCTAGTACGAGACACAGTGTGGCGAATATCATCGGGAATATGCCGCTATTGCAAGGAAAATGCAGAAATCCATACAGGTATACATTATAAAATATACCCATAATGAAAAAGACTATTGTGTGGGGAAGCAGTTTTCCTGCCAATGCAATGTAAATGGAGTTGTTACTCATTCGTAGCCATTCACGGGCAGTGCGATCCTTGATTTCTACACCGATTGAATAAACGGTAACCATAAATATTAATAGCATGAGTACTCCCGGTATCAGTGTATTACATAAGTATACCGAATAATTCAGCCACGGATTATTTAGTGGGTGTGTATCAATTACGATCGGTTGCAGATAAGCCATAGCCTGATCCTCTGTCGCACCTTTGGCATACAGCATCGTCCGGGCTGCAGCTCCGGAGGTGAGTTCTCCCATCATTTTCATATCCCTGAACAATAGAGAGCCTGCAATCAGGTATGAGTAATTGGTATAGAAAGAGATCGTTGGCTGCCGTTGGCTTTGTGCCTCTGCCGATAAACCCTTGGGGAGATAGAAGAAGCCGTAGATTTTTCCCTCCTGCATGGCAATACGTGCATCTGTTACATTGCTGTAATGAGCTACAACCCCTGTCTGCGAAAAAGCATCCAGATTGCGGACAATATTACGGGAAGTAGACGAATCATCCATGTCCACCACTCCCGCAGGAAGATCCTTGGGAAGCCCCGAATCCATTAAAGTGGTGAAGAATATATAACAAAACAGCGGGGCAATGACCATACAGAAGAGATAGAGCGGGCGTGATACCAATCGCCGGCACTCTCTTTGCATAACCTGCCACAAAGCTATATATTTCTTTTCTCTCTCTTTCATGGTTACTTGTCAATGATAACAGACATACCCGGACGGAGATTTTCCACTTTCTCTACCGGAGAAGCTTTCACCTCGAATGTTTTCAGATCAAATTGTCCGGTCGTTTTGGTTGCTTTCCAGGCAGCATAAGTGCCTAAGTCTTTCAGATAATATACTTTGAGCTGGATCTTTTTATTATCCAGAGCAGGAATGATAGCTTCGAACTCCGACCCCATCGTCAGGTTCTTGAGCAAATCTTCGCGTACATTGAATGTTACCCACATATCGTTGAGTTCAGCGATATTCATGATAGGAGCACCGGTACCAACCAATTCGCCTACCTTCGGGAATATTTCAGAAACTTCCCCGGCAGCCGGAGCAATGAGATAAGTCTCCTTAATATACGATTCAACTTCGGCAACAGCTCCTTTCGCCCGGTTTACCAAAGCTTCCGCAGCCATCTTATCTTCACGTTCCGCTCCATTCTTCGCCATGGTATATTGTGCTTTGGCAGCTTTCTCTGTTGCAATACTTGCGTCCCGTTGCGCAGTCACTTCATCCAGCTTCTGTGCAGGCATCACTCCCTGTTCGTAGAGATTCTTGATGCGTTGATATGATTTCTCGGCAATGGTAACGCCTGCCTGGGCTTTTTGCCACATTTCGTATGCCGCCTGGATTTGTTCCTCACGCGCGCCTTTGATTGCTTTTGCGTTTTGTGCCTGTGCGGCAGCTTCAGCAGCACGTGCCTGTTCCATTTTTGCTACCACGTCAGGAGCTTCCAAAATGGCCAGCGTATCCCCGGCATTGACACTTTGGCCTTCTTTCACGCGAAATTCCAGTATACGTCCCGGAACTTTACTTGAAACGCGATATTCGGTAACTTCAGCCTGTCCCTGTATAATTTCAGGACCCTTGCGGAGCATGAAGAAACCGACGACTGCAACGATTGCAATAACTCCCAACAGAGTAAGGAATGCAAGAAGCATATTGCTGTTTTGTGATTTTATAGGTGCCATATGATTTATGAATTATGATTTATGGATTGTGATTTATAGATTGTGAGTTGGTTAGAGATTGGGTTGTTTCTGATTGGGTTCTTAACTTTATTTTTCCGAATCTTATTTATTTCAGCGTTCCCAAAGACTTCTTCAGATAGATTTCCGTTAGCTTCACATCTATTTGCGCGTCAATCTTTTCTGAATGAGCAGACAACCATGCTGTTTGTGCTTCAAGAACATTGCTGGTGGCAATCACTCCTTCTTTAAAACCAAGTGTTGCATAGCGTAGATTTTCTTCCGCTTTTTCCATGTTTTTAGAAGACATTACCAGTTTCTTACCAGCTTCTTTTACCTTGAATGCAGCCTGATTGACCTGCAACTCTATTTTTTCACGAGCATCCTGAAGTTGGTACTGTGCAATACGAGCTTCGGCTTTTGCCGCTCTGGTTTTATAAATACCTTCTCCCCAGTGCCATATAGGTATCTGTACCATAACTCCCACATTCCACATACCTTTGAACTTGTTTTCAAAGCTGTTGAAAACAGAGGGATTGGTTACCATATAATTCCCCATCAATGCGATGGATGGAAGATGCTCCGCACGGGTTACATTTACTTTCTGTTTATAAATCTGCGTTGCCAATTCGAGGCTACGTATCTCCGGACGATTCTCATAAGCGGTGGATAGATCGAAATGAGGGTCCGTTGTCAGTAATGGAATGTCTTCCATATTTTCGTCTGCCAGTGTGATGGGAGAACTAAGATCAATACCACATAGTTGACACAGCAACATTCGCGCAAGACTCAATCCGTCTTCCACTTTAGTCAGTGTCATTTCGGCTTCATTTACCTTGACGCGTACAGACAAACCATCCGCTTTGGTGGCTACTCCTTCATTAATCATTTTCTCTACATCGCTGTCCAGCTGTTGCAGAAGCTTTAGATAACCTTCCGCCAACTTCTTCTTATTAACCAGTGAAATGACTTGCCAATAGGCTTGGTCCGTACTCATGATTACTTCCTGCATACCGCCGTGATGTTGTTCTTGAGCCAACTCTTCGGCATACTTTGTTATTTTGTTGTACGCCCGGATTTTCCCGCCCATGTATAAAGGTTGTGTCAATGTAATGGCACCTGCATAGACATTTCGGGTGTCTGTACGGAGTGCATCCACTAAAGAGTTTCCCGCTTGATCGAGGGCGGGCAGCACCGCTCCTAATTTTCCACTTAAGGAAGAAATAAGTGGTGCCAAGTCAGGATGTGCTGTTGCAATCTCGGTTGCAGCTTGTTGGATGGGGCCAGCCAGATTCGTTCCTAACCCTGAAAGCGCGGCTTTCTGGTCATTGTTTAATAATGAAAACTCTTTCTGGTTCCTCATGTAAGCTCCCGTTGCCGAGAAATTAGGCAAATAATTTGTAAATGCAGCTTTCCGTTGATAATGAGCCGCACTTATTTTTTCATTGCTTATCAACAAATCTTTGTTGTTGGCAAGAGCTAATGCGCGGCAACTATCCAGACTTAGAAAGCTCTGCGCTTTTACTGTAAAAGTGAAACTTAACAGAAATGTCAGAAGAAAAACTTTTTTCATCGCATCTTGCATATTAATAAGGTGGTACTTCTATTTTAAATAACCCTGTTCTTATGCAATTTGTTTATTAAAGTAGTCTGTTTTTTTGTACTTGTTTACTTAAACAATAATTGCATAAACAACGATGCAAATGTATGTGCTTTCTGTGAGAACTCAAAACGAATTAGCTTTTTTTAGAAATATAGTGGGGATGGATTCTGTTGAAAAGAAAGAAGGCTATTCCTCATGGCGAGGAACAGCCTTTCTTGATATATAAAGTAAGGGGATTTTAATTACAGAGCACCTACTTCTTTCAAAGCAGCGTTAGTTCCGTGAACAGCTTTTGCGCTAGCTGCGAACTTAGCTTTTTCGTCTTCGTTCAGGTTCAGTTCAACGATCTTTTCGATACCATTCTTGCCAAGGATTACAGGAACACCGATGCAAAGATCTGATTCGCCGTATTCACCTTCCAATAATACAGAACAAGGAACCATCTTCTTTTGGTCGTGAAGGATAGATTCAACTACGAATGCTCCTGCTGCACCCGGTGCATACCATGCAGAAGTACCTAGCAATTTAGTCAGCGTAGCACCACCTACCATAGTAGCAGCAGCAACTTCTTCCAATTTCTCTGCAGAGATGAAATTAGCTACAGGCATACCTTTGTAAGTAGCGAAACGAGTCAAAGGAATCATCGTAGTATCACCGTGACCACCGATAACCATACCTTCTACTTCGTTAGCGTTGCAACCGATAGCTTGAGACAAGAAATATTTGAAACGAGAGCTATCCAGAGCACCACCCATACCGATAACACGGTTTTTCGGTAAGCCCAGAGCTTTCAATGCCAAATAAGTCATTGTATCCATTGGGTTGGAGATAACAACGATGATAGCGTTAGGAGAATATTTCAATAGGTTTTCTGCTACCGATTTAACGATACCAGCGTTCACACCGATCAGTTCTTCACGAGTCATACCCGGTTTACGAGGAATACCTGAAGTAATCACAACAACGTCAGAGTTAGCAGTTTGAGCATAGTCGTTAGTGCAGCCTACCAATGTAGTGTCGAAACCCAACAATTGAGCTGTCTGCATCATATCCATTGCTTTACCTTCTGAAACGCCTTCTTTAACGTCCAGCATTACTACTTCGTCTGCTACTTCATTAAAAGCAAGTACATTTGCACATGTAGCACCTACGTTACCTGCGCCTACTACGGTTACTTTTGACATAATACTATATATTTAAAAAGTTGATAATTTGTTTTATCTTTTAGCGCGACAAAATTACAACGATAATCCTAATTAAAGAAATTTTTCCGTAATAATTTTAGTTAAAGGTCGAAGTTCCCGATAATATATAGGTATGATAAAAAGTTTGGGTGGAAGAAGCTGTTTTTTGCATGGTTATATACAGAATGTAGCTGCGTAAGAATGTACTATTATGGCAAATGATTCATTCAGCTATTTTTTTATAATTGCTTGTCTATTCGGAGTTACTTCGTTCGCTACTATTATTTCGTTCCACTATAGTGTTCCGCAAGAATAACTATAGTGTCCCTTACGGATAACTATAGTGGAACGCAAGAGTAACTATAGTGGAACGAAGTAATAATAAGCAATGAGATTAATAATATTAGGCAGAGAAAGAAATAACGATAGTATCTTGATGGAGAATTTTTGGCAATACCTTTCAACCGTATGCTTGATTCATTTTTGTATGGAAAAAGAAGATACCAGTTAAAGTGGCAGGGAACCTGGCAAGTTTTTTAAATAATGAACGAATAAAGTCCGAAAGCTTATTATCTTTGTGCCAATCTGTTAATTGAAAGTTTAATGAACTGCTGAAAATATCGAAAATATCAAAATGAAGTTCTGGGAATCAAATCATCAATCTGTTCAGGAAGGGGATATGCAATTTATTGCACTTTACAAATTCTACTATCAAGATTTGTATGCTTATGGAGTGAGTTTGGGGTTCAATACCGAAGATGTGAAAGATGCAATTCAAGAAGTATATCTAAAATTGTATTTCAATGAGCGCCTGTGTATTGATGAGAAGAAAATAAAATTTTATTTGTTGCGTTCGGTTAGGAATCAGCTGATTGATTGGGAGCGTACAAAGAAAGATACGTCTTCTATAGAAGAAGAGGAAAGGAGTTTTAAATTATCCGTATCCGTTGAAGAAAGCTTTATTTCTGATGAAGAAGACTTATTACTGAAAAAAAGGGTGAATAGAATTCTTGATTTGCTGACAGATCATCAGCGGGAAATAGTCTATTTACATTTTATAGAGGAAATGCCTTATGAAGAGATTGCGGTAATGCTGGATATGAAAATTCAAACGGTGCGCGGACAAGTCTTTAAAGCGATGGAGAAATTAAGAAAACTGGATTCAAAAGATTATTTTCTGTTTTTTCTTATCTTATACCTGCATGGCGTTTCTGTCTTTAAATGATTGAAAAAGAGTATTGTATACGGAAGGCGGGGAGCGTAAACCTATACCTCTCTGCTTTTTTATTTATTTTTTTGAGGAAAAAAGGAGATGAAAGGCATACGAATCTCGTATATATAGTAAACAGGTCTTTAATTGAAATAAATAATGAAAGAATATTCATCATATACTACAGCTGATTTTTTGAACGATGATTTATTTCTTTTCTGGTATTATTCCGGAGAAGGAGATTATTATCGAAAAATCATTGCCGATTGTCCCGATCGTGAGCCGTATTTAAAAGAAGCGATGGAGAGACTGGCGGCGTTAAAGTGGGAAAAGCCGGTTTTACCCCCAAAAGAAGTGGATAATGCTTGTTTGAAACTGGAACAAGCCATTCAAAATCGGAAAATGTCTCAACGTAAATATCGATTGTATAAGATGAGATGGTGGAGCGCTTCAGTTGCGGCAGCTATTCTTATCCTGTTTGTTTCGGTAGAGGTTATTTGGAAAAGTGCTCCGGCAATTGATTATCTAGCTTTGTTGCAAGTGAATGACTCTGTGTTTATGAGTGGTAAAACGCAGCTTTTTGTTGACGATCAGTTGAAAGAAACTTTTGAAGGTAATCCGGATTTGGCTTACGATCAAATGGCGACAGATGCTGGTGAAGGGGAATTTAATAAATTAGTTGTTTCGTATGGCAAACGTGCCCGTGTCACTCTTTGCGATGGTACGAAAATATGGGCGAATGCAGGAACGGTGCTTCTATATCCAACACATTTTGAGGATAAGAAGCGTGAAATATATGTAGATGGAGAAATATATATTGATGTGACTCCTAATGCGGAGAAACCTTTTATTATTAAGACGTCGGATATGGGAGTAAAAGTGTTGGGGACTTCTTTCAATGTTTCGGCTTATCGGGAAGATGTAGAGAAAAGTGTTGTGCTGGTTACAGGTAAAGTGGAGGTAACAGCATCTAATGGAGAATCTGTACGTATTTTACCCAATGACCGGTTCAGGCAATCCACTGATAAATATGTGGTAGATAAAGTGAATGTGGAGGATTATGTGTCGTGGAAGGAGGGACGATTATCGTTTAAAAACACAGAGCTTGGCGGAATACTCAAACAACTGTCCAGATACTATAACGTAAGAATTGATTATGATAAACAACAACAAATCACTTGTAGCGGAAAACTGAATTTGGACGATACGATCGAACAGATATTGAATACTATCACAGAAACGGCTCCTGTGGTAATAAGTAAGGAAAACAATGTTTATAAAGTAACAATAAAGAAAAAATAGCCTATGATTAATATGTGAAAAACCATACTCTAATTTATCCTTTTGAGAGGGAAAGGATACCAGCCAGTTTTATTCGTAATAGAATAGCCTTAAAATATTGAAGTATAATTTTAATTCTTAAACAGATGAATGAAAAACATCAAAAAAAGAATCACACTTGCCTAAGTGTGAGAAGGCCCTTTATATGCTTTTTTCTAGCATTGGGTGTGTTTCTGCTATCCGCTTTTCCTACTGAATTGTATGCCCAGAAGAAAACAATTACTTTGGACTATAAAGAGTTGGGACTAATGGAACTTTTTAAGAAGATAGAAGAAAAGAGTGATTATGTCTTTTTCTACTATGACGTATTGATAGATAAGGATGTGAAGGTTCCTGCACGTTTCAAAAACATGACAGTAGAGCAAATTCTGGATAAAGTTTTTGCTAACATGGAGCTTGCCTATAGCATTAATAAAAAACAGATAACTATTAAAAAGAAAGTATTGCAGGAAAAAACGAAGAAAGAAGGTCAAAGCTCTATTGTAAAAGGAGTGGTATTCGACCAGTCTCGTGAACCGTTGCCCGGAGTTAGTATTGTAGTGCAAGGTACTAATATCGGGACCGTCAGTGATCTTAATGGAGCTTATTCCATTCATGTGCCTTCGGATGATTCGAAGATTATTTTCTCCTATATAGGTTTCGCTCCTGTGACTTATTCGGCAAAAGAAATGAATAAGCTGTCAGAAGTGGTGTTAGTTGAAGATACAAAAACAATTGATGAAGTGGTTGTGGTAGGATATACGACCCGTACACGTGAGAAATTAATCAGTTCCGTCTCGACTATAAACAATCAGGAATTAGTTAAGTCCACAGTCCCCAATCTGGAGAATGCGTTGACAGGGCGTGTGTCCGGAGTCTTTTCCCGTCAGACTAGTGCTGAACCGGGTTCAGATGGTGCCGATTTGAAAATTCGCGGTTTTGGTTCTGCTTTGGTGGTAGTAGATGGTATTCCGGGAAGAAATTACAGTGATATCGATCCTTCCGAAATTGAGTCCGTTTCCGTATTGAAAGATGCATCGGCTGCCGCTGTTTATGGGATGCAGGGAGCAAATGGAGTTATTCTTGTAACGACTAAAAGAGGAGGAAAAAACAAACCGACGACATTGGATATCAATACGCGCTTCGGATTGCAAATGCCTCATAACTATCCACAGCCTGCATCAACCCCGCTGTGGCAGACATTAGTTGGTGAATATTATGCTAATATGAAATTGATTAATGATAAGAACGCGGTAATTACTCCCGCTGATATGGCTACACGTGACTATGCTTATAATACCAATTGGTATGAGGAAATGATAAAGAACGCTCCCATCACCCAGTCCAATATCAATATTTCGGGAGGCACAGATAAAGTCAGTTATTTTATTTCAGCCGGCTATTTATATCAGGGAGGTATTTGGTCAACAAATTCTACTGATAAGAATCGTTTCAATTTCCGTAGTAATTTGGATGCGGATATACTGAAAAACTTGAAGTTATCTGTCGGAGTGGGAGCTGTCATTAACAGTCTGAATTATCCGAGATCCGCTTCGTATGAGATAGCCCGCAAAATGAAAGATATGGCTCCGAATATTCCGGTAAAGTGGCCGGGGCATGACGACTATTATGCTTTTGGTGGGGAAGGCACAGTGAATCCGATGGCATTGGCGGATAAAGAGGCATCCGGATATTCCAAGAAAATAGCCAAGAATCTGAATGTGGATTTTTCTTTAGAGTATAAGGTTCCCTTTGTAGAGGGGCTTTCTTTGAAGGCTACGATGGGATATACGCAATCTGATTCGTGGAATAAGAACTGGAATATGAATATCGTTTATATGGGCTATCGGGAGGATGCGCAGGAATATTATGAGAGTGCTTCCGCCTCTAATGCCAATAAAGCAAGTTTGAGTTTGGAAGATGGTTTTTCCTATAATATAACCGGACAAGGTTTTATCAATTATATCCGTTCGTTCGGGAATCATAATATAAACAGCGGACTGGTCTTTGAATTTTCGGATGCGGAAAACCGTTCTACTGTTACGTCTCGTGGAGAATTTCCTTCTACTGTGTTGGATATGATGGCGGGTGGAATTGCCAATAAACAAGTGACAAATAGTGAAGTTTTCCGTAAATACAGGACGGCTTCTTTCATCGGTCGTTTCTCTTATGATTACCGTTCCAAGTATTTTGTCGATTTCAACTTCCGATATGATGGTGCCCAGTATTTTGCCGATAAGTGGGGTTTCTTTCCCTCTGCCTCTGTAGGATGGATGCTGACAAACGAAGAGTTTATGAACCCGTTGAAGAAAGTCTTGAATGAGTTTAAAATTCGTGCCTCCTGGGGAGAATTGGGTGACTTGTCGGCTGCCAGTCAATATTATGCTAATAATGAGCAATACTATTTTCAAAGCGGCTATCAATATCCGGGTACTCCGATGAATTTTGGTGACCGCACCATTTATGGATTAAATCCCACCTTGAATCCTAATCCTGATTTTACATGGGCTACCTCGTCAATGATAAATGCGGGTGTTGATTTTAAGTTGTGGAATGGCTTGCTTAGCGGATCGGCAGATGTGTTCTATCGTCAGCGTAAGGGACTTCCGGCACAAAAGGCCAATGATAATGCAGGAGCATTGGCTACTTGGTATAACTTAGACCATGACAACACCCGCGGTTTTGAGTTCTCATTGAATCATCAATATAAAATAGGAGAAGTCAACTATTTTGTCGGAGGAAACATGTCGTGGTCCAGAACCCGGAAAGGGAACATTGAGCACGGAAGATTTACAAGCGGTTATGACGAATGGAAATGGAACACTGAAGGACATTGGAATAACGTACGTTGGGGATATAACTGTATTGGACGTTATCAGTCGTATGGAGAAATAGCCAATGCACCCATGCATAATAATTCGAATAATAACAGTGCCATATTGCCGGGTGACTTAAAGTATGAAGACTGGAATGGCGATGGCTATATTGACAATTATGATCAACGTCCTATCGGAAGAAATGCTTATCCGGAGTTGGTATATGGTATTAATCTGGGACTTTCCTTGAAGGGAGTTGATTTCTCCATGTTCTGGCAGGGAGGGGCATTGTCGGACTTCCAGATCGGTGCTTTCGATATGGATGCTTTCCAGGAAGGAGCTACCAACCTGAACACTTGGGAATATTTCGGCGATCGTTGGCATCGTGCCGATTATACTGATCCGAATTCAGAATGGATACCCGGGTATTTTCCTGCGGTCCGGGATTTTACATCAGTAACGATCAATCGTCTAAGTTCTAATTTTTGGATGTGGAATGGAAGTTACATCCGTCTGAAAAATGTGGAATTGGGATATACTTTGCCACAACGAATTACCCAGAAGGCTAATATCAAACAGTTGAGGATTTATGCGAATCTTTATAACTGCCTGACCTTCTCCTCACAGAAATTCTTTGATCCGGAACAGCTTGAAAGTCAGTATTCGTTTGCCAGCTATCCGCAAATCATGTCATTTAATGTAGGTATAAATCTTAAATTCTAACAGGTTATGAAAGTAAAATCTATCATATATATGGTATTGGCATTGAGCTTGTGCTGTGGATGTAGCGATTGGCTTACTGTCGATTCGAAAACCATTCTTAGTGAAGAGGACATTGCCAAATATCCCGAACTGGCAGAAGCACAGTTCTTATCCAATTATGCGGAATTACGTAAATCAATCCATTGTATCGGTGACGGAGCAATGTCGTACAGGCAACATCATCTGGATGCTTTTACCGATGATGGAGCGAGCAATATTACCTACGAGAATGGGGTCATGAGAAATAACACTCCGGGTACTGTTTTTGGAGGAGTCTTTTCTCAAAGCAAAGGTGAAATATTTGAGGCGGTATGGAATTATAAGACAATCAATATTGTTAATAAGTTTATCGCCACTTATAAGAATTCGGATAATGAAGGGGTGTTGAGTACAGTCGGTGAGGCTTATTTTATTCGTGCTTATCTGTATTTTGAGATGGTGAAACGATATGGGGGCGTGCCTTTGTATTCAAGTCCGTTGGATGATGTAAGTTCCATCAACAATCGTTCTACAGAGGAAAAATCCTGGGATTATATAAAAGATAACTTGGACTCGGCTCTTGTATTGCTTCCGAAAGTACAGCGTATTGCATCAGAAGATCGTGACCGTGCCAATCGGTATACAGCTTTGGCGTTGAAGTCGAGGGCTATGTTGTATGCGGGGACTATTGCTAAGTATGGAAAAGTTTCAAATAATAGTTTCCAGGGAATCCGCAAAGAAATGGCGAAAACATATTTATTGGAAGCGGCAAAAGCAGCAAAGGAAATCGTTGATGATGGTAAGTATGCGCTCTCTACTGAATTTGGCGATTTGTTTAATGGAAAAGATGAAAATAATAATGAGATAATTTTCCGTTTTGCTAACGTTGCCAAGACAGGAGTAGCTGTATATGAAGATTACTGGTACCAATCTTATCGTATCAAACGGTCTAGTTATTGTGCCTTTATGGTTCCTCCTTTAGATGTTGTCGAACAATTTGAAACATTAGACGGCAAGATTCAGCCATTGGATTATGCCGCTTCAAAGAATAATCCCGAAGATTTTTTTGCAAACCGTGATAAACGTCTGGATGCCACTGTTATTTATCCGGGAGGAGAGTTTTTGGGAGAACGTTTCTCTATTTACCGGAAAACACTTGTGAAAAGGACAGATGGAACTACTGAAGAATATTCTTATGAAAAATCTGAAGATTGGATGGGAGCGGGGAAAGTGCCCGGTCACGAAAAATACATGAAAAGTGGAGCAGATGGTATCTTCTTGAACCTTTCTGCCGCAGGAACTACTAACTGGGGATTTTTTCTGAAAAAAACACTTTATGGAGTGAAGAGGCTGGATGATTATCTTATACAAGAAAACGATCAGGATGCAGTCGTTATTCGGTATGGCGAGGTTATTTTAAATTTGGCTGAAGCTGCCGTTGAGCTTTCGACCTATGGAGTGAATGACTATTTAGCGGTTGCCCAAGTCGCTTTTGACCAATTGCGTAGTATACATGGAGGATTGCCTGCCAAAACGATGGACTTGGAGGTTGTACGGCATGAACGCCGGATAGACTTGATGTATGAAGGATTCCGTTATTGGGACTTGAAGCGTTGGCGCATTGGGGAAGAAAAGATGCACAATAAAACGTTGAAGGCTCTCTATCCCATTCTTCATATCGATGAAACAACTTCTCCTGCCTCCGTTTATTATACGTTGGAGAAAGTAGAAGCACCGGATTTGGCTACGAGAGTGAAATGGTTCGAGGAAAGAGACTATTATTGTCCGCTTCCTTTAAGCAAAAGCCCGGGTATCGTGCAGAATGACGGTTGGAATTGATAACCCTAAAAGAAAAGAATATGAATAGAGCTAGATTATATATAAATATCAAACTGTTACTTTTAGCAGTGTTAACACTGAATCTGTCAGGGTGTGAACTTGACGAACGTGTGGACGATTTGACCGGTGGCTACGAAGGCGCTTTTATTGACAGGCTGACCGGCGAAAAGGTGGCTACCGAATATTATGGAGCTAAATTAAAGTTACTTGATCTGGAGTATGGAAATGTAGCGGTTCCCTTGGAGTATAACACACTTCCTGAAGGAACATATCGCAATACCAAAGTATATCCTTCCCGCTATAAAGTATGGGCGAACGGACCGTTCTTTGAGTTGGATACCATTTATGGTGATATTCGTAGTTTTAAGAAAATGGACTTGATTGTTACCCCCAACGTAACATTGAAAATTAAGAAGGTGGAAGTGTTGTACGGCATTACAGCGAACGTCACTTTTACTTATCAGGTAAATGACGAACGCTCCAAGAATCAGGAAATAGGATTGGTATATGGCAAAGAGCAATATCCCGGACAACGTACGGCTATGAATGAAAGCGAAAGCGGTTCACATACTTACAAGCGAATAAAGAAGAATTTGACAGAATTGTCGGGAGAATTTACGGAGACTCTGTTCTTAAACCCTAACAGCACATATTATTTAAGAGCTTTGGGACGTACGGAATCAGCAGGAGATTACTGGAATTATTCAGAACAGACTGTGATTAATACGACAGATATTGATTTGTCTTCTTTACCGATTGAAGCCGCTGTCGGAGTAAGTAGTGCCACTTCCGCTGTTTTGCAGTGGGCATTTCCTCCCGTTGTTGACGAGATAAAGGTTTCTTATACGGATCGGGATGGTGAAGAGGTGATGGATAAATTTAAACCTACGGATTATTCATACGTTGCCAATTTGCCTCATAATAAAAAGAGTACAATCAAAGTACAACTTCTGGCGAAAGGAGTTTCCGGTCCGGAACAAACGATTGAAGTACAGACTAAATCTTTGATGGATAAATATGTACCTGCCTCAAACACCCGTCCGGAAAATGTTCCTTTCTACAATGATTCGGAATTTAAAAAATCATTATCCGGTGAATGGGCATTGATATATGGTCCTACAATCGGCGAAGACTGGTCCACTACCGATTTACGTTTTGAATATTTCGATTGGTGGGACACATGGTTGATAGGATTTGCCGACCGTATGCCTGCTTGCCAGGATATAGAGAACTTTAAATCACTGACGATTCAGGGAGAAATACAAACATTGGTTGATATTTTACCTTTTGTTAATCTGGAAACACTTTCTATCATAAAGGGTAAAGGTTTCTCGGTGGATAAAACGATTAATCCGAAAGTTGACCTGACAGTTCTGAAGAAACTTAACACAGTTATTATAGGACCGGATGTGCCGCTTACTAAAAAGAATTTTGATGATGCGGGACTTACACATCTGACGATTACCAACTAGATCGGTAATCACACTACTCCCTTTGACAAGCGAATGTGTCTAGTGGGTAACATCGGATACATTCGTTTTTTAAAAGAAATATATAAATGAAAATATAAATAGTATGTGTAAGATTAAATGTTTATTTCTACTGATGTTGATCGTATTGTGTTCTTCCTGCAAAGAAAGTACAGAAGATGAAAAAGCGATGCAACAGATGGTGGAACGTTTATTTCCGGAGTATGCTTCCCAATTTAGTTTTGAACAATCAGAAAAGATTGATAAAGATTGGTATGAAATAGAAGCGCAAGGAGGAACAGTACGAATACGGGGAAATAACGCAAATTCGATGGCTGTAGGGCTGAACTATTATCTGAATCATTACTGCCTTACCTCTGTTTCCTGGTATGTGAACGATACGGTGGAGATGCCGGAAGTATTACCCATGCCACCGGCAAAAATAACTTCGACTGCCCGTTGCAAGAACCGATTCTTTCTTAATTACTGTACCTTCGGTTATACAATGCCATGGTGGACATGGAAGGATTGGGAACGGTTGATAGACTGGATGGCTTTAAATGGAATCAATATGCCTTTGGCAATCACCGGACAAGAATCTGTCTGGTATCGCGTATGGACGAAATTAGGATTGACGGATGAGGAGATACGGAACTATTTCACAGGGCCTGCTCACTTGCCTTGGCATCGTATGTCTAACCTGGATTATTGGCAGGGGCCTCTGCCTAAAGAATGGCTGGATACACAAGAAGCATTGCAGAAACAAATCGTAGCCCGTGAACGTCAATTTAATATGCGCCCCATACTTCCTGCATTTGCCGGACATGTACCGTCGGAACTTAAAAGAATCTATCCGGAAGCTAAGATTAGCCGGATGAGCTCTTGGGGAGGTTTCGAGGATAAATACAGAAGCCACTTTCTGGATCCGCTTGATCCATTGTTTGCAACCATACAGAAAGAGTTTTTGGAAGAGCAAACTAAGTTGTTCGGAACAGACCATATTTATGGGGCAGATCCTTTTAATGAAGTAGCCCCTCCAAGTTGGGAACCGGAATTTTTAGCCAATTGCTCGAAGCATATTTATCAATCGATGACGCATGTCGATCCGGATGCTACTTGGTTACAAATGACATGGTTATTCTATATTGACCGACATTTATGGACAAACGAACGGGTAGAAGCTTTCTTGAAAGCAGTCCCTCAAGATAAACTGTTGCTACTGGACTATTATTGTGAGAATACTGAAGTCTGGAAGCAGACAGATCGGTATTTCGGGCAACCATATTTATGGTGCTATTTAGGAAATTTCGGAGGAAATACAATGCTTGCCGGAAACACCAAAGAAGTGGGGAAACGAATCGAAAATGTATATACCAATGGTGGAGAAAACTTTTCGGGACTGGGTTCTACTTTGGAGGGGTTTGATGTAAATCCTTTCATGTATGAATATGTTTTCAGTAAAGCATGGGATTGTAATCTGCCGGACTCTGTATGGATAGAACAACTGGCAGACAGGCGAATTGGCTTGAGAAACCAGCAAATGCGTCGGGCATGGAAATTGCTTTATGACAGTATTTATACAACACCGGCTGCTTTGGGACAGGGGACATTGATGAATGCGCGTCCTTGTTTAAAAGGAAATGGCAATTGGACGACTACGCCTACGGTAGCGTATTCCAATGAAACTTTGTTTGAGGCATGGGAGATGTTATTGAAAGCCGGAGAATATCGACATTCTGCTTATGAATATGATGTTGTTAATATAGGAAGGCAAGTGCTGGGGAATTATTTCGGGAAGCTTCGCGATGAATTTGCGGAAGCTTATTCCCGGAAGCAATTACCGCTATTAAAACAAAAAGGAGCTGAAATGAAACAACTACTGCGTGATGTTGATACTTTATTAAGTACACAATCTTCTTTTTTACTGGGAAAATGGATTGAAGATGCCCGTTCATTAGGTATAGACGAAGCCTCTAAAAATTATTACGAAGAAAATGCCCGTACTATCGTTTCAACCTGGGGAGATAAAGATCAAAGTTTAAACGATTATGCAAATCGTACTTGGGGAGGTTTGGTATCGGGATATTATGCGCCTCGTTGGGAAATGTTTATAGATGAAGTTATTCGCTCTGTTTCTAACAAGCAGCCGTTTAATGCTGATGCTTTTCATCAAAGAGTGACGCAGTTTGAAATTGACTGGGTCAAGTCACATGAACGTTATCCTTCCGAACCGGTTGGTAATACTGTTGAGATTGCTACTTTATTGATGAATAAATACAAGGATTCAATTTTAAAAGAAAAACACAATGAGAATAATTAGTTATATTTCAAGTATAATCATCACTTTTTCTGCATTGGCTATCATGAGCGGATGCAAAGATTCGGAAGTTGTTGATGACGGCTTTCGTACAACAATGGCTAAAGCCTCTGATGTGAAATTAAATAAAGTTACCTATTGGCCGGGAGATCCTGTAAATTGCTCTTTTACCTTGAAAAATGAAACGAACTATCCGATGGATATTCGTGAAGTAAAAGTGGTGATTCAGAACTTGGATGATGGAGGGTGTGTATTGACAGAAAAGTCTGTTGCTTCCCATATTCAAATAGAACCGGGACAATCTGTTCCTGTGGATGCCGGGACACTGTATACCCTTCCAGCTGCATTAAAGCCTTCTTCCTTTTGTGCTGTCAAGTTCCTGTTAGATTTTGAAGATGGGATAACCACTACAATTGACGGAACATATTTCAGAGCTGTCAACGAGCAGTCGCTGTTGACTTACGATATTCAAAAGTTAGATTATCAGGGACTTCCTGTTTATCGTCAGATAGGAGATATGAGTGCCGGGTTCGGTGTGTTAAAAACGATGGTTGCTTTCGATCAAGGAATGGCTGCCACCATGGAGGAGGCTCCGCAGGGTGGTACTTATCCGGTTGCGCCTACTCCGGAGTTTTTGCAACGTTCCGTTCGCAAAACTGTTGAGCTTTACAATTCGGAGATCGGGGCTGCCACAAAGATAAAGAGAGTGGTGGTTGGAACGGGGATCGCATCTGTTTCTTACTTTGCAACAATGATGGGGGCAGCCTATTTACCTATTCATTATCTGGTATCGGCTAATTCTGCTTCTGAAGTACAAGCTATACTCGATTATTCCAATCAAAATGGATATGCCTCTTATGCCACATTGGGTTATGACGGTTCTATGCCCGGAGTGGGAGTTGCCTGGATAAAATTATTGGATTTGCCGGAAGAATATAAGCAATTTATAAAAGATCATCAGGTGGAAGAAGTTTATATTTATGGAGTAGGTCAGGAAGGACATGGAGAGTCTTATTCCCGAAGGGTTTTGACGCAGAATACAATTACCGATGAATATGCGCCTGGTTCTTTATATATATTGTATACTAACTTTGGTTCGGATGCCGATATTGACGCACTGAAACATCGGTTGTATGACTATAATCAGTTAAAATTGGGTGAAGGACAGTATATCTCTGATTGGGAAAGTGGAATTGTCGATGATCAGATAGCCAATATATCCGGCTCTGCGCAAGCGATGGCAAATGTGAAAGCTTATACGATTGAGACTGATGATATGATGGCTTTGTACAATATATCTTCTTTCCTGACGCTTCAATATATAAAAAAGAATCAAAGCAAGTTGCAGGCACCTTTTGTGAATGGAGTTATTTTTAACGAGTATCTTACGAATCACCCTCAATATGAAGCGTTTGTTGGATATGTACCTTTATTATATTGGCAATTTAATTCGGCGGCTTCTACAGTAGAACGTATTGATGGTTATCTGAAGCCAGCTATTGCCGGGTATTTTCCTGATGTTGTCGATCATCTGTATGAGGGATCTTTCTATCTGAATTCTAATATGAGACGCTATGAGTTTTATGACGAGCTGATAGCAAGAGGTGTCACTTCGGAGAATATTAGAATTAGGCAGAGTGTAGATAAATGGAATCCGGAAGATGATGGAGAAACGGAAGAGTATTTGGGACGCATTAATCATAAAATAGGTTCGGCTGAAGAATTTGCTTATGATATAATTGAACGTATTGGAGTGCAGAAGTATCGGAATACGGTTAAGTCGATGGAGTACCTGACATTGGAGGAGCTTCGTACTATTTGTGCACAGGTTGGAAATATGAGATTAGTAGAACATTGATATAACATCGGATTTAAGATTTAAACTAACGAAATGAATATAAAACAATTGATGGTAACTTTCTTCATTGCACTATTGGCAGGAGGAGAGATTGGAGCTCGTGTGCTGACGGATAAATTCGTTTATTCACAAGGGGAGAAGGTTGTGTTTACTTTTGATGGGAAGTCAGAAGGTAAAACGATTATACTGAAATATCTCTCCAAGAAAGGAGAACCGGTTCTTGCGGAGATTGGCGGAGAACCATTTGTTTGGGAAGTTCCTTCAGAATTTACGCCTGCAGCCGTAGGTGTTTATCAAAAAGAGGAGGGACGGTTGACATATTCTTCTTATTTTAGGGTGGTAACTCCCGGAATGTTGACTACCTATCAGATTGCTAAAGAGGAATATAAAGGTTTGAATGTGTTTATGCTCGATGGTGGAATGAGTGCGGAATATGCTGTCCAAAAATCTTTAGCTAATCTGACGGCAGGTGTGAGCCATACATGGCAGATTGGTCCGGGAGGAGGTCCCAAACTGGTATGGGGGACACCTGATTTCCTTCAACAATCCGTTCAGCATACAGTAGATTTATATAATGAGTATTTGGGTAAGTCGAAGAAACTTAAAACTGTGATAATAGCTACGGGAGTACCGGCGGTACCTTATCTTTCTGCAGCTATGGAGGCTCCCGTATTGCCATTACATTTTTTGGTTTCTGTCAATTCTACCAAAGAAATTTCTTCCATATTAGAATATTCCTCGCAAGCTGGAGTACCCTGTTATGCGACATTGGGATATGATGCTTCCATGGATGATGTCGGAGTTGCCTGGATAAAATTATTGGCTTTGCCTGATGAATATCGGAAGTTTATAATAGAACATGAAGTAGAAAATGTAATTATCGCAGGCATAGGGGAAGACGTGAAAAGTGAATCTTATTGTCGGAAACTTAGTAAAACCGGAGTGGATGGTCAGGAGTATGCAGACGGCTCTCTTTATATTTTATATACCCAATCCGGTTCAGAGCATGACATCAAAACGATATCAAGAAATGTCGTGGACTATGATACGTTATCTCTTGAAAAAGGTAAGGACTTGGCCGATTGGGAGAGCGGTGTTGTCAACAGGCAGATCGATAATATATCAAAAGGTATTTGTGAACATACTCCGGCACAAGTTTATTCTTTGATTGCTACTCATGATATGATGGATATGTATAATCTCGGTGCAAATATGGGTATGTATTTTATGTATAAGAATCGGGAGCAAACAAAGGTTTCCGTACAGGGTACTTATTTAAATGAATATTTAATATCACAACCTTTGTATGAGTTGACTCAAGGATATATTCCATTATTGTTTTGGCAGTTTGTCCCTCCTGTATCAACGATCGACAGGATAAAACGTGATATACAGAAAGTGGTGGATGTTTATGAAAAAGGTATTCTCCTAGAGAATAAAACCGTACATGTGAATGCACGTATCGGGAAAGAAGAGTTGGTGCAGGAACTAAAGAAAAGGGGATTTCGGTTTGTTACTAAGCGCAAAGATAATGTGGAAGAATTGTGGAACCTATCCGATGGAATAAATTCTCCTTGTGAAGAGGTTGTACAGAATATAGTGGAACAGATTGGGGTAAAACAATATCAGACTCAATGTAAGAATGCATTGTATTTAAATATGGGTGATCTTAAACTAGTAACGAATAATATTCCGGGACTTGTCTTTCATTCTTTTAAGAAAAAGTAGCAAGATGTTTATTAGTTACAGTAGTAACACCTGCTGAACTGAATAAGTTAGCAAGCAAATAAGTTAAAATTGTATGGATTAGCAGAGGGTTATCAAAAAACTCTCTGCTTTTCTGCTTGACTTCTGTTGCGAAATGATTACTTTTGCGCACGTTATCAATTCACAACTGAAACTATGAGTAAAAAAAGCCTTCTTATTGCGGCCGTGGCTATCTTGGTGATAGCTATTATTGGTATTACTTATTTATTGTTTACCGAAAAACAAGCTAACCGGGAGTTAGTGCAGGAATTCCAATTAGATAAGGAAGATCTGGAAAACGAATATACCCGTTTCGTACAACAATATGATGAGTTAAAGATGACGATTTCTAATGACTCTTTATCTCAATTACTGGAACAGGAACAATTGAAAACTCAACGCCTTTTGGAAGAGCTTCGTACAGTGAAGAGCTCGAATGCTACAGAGATCCGTCGTTTAAAGAATGAGTTGGCTACTTTGCGTAAGGTAATGGTTGGCTATATCAATCAGATCGACTCTCTGAATAAACTGACTGCACAGCAGAAGCAGGTCATAGCTGAAGTGACTCAAAAATATAATCAGGCTTCACAACAAATCAGTAACCTTTCCGAAGAAAAGAAAAATCTGGATAAGAAAGTGACGTTAGCCGCACAACTTGATGCAACTAATATTCGTATCGAACCACGCAATAAACGTGGCAAAGCTGCAAAGAAAGTGAAAGACGTGGTGAAACTGGCTATCAGTTTCACGGTCGTGAAGAATATAACTGCTGAAAACGGTGAACGTACCATTTATATACGTATTACCAAACCCGATAATGATGTACTGACCAAGAGTGCATCCAATACTTTCCCTTATGAAAACCGTACATTGGTTTATTCAATTAAGAAGTATATTGAATATAACGGAGAAGAACAGAATATCAATGTGTTTTGGGATGTAGAAGAATTCTTGTATGCTGGAAACTACCGTGTTGATATCTTCGAAGGTGGTAATCTGATTGGTTCGCAGACCTTTATGTTAGATTAATATCGGGGTATTCTTTTTCTCTACCGATATTCTATTTTCTTCTATATTAGCTAACCCGATGGTCTGTTTTTAATATTTCTTCGGGCAACAGTTGTTCTTTTATGGATGAACTGGGGAAAGAACTGCATAAATAATTGCAATAATATACAGAAAATAGGGCGAGCGCAGCATGAATTTGCAGACAATATGCAGCTTTTTAATCATGGAAGCCTTCGTTGGATTAAAACCAACGAGATGTCCCTCACCGAGGAACATCTCATTTCTCGGTGAGGAACTCATATAGGAATGATTAGAAGCTATTTTTTTCTCTAGTTTGTATGTAAATAAAGGTAAGGAGAAACTGATAAAATGAATGACTGTTGTCTATAAAAGAATGATTTGCAAGTGTAATCAGTATATTTTAATCTTATTGAGTAAATATAGGGGAAAATAATGTTAATCTGATTTCTGAAGATCGTAAATCCCAGCCCTTTTTGTCTTTAGTTGGAATCTATACCCAAAATTGTTGCATTCTCACCAGTTTGAATGTCCCTTTTTTTAGAAGTTCTATTTTTAAGTACCGTATAGTTGAATCGGGTGATGAGGAATAACGGTTGCATAATGTGAACTGCTTACCGTCTTCCGTCAGCTCCCCACATCATCTTGCTGCGGAGTGTATCGAAAAAAATGTGATTAAAACGTTTCACTACCTTTACGCTGTAATCTGCCCGGCGAATGGTTAGTTGAGTCGTTTCTTTGCAAGTTTCGCTCCTCCCGTCAATGGCGACGAGGAAGTTGTGACTTCTGCTTTCTACATCTAATGTAATCTCCCAGTCATCCCGAATAACGATAGGGCGGACGTTGAGACTATGTGGAGCCACCGGAGTGATGGCAATAGTGTTGGAATGAGGAACGATGATCGGGCCTCCTACACTCAAAGAGTAGGCTGTGGAACCTGTTGGAGTGGCAATTACTAACCCGTCAGCTTGATAAGTATTCAGATACGCGCCATTAATAGCTGTTCGGATACTAATCATTGAGGAGCTGTCCCGTTTGAGAATAGCTATTTCGTTGAGGGCATAAGGGGAATCTTGGAGATGTTTGTCGTTGCAGATTAACTGAAGTACGCTCCGTTCCTCCACACTATATCTGCCGTTTTGGATTTCATCAAATGTTTCCTCCATTTCCTCCGGCGAAATATCTGCCAGAAATCCTAAACGTCCTGTGTTAATTCCCAAAATAGGGATCCCTTTTCTTCCTACGCGGCGGGCAGCTTTCAGAAACGTTCCGTCGCCTCCGATGCTGATTACCATATCGGCAGTAAAATCATCACCATCAAATAATTGATCTGCTTCAATATCCATATTTTCAGAAACTAGGAATTGATAAAATTCCCTGCACATACCAATCTCTGCTCCTTGTTTCTTTAAAAGTTTAAACAAGGTGACAGCATGAGAAGACTTTTTAGCCTGATAAGTATTTCCAAAAATGGCAAATTTCATAAGCAACATCATTAGTTCAGGATGCAAATTTGGCATTTTTTCTTGGATTTCTACTTTAAATAACCAAAAAAGAGTAGAGAATGCGTTTCGTATTATTAGGCAACTAATAATAATATTTGTATTTTTGCGGCAAATATAACGTAGAACTATGACTAAATTAAGTGTAAACATAAACAAGATTGCTACACTAAGAAATGCTCGCGGGGGAAATGTGCCCGATGTAGTAAAGGTAGCGCTTGATTGTGAATCTTTTGGGGCTGATGGTATCACCGTTCATCCCCGTCCTGACGAGCGTCACATTCGTCGTTCTGATGTATATGACTTGCGTCCTCTGTTGCGGACTGAATTTAATATTGAAGGTTATCCGTCTCCGGAATTTATTGACTTGGTGTTGAAAGTTAAACCTCATCAAGTAACTTTGGTTCCCGACGATCCTTCACAAATTACTTCCAATTCCGGTTGGGATACGAAAGCAAATCAGGAATTCCTGACGGAAGTTCTCGATCAGTTTAACAGTGCCGGCATTCGTACTTCCGTTTTTGTGGCAGCCGATCCTGAAATGGTGGAATATGCAGCAAAAGCAGGGGCGGATCGCGTCGAACTGTATACTGAACCTTATGCGACGGACTATCCGAAGAATCCGGAAGCAGCTATCGCTCCTTTTATCGAAGCTGCAAAGACTGCCCGTAAACTGGGTATCGGATTGAATGCCGGTCATGATTTAAGTCTGGTGAATTTAAATTATTTCTATAAAAACATTCCTTGGGTGGATGAAGTGTCTATCGGACATGCGCTGATTAGCGATGCACTGTATCTGGGACTCGAACGTACCATTCAGGAATATAAAAACTGTTTACGCTCATGAATGCAATGATCTTGTTAGCCCAAGGGGCTATGAATATGGCCGACTCACTGGCTACTGCCAACCCCGTGCTGACGGAGGTAAACGCTCCGGAAATGAACATGCTTGATATGGCTGTCAAGGGTGGATGGATTATGATTGTATTGGGCGTACTGTCGGTTATCTGTTTCTATATCCTGTTTGAACGTAACTACATGATTCGCAAAGCAGGAAAAGAGGACCCTATGTTTATGGAACGGATTAAAGACTATATTCATAGTGGAGAGATCAAAGCGGCTATTAACTATTGCCGTACGATGAATACCCCTTCGGCACGTATGATAGAAAAAGGAATCAGCCGTCTGGGACGTCCTATTAACGATGTACAGGTAGCTATTGAGAATGTAGGTAATATTGAGGTTGCGAAGCTGGAAAAAGGATTGACTGTAATGGCAACTATTTCCGGAGGTGCTCCGATGCTCGGATTCCTCGGTACGGTGACCGGTATGGTACGTGCTTTCTACGAAATGGCGAATGCCGGAAGTGGAAACATTGATATCACTTTGCTTTCGGGAGGTATCTATGAAGCTATGATTACAACGGTCGGTGGTCTGATTGTCGGTATCATCGCTATGTTTGCCTATAATTATCTGGTGATGCTGGTAGACCGTGTGGTAAATAAAATGGAATCTCGTACAATGGAGTTCATGGACCTGTTGAACGAGCCTGCAAAATAATTGGCAGATGGGATTAAAAAGAAGAAATAGAGTATCGCCCAATTTCAGCATGGCCTCCATGACGGACGTCATCTTCCTGTTACTGATATTCTTTATGATAACCTCTACGGTGGTGTCGCCCAATGCCATAAAGGTATTGTTGCCTCAAGGCAAGCAGCAGACTTCGGCCAAGCCGCTGACAAGAGTGGTTATCGATAAGGACTTGAATTTCTATGCCGCTTTCGGCAATGAAAAAGAGCAGCCGGTGGCGCTGAACGATCTGACTTCATTTTTGCAGAGTTGTGCAAAGAAGGAACCGGAAATGTATGTGGCATTGTATGCAGATGAATCGGTACCTTATCGTGAGATTGTAAGGGTATTGAACATTGCAAACGAGAATCATTTTAAGATGGTGCTGGCTACCCGCCCGCCTGAAAATAAATAAGAAACAATGGACAGAAGAAAAAAGGGTGAATACATAGGAGCGCTCGGTGCACTGTTGGTGCATGTGGCAGTGATTGCTCTTTTGATTCTGGTGAGCTTTACTGTCCCCCAACCGGATGAAGATGCAGGCGGAGTGCCTGTGATGCTGGGGAATGTGGATACAGCGAGCGGCTTTGATGATCCTTCTCTGGTAGATGTGGATATTATGGATGAAGATGCGGCAGCACCGCCTGCGGAAACAGAACCGCAACTCCCTTCTGAACAGGATTTACTGACACAGACTGAAGAGGAAACGGTCACTTTGAAGCCTAAGACGGAAGAACCGAAAAAAGAGACGGTGAAACCTAAAGAGGTGGTCAAGCCGAAAGAACCGGTGAAGAAGCCGGAAAAAACGGAAGCGGAAAAAGCTGCAGAAGCGAAACGACTGGCAGAAGAAAAAGCGGAACGTGAACGTAAGGCTGCCGAAGAAGCTGCCAGAAAGAGGGTGTTCGGTGCGTTTGGAAAAGGAGCGCAAATGACAGGAAATAAAGGAACAGCGGCTAGTGGCACGGGAACCGAAGGTAGCAAGGAGGGTAACTCTTCTACCGGAGCGAAGACCGGAACCGGAGGTTATGGAACATTTGACCTTGGCGGACGTTCTTTAGGTACGGGCAGTTTGCCGAAGCCTGTATATAATGTGCAGGAAGAAGGACGTGTAGTGGTGAATATCACCGTGAATCCTGCAGGGCAAGTGATATCGACCAGCATTAGCCCTCAAACGAACACTGTAAATTCCGCTTTGCGTAAGGCGGCGGAGGATGCAGCTAAGAAAGCCCGTTTTAATACGATCGATGGAGTGAATAACCAGACAGGGACAATCACCTATTATTTTAACTTGAGATAGTATCATTAACCAAATATATTAAGCATTATGGGAACTGTATACGCTTTTTTTGCAGATGGTTTTGAAGAAATTGAAGCCTTTACTGCTATTGACACGTTGAGACGTGCCGGACTGAATGTAGAAATCGTATCCGTTACACCGGATGAAATTGTAGTAGGAGCACATGATGTATCCGTTCTTTGCGATATCAATTTCGAGAATTGTGATTTCTTTGATGCTGAACTTTTGTTGTTGCCGGGAGGAATGCCGGGAGCTGCTACACTTGACAAGCACGAAGGATTGCGCAAATTGATCCTTGATTTTGCTGCAAAAGGTAAACCTATTGCTGCCATTTGTGCTGCTCCGATGGTGTTGGGTAAACTGGGACTGCTGAAAGGAAAGAAGGCTACCTGTTATCCGAGTTTCGAACAATATCTGGATGGTGCCGAATGTGTAAATGCACATGTCGTACGTGATGGAAACATCATTACGGGTATGGGACCGGGTGCTGCTATGGAATTTGCCTTGACAATCGTTGACCTGTTGGTAGGTAAAGAAAAAGTAGACGAACTGGTAGAAGCGATGTGCGTTAAACGCTAAACCGTCCATGAAGAAATATGTAATCATTGTCGCCGGTGGAAAGGGCTTGCGAATGGGAAGTGATCTTCCCAAACAATTCCTTCCCATGGGTGATAAACCTGTATTGATGCATACCCTGGAAGTCTTCAGGAGATATGACGAGGCACTTCAAATCATATTGGTGCTTCCGCAGGAGCAACAAAGTTTCTGGAAGCAACTTTGCGATGAACATCATTTTACGGTAAAACATGTCCTTGCAGAAGGAGGTGAAACACGTTTCCATTCCGTAAAGAACGGGCTGGCACTGGTGCAAGAGCCGGGATTGGTGGGAGTGCATGATGGAGTACGCCCGTTTGTATCAGTAGAAGTGATTCGCCGTTGTTATGAGTTGGCAGAGGTGCAAAAAGCAGTGATTCCTGTGGTGGATGTAGTAGAGACGCTTCGCCATTTGACAGATGCCGGAAGTGAAACAGTCAGCCGGATTGATTATAAACTGGTGCAAACGCCGCAAGTGTTTGATGTAGAGTTGCTGCAACAAGCCTATGCCCAGGAATTTACCCCCTTCTTTACAGATGATGCTTCCGTTGTGGAAGCGATGGGAATGCCCGTTTATCTGGCAGAAGGCAACCGTGAAAATATAAAAATAACAACTCCTTTCGATTTAAAAGTAGGGAGTGCTCTTTTATAAATGTTCGATTTAGCCACACGCGACATAAAATTTATCTCCGGTGTAGGCCCTCAAAAAGCCGCTGTATTAAATAAGGAGTTGGAAATCTATTCCTTGCACGATTTAATTTATTATTTCCCTTATAAATATATTGACCGGAGCCGCATCTATTACATTCATGAAATAGATGGCAATATGCCGTATATCCAGTTGAAAGGAGAAATCCTCGGTTTCGAGACCATTGGTGAAGGACGGCAGCGCCGTTTGACAGCGCATTTTTCGGATGGTACAGGAGTCGTGGATTTGGTGTGGTTTCAAGGTATAAAGTACATCTTGGGAAAGTATAAACTTCACGAGGAATATATTATTTTCGGCAAACCTACTGTTTTCAACGGACGTATCAATGTGGCGCATCCTGATGTAGACAAACCGGATGATTTGAAACTTTCCTCGGTGGGGCTGCAACCTTATTATAGTACGACGGAGAAGATGAAACGCAGTTTCCTCAACTCTCACGCGATTGAGAAGATGATGGCAACGGTGATTCAGCAGATACAGGAGCCTCTACCTGAAACACTTTCTCCCAAGTTGCTGACGGAGCATCATTTGATGCCTTTGACGGAAGCGCTCCGGAATATCCACTTCCCAACCAATCCTGACGTCCTCCGTCGGGCACAATACCGTCTTAAATTTGAAGAACTGTTTTATGTTCAGTTAAACATTCTCCGATATGCCAAAGACAGGCAGAAAAGGTATCGTGGATACATCTTTGAAAAAGTGGGAGATGTGTTCAATACATTTTATACAAAGAATCTTCCTTTCCAACTGACGGGTGCGCAGAAACGGGTGTTGAAAGAGATACGGAACGATGTCGGCAGTGGCAGACAGATGAATCGCCTTTTGCAGGGAGATGTAGGAAGTGGAAAAACACTGGTTGCCTTGATGAGTATGTTGCTGGCATTGGATAATGGCTATCAGGCTTGTATGATGGCACCTACCGAAATCCTGGCAAACCAGCACTACGAAACCATTAAGGAACTGCTTTTTGGCATGGATATTCGTGTTGAGCTACTGACAGGTTCTATTAAAGGAAAAAGGAGAGAAGCAATTCTGGCCGGATTGCTGACAGGAGATGTGCAGATATTAATAGGAACACATGCCGTTATTGAAGATACTGTCAATTTCTCTTCTTTAGGCTTCGTTGTGATTGATGAACAACATCGTTTTGGCGTGGCTCAACGTGCCCGTCTTTGGAGTAAGAATGTTCAACCTCCGCATGTGCTTGTAATGACTGCCACTCCCATTCCTCGTACGTTGGCGATGACTTTGTACGGTGACTTGGACGTGTCTGTTATCGATGAACTTCCGCCCGGAAGAAAACCGATTACTACCATCCATCAATTCGACAATCGCCGGGAAAGCATGTATCGTTCGGTGCGTAAGCAGATCGACGAAGGACGCCAGGTTTATATTGTCTATCCGCTGATTAAAGAGAGCGAAAAGATTGATTTGAAGAATCTTGAAGAAGGGTACCAACATATTTTGGAAGAGTTTCCGAAATGCACGGTTTGTAAAGTGCATGGTAAAATGAAACCAGCCGAGAAGGATGAGCAAATGCAGCTTTTTGTTTCGGGTAAAGCGCAGATTATGGTGGCTACTACTGTCATTGAAGTGGGAGTGAACGTTCCGAATGCTTCGGTGATGATTATTGAAAATGCAGAACGTTTCGGGTTATCACAGTTACATCAGTTGCGCGGTCGGGTAGGGCGTGGAGCAGAACAGTCTTATTGTATTCTGGTGACGAATTACAAGTTGACGGAGGATACCCGGAAACGATTGGAAATCATGGTGCGCACCAATGATGGTTTTGAAATAGCGGAGGCCGATTTGAAACTGCGTGGTCCCGGTGATCTTGAAGGTACACAGCAAAGCGGTATCGCTTTCGATTTGAAGATTGCGGATATTGTCCGCGACGGTCAACTGTTGCAATACGTTCGTGCTATAGCTGAAAGTATTGTAGAACAAGACCCTGCAGCACAAAGTCCGGAGAACGAAATCTTATGGCGACAGCTTAAAGCCTTACGGAAAACGAATGTTAACTGGGCTGCCATAAGCTGAAAAACGGTTAAACATGCAGTTTATTTGCGCAAATGTGTTGCAAAACATATTTCGGCTCTATTCTCCCTATTTATAGGAGTTTAACGACCTGATTCCTCTTCCTTTTCGTTCTAAGCATCTGAAAAATAGTTAATAACTTCCTTGCCATTTCGTAGGAAAACACTATCTTTGGAAGAATTTTTTTAGTAAATGTATTGTTTAACCATTTGCAAAGTCGAGTATTATGCTTGAAAAAACGCTGGTCATTTTAAAACCGTGTACCCTTCAACGGGGATTGGTTGGTGAGATTACTCATCGCTTTGAGCGTAAAGGATTACGGTTGGCTGGCATGAAGATGATGCAACTGACTGATGAATTGTTGAGCGAACATTATGCCCACCTTAGCGGCAAATCCTTCTTTCAGCGTGTGAAAGATTCGATGATGACAGCTCCTGTCATTGTTTGTTGTTTCGAAGGTGTGGATGCTATTCAAACAGTCCGTACGTTGGCGGGACCAACTAATGGACGTCTGGCTGCCCCGGGTACCATTCGTGGGGATTACAGCATGAGCTTTCAGGAAAATATAGTTCATGCTTCTGATTCTCCGGAGACTGCGGCTATTGAATTAAAGAGATTTTTTAAACCGGAAGAAATATTCGATTACAAGCAGGCAACATTTAACTACCTGTATGCAAATGACGAATATTAAATAGAATTGATAAAAAAGGAATGAATTTCAATTGCATTATTAAAACAGGATTGGTCGCTGTTGCGGCTATGGTCAGCTTGAGCTCTTTCTCACAAGACCTGATTGCCCGCCAGGCACCGATAGACAAAAAATTAAAATCAGTAGATTCTTTGGCATTGCAGAAGCAAATCCGTGCCGAACAATCCGAATATCCCGCTTTAAGTCTTTATCCGAATTGGAATAATCAATATGCGCATTCTTATGGAAATGCGATTATTCCGGAAACATATACAATTGACCTGACGGGTTTTCGTATGCCGACTCCGAGTACAAAAATAACTTCGCCTTTTGGCCCGCGTTGGAGAAGAATGCATAATGGCCTTGATTTAAAAGTTAATATCGGTGATACGATTGTTTCTGCTTTTGATGGTAAGGTACGTATTGTGAAATATGAACGCAGAGGGTACGGTAAATATGTAGTCATTCGTCACGATAATGGATTGGAAACTATATATGGACACTTGTCTAAGCAGTTGGTTGAAGAAAATCAGTTGGTAAAAGCTGGTGAACCGATCGGGTTGGGTGGTAACACCGGACGTTCTACAGGTTCGCATCTTCATTTCGAAACCCGCTTCCTGGGAATTGCAATTAATCCGATTTATATGTTTGACTTTCCAAAACAGGATATCGTTGCCGATACTTATACGTTCCGCAAAACAAAAGGTGTGAAACGTGCAGGCTCTCATGATACCCAAGTGGCTGACGGTACTATCCGTTATCATAAGGTGAAGAGTGGCGATACATTGTCCCGCATTGCTAAATTGCGTGGCGTATCAGTCAGCACGCTTTGCAAACTGAACCGTATCAAACCGACCACTACTTTGCGTATCGGACAGGTTTTGCGTTGTTCATAAAAAATATAGCTTATAAAACAGTAATACAATATCTTTAGGAGAGGGCACTTTAATATAATTTAGAGTGCCCTCTTTCTGTTTTTACTTAATTATTGTTACCTTTGCGCACTATTTGGAAGAAGATGAAAGATACCAAGCAACAATTTGAACATGTCATCGCTTTGTGCCGTGACTTATTTTCCAAGAAGCTGCACGATTACGGGCCTGCATGGCGTATCCTGCGTCCGGCTTCGGTGACTGACCAGATTTTTATTAAAGCCAATCGGATTCGTAGTATTGAAACCAAAGGAGTGACCTTGATTGATGAGGGAATCCGTGCTGAATTTATTGCGATTGTCAATTATGGCATTGTCGGGCTCATCCAGTTGGAACTGGGTTATGCCGAGTCTGCCGACATCAGCAATGAAGAAGCGATGGCTTTATACGATAAGTATGCAAAAGAGGCATTAGACCTGATGCTTGCCAAAAACCATGATTATGATGAAGCCTGGCGGAGCATGCGTGTCAGCTCTTACACAGACTTGATCTTGATGAAGATTTACCGTACTAAGCAGATTGAGAGCCTGGCCGGCAACACATTGGTGTCAGAGGGAATTGATGCCAATTATATGGATATGATTAATTACTCTGTTTTCGGACTGATTAAGATAGAATTTGAAGGATAAGAACTTACATATCATTCAGGAGGTAGTGGCGAATACGTGTCGCTTTCTTTTGGCGGCATCGTTCATCTTTTCCGGATTTGTAAAGGCAGTTGATCCACTGGGGTTCCAGTATAAGATCCAGGATTATCTGACCGCATTCGGAATGGCTTCCTGGTTCCCTTCATTCTTCCCTTTATTGGGAGGCATCATCTTGTCAGCCGTTGAGTTTTTTATCGGTATCTCCTTATTTTTTGCTACCAGAAGAACATTGGCTACTTCGTTGGCTTTGATGCTGATGATTTTCATGACACCACTGACCTTGTATCTTGCCATCTTTGATCCGGTTTCGGACTGTGGCTGTTTTGGAGATGCATGGGTGTTGACGAACTGGGAGACATTCGGTAAGAATATAGTTCTGCTGTTTGCAGCAATGATGGCTTTCCGTCACAGAAGGATGCTGGTTCGTTTTATCAGTGTGAAAATGGAGTGGCTGGTTTCTCTCTATACGTTGTTCTTTGTATTTACTTTGTCGTTCTATTGTCTGGACCGTCTGCCTGTTTTAGACTTTCGTCCTTACAAGATCGGAAAGAATATTCTGGAAGGAATGACAATGCCCGAAGGAGCGAAACCGAGTGTATATGAAAGCATCTTTATCTTGGAAAAGAACGGAGAGAAGAAAGAATTTACGTTGGATAACTATCCGGATAGTACCTGGACATTTGTCGATACACGGACAATCCTGAAGGAAAAAGGATATGAACCGGCTATTCACGATTTCTCTATGATTGATCTGAATACGGGCGAAGATATAACAGACGATGTATTGACGGATATAGGATACACCTTCCTGTTGGTTGCCCATCGGATTGAAGAGGCGGATGATAGTAACATTGATTTGATTAATGAGATATATGACTATTCGGTGGAGCATGGCTATAAGTTTTATTGCCTCACTTCTTCACCGGAAGAACAGATCGAATTGTGGAAGGACAAGACGGGAGCCGAATATCCTTTCTGTCAGATGGATGATATTACATTAAAGACGATGGTTCGTTCCAATCCGGGATTGATACTGATTAAGAACGGAACAATTTTGAATAAATGGAGCGATGAGGATATACCGGATGAATATGTGCTGACGGACAAACTGGAAAATCTGCCGTTAGGAAAGCAGAAGGTGAGCAGTGACACTCATACGGTAGGATATGTATTCTTATGGTTTGTTATTCCATTGTTGTTAGTGCTTGGGGTGGATGTTTTGGTCGTTCGCCGCAGAGAACGGAAAAACGCGAAGCGGAAGCAACAAGAGGAAGAGATGAAAAGCAAAGAATTAAAAACGGAGAATCCGAAAATAGAAGAACAAGAATAAAAAAAATAAATGATAACGAGCGGCCTCTGTAACGAACGCTAATTCCGATCGTTCAATTGTCAATCGTGAAATCGTAAATTTATTAACCCTTTAAAATAAAAAACAAAATGAGAAAGAACATTGTTGCAGGAAACTGGAAAATGAACAAA
>OHHB01000160.1_pt1 | contig 29257 bp, 16 predicted proteins | sample 1567921 | NCBI WGS metagenome assembly OHHB01 (sample SAMEA3879522, study PRJEB24766) | human gut metagenome | biome: human-associated habitat; feature: feces | place: USA | collected 1985/1987
ACCAGAATATCCATATCATAACGAATACCGACACCAGTACCCAAGGCGATTTGTTTCGGGAAAGTTTTCAGTTCGAGTTGTGAATTGGGACGGGCCTCATCCTTTCGCATCAGCCAAACGTTTCCCGCATCCAGGAAAGTGGCTCCCCAAATGCTCTTAAAGATACGGAAACGGTATTCTACATTTGCCTCAAAACGGAAAGTACCCGTCTGGTCGAGGTAAGAATAGCGGCTTTCCGCCGGATGGTATCCGCCCGGGCCGATGCTACGTACTGTAAAAGCGCGGATGCTGTTGGCACCACCCACATAGAATTGTTCGCTGTAAGGGGCTATCGTTGCATTACCGTAGGCGAAGAGAGCGCCCAAAGCTACACGGGAAGCAATCTTATTATTCTTGTCCATATTCCACAAATGGCGGAATTCCGTATTCAGTTTCACAAACTGCGCGAAAGGGACGTTCAGCAAACGTTTGTCCTCTTTGCTGAAAGACTGACCGAAAGCACGGTAAATCACCGAGGTCAGGTTACCGGCAGAGGTTACAGTCGATTGCCACCAAATCGGATTTTTAATACCGCGTGCGGAAGCATTATCATAGGTATAGGTATATTCCATTGCAGGAATAAACTGATCTTTCAAACTGATATATAATGCAGGATTGGCATCGGCAATTTCCCTGAACTCTTCCGATTGGTGTTGAAGGACGTTGAATGTCAGTTTAAAAGGGGTGATACTATGCCGGCTTGTACGTGTCGGCTGGAAATCGTAGGTAGCATTTCCGCCGAATGACAACAGTTTATAATACCTGGCACGGTTCAACTGGTCGATGTATAGACGGAATGTAGTGGTAGCCGGGAAGTCAAACTCCCTTTTCCCCCAATGCGGGAAAACCACGCGCGGGAAAGTCAGAGAGGTGGAAACTCCCATCTCCCAACTGTTCATCAAAGAACTTTTTTCTCCTCCGCCGGTTTGCCATTCATAAGAGCCTTTCAGCTTCACGTTCCAGCTTTCGCCACCTCCGAATACATTGTTCCGAGTGACGCCGAATGATGCTCCGGGACCGGTTTGGTCGTTACTTTTGGTTACGACATTCAATTCCAGTTCGGCGTCCAGTGGCTTGGCAAATGTGGCCTGCATGGTTACGTTCAACGTATCACAAACGGCTGTCGTATCTTTCGGAGCATATTGCAAATCCAGATAACTGAAGATTCCCAACTGGCTAAGTTTCTCCTGCACCTGCTCCTGCCGATACTGACTGTAAAGACGGGTACGATTGGAAGCCCGCATCTGTGCATTCCGCACAAACTGTTGATAGTTCAACCAACGATAAAGCATATTCGGACGTACCTGCAATTTCTTATAATAATGTATATTCAGATTCTTATACATCATGCTGTCATTGGGCGCCTCACCATTCTTACCAAACAGGTAAACAGAGGCATCTCCTACATAGTAAGGACGTTGTGCCGCAGCGGGTAATCCCGGAACGGGAATCAGACGAAGGCTGATATGTCCACCGGGAACCAATGTCGTATCTGCCTGATAAGTCATATAATCGGGACGGAAGTAAAAATATCCCCGGTTACGCAACAGCGTACTGATACGGGTACGCTCTTCATCCAGATCGACCACGTTAAACTGCTCGCCGGGACTTATATAAGACATTCGACGTCCCCGTTCCATAATGCGCAACGTTTGGGGAGTGAAACGCTGATAATAAACCGTATCTATAAAATAAGGATTCTTCATGTCTACCGTATAAAGAATACTTGCTTTCAGGCTGTCTTTCTTATCGACCAATGTTTCATAAGTCACTTTCCCATTGAAGTAACCATAATCACGGAGTAAGTTTGTAGCCACCTTGATACGAACCTCCGGATTGACAGTAGAGATAAACACCGGAGGATTGGCAGCCAGGCGGTTGAACATCCACTTTCCAAATCCCTTTTTATATTTCACAAAGTCGTTATACATCCACATTTTAAAAGGAATAGGCAGAAGGCCTCCTAACATCTTTGTACTGGGAGTTTTGTCAAGAGCCGCATCAATCTCTGTTAAAGCCGTCTCTCCTACCGGTGTTGCCGACTTATTCTCTACCACCGTTTTTCCTCCTGTATAAAGTACCTCCCCTTCAGGCAGGTGTTTTGTCACCGAACAGCCCGAAAACAAAATGATACCAATCAGACAACTTGCTAATATGTTATTATATATCCCTTTCATGCTTACTTCTTTTTCTTAAAGATGAACAGTTCACTGAGTTTGTCCAGTTTCTTGCGAAGTACCAGACCGACTCCTGTTTCCGTAATCTCGCCTTCGAGTACACTCTCGTAGTTTTTATCGTAGAACAGACGAACATAACGGGTTCCGGTTCTATCCAAACGATATTCCAGAGAGATGTTATCGATAAAGGATTCCGCATCATTCGTCGCATTCTCACCTGTAGACACCTTACCTCCGATTACAATCTGGAAACGGTTGTTAAAGAGACGTTGTGAATAACGGAAACTGTAATCCGTACGCTTACCACCCGTATCCGACAAATCGTGATCTTCGATACCGACAGAAACACTGGCATTTTTCAAATTTCCCATCAATGAGTTGATTTGGCTGCTTAATACGGAGTTCAGTGCGGAACCCATATTCAGTTTACCCAATCCACCACCTCCGCCACCAATCGGTCCGGTCCCAAGATAGGTTTTCATAACCATAATATAGAGGGCTTGTTTACCTCTCTCTTCCGCCCCCATGGCTGTCAACTCGTTTTGTATGGTTGCATCTTCGGGAGCAGATACATCAAATGCAAAAGAAAGATTATCCAACCGGTTCTTGACAACGATGGACACATCGAAATTAACCGAACGTGTTCCGCCGTTCTCTCCCTCGGAAACAGAAGCACGGATACGATCGGTTGCTTTGAAGTTCAACATCGGGTCCATGGGGTTTCCTGTCCATTCCACATAGCTACCGTTATCGATAGCAAATTCTTTGGCAGCAATGACAGGTAAAGCATATTTCATCAAACCGCCGCTCAACGTATAGCGTCCGGTCAATGTCAGATCACCTTGCGGAGTATATTTCATAGAGAGGTCACCTCCCCCTTCCAGTTCGACACGATTGTCATTGCTTGCATCCAAATCGACTTTCAAACGGACGGATGGATCGATATGTACCATCATCACCATGTCCAACCCGCCTAAAGAAACAGTCGGCACTTCTTGTTGGACAACCGTAGTGGTGTCGCTAAACGAAGTAAAGGTTACCAGACTTCCCAAACGATCCTGTACCGTCAACGGCGAGTCGGTCAAGATATAGGAAACGTCTGTATTACCCAGCAGGCTCATGTTTCCACGCATGTTCAATCCATCCAACGGCCCTTTCACTGTTGCCCGGAAATCGGCAAAGACTTTTCCGTAGACCAGACTCTCACGAGTGCGTTTGGCATCCAGAAGCGTATAGTTCTGCGCCAGCAGATTCAGATTCGCCATCGGTCGGGACATATCCCTGAAATCAACATAACCGTCAATCGTGAATGGAGTTTTTCCTGTTGTATAGATAGCGAATTTATCAAATTCCAACCGATTATTCTTTATCTGTACCGGACGGTCGTCGAACCTGAAATTAGCACCATATTGGCGGGAAAGAACAGAAACGCTATCCAATATCAGTTCGCCATTTATCAAAGGCTGCTCGGTGCTACCCGCAATATTCAGATTACCATCCATATCACCGGCCAGCGTAGCCATTTTATCAGGAATAAATACGTTAGCTACACGTAGCGGGAAATGCTCCAGAGTAGCGTTTACTTCCAGACTGTCTTTTCCTGTCTGGGTTGGAACCAGCTTACCATCCGCCACCATCACTTCCACTTTGTCATGATTCAGATAGGCGTTAAGATATTGTTTCCCCTGTTCTCCCGGTAACCAAGTAGCTCCTAATGTTATATCACCAATTCGTTGATGTTCATAAGTCAGCTCGTCAATAGATGATTCAACCGAAAGCTGAAGATCTTTTTCAGTCTGTACGTAGTGTGCTTCCGCAGAGAACAAACCGGTTATTTCCGGGAAATAAGGTAGTACCTTGCTCAATTCGGCTAAACTGATTCTTCGGATTTCGACATCAATATTCTGTAAAGAAACAGTGTCTCCCCGCACCGAATGTACACGGAATCCCATTCCTTCATCATCCCACATATCTACATTAGCGTATACACGCATATTCTTATGCACATAAATCCAGTTGTGATTTTCATTAAAGTGGAATTTTTGGAAGGCTATTATCGGCTCTTCCGGAATTAATGTGAAAGCTAACCCATCGCCTTTTCCATGACCTTCAAACAGAGGACGAGCATTGACACCGAGCAGTACGCCTGTTTCTCCTTTTCCATTCTTAAAGTCTACCAACAGTTCTGCATCCCGGTCACGAATCTCTCCCGTCAGTGTAGTAGAAAAAGAGAATTGCGGATTCTTCGGTCCGTTAATAACGCCGGCACGCAATTTCATGAGTGTAGTATCTTGTTTGACGGTAAAGAAAATCGTGTCTAGTTGTAAGGTGTCTACTTTCAAAGCGTGAATAGCGGCTTTTCCATTGATTCCCCAATCAGGAGCCGTTCCAAATTTCACTGAAGCATCATGGTAAGCAATCTTTTTAGTAGCCAGAAAATACGCCAAGGGGTTTTCTTGCCCTGCAGAGAAAGAGAAAACTGCCGTCGGTAACGCCTTACGCAATTCAGCGTGATTCAATGCTTTCTCATCAATCTGCTTCATCAATACATCCACAAAATGAGTAGATTGGCGAATTAAAGGATTAACACCGGAGCGTGCGCTCAAGTCGAGTTTCATATCACCGGAGATTAAATGTGCCGAAACTAAATCCCGACGGGCTTCGGCAACTAAGTTAAAAGTCAACGGACGCTTCATTGGCTGCGGCATAATTCCCAGTTCATGCAAATCCAGTTGAGTAACATCAATCGTTATTTTACCGTCGGGGTAACTGTGTGCCAGATTATATTCAGCATCTGTTATCATTTTCAATAAAGCATTATCGCTTGTCAGATGTGCAGTGACCAATGCGCCTTTAAGTTCTCCCGTCAGATCAAGATCGGAAAGATGGTATTTAGCATAATGAAGTTGATCTAATGCAAGATTCAATTTGGCAAATGAATGGTAGGACATGACATCTAATCCACGACCATTAGCTGCAGCCGAGAGAGAAAGTTCATAGATAGAGTCTTTCGGGAGGAAACTATGAAGTTGCAGATTGTCTATTTTCAGATCAGCCTTATAGACTTCGGTAGCGGTATTTAAGGCCGCATTCACATCCATAGCTCCTTGTCCTTCTTTCAAACGGAGATTTGCTTTATATTCAGGACCTTTGATATCCACTTTCGCCACCAGATTCATACTGTCAGGAATAACAAGCGTGCCATTAGGGGCTTCTCCCGACAGAGCGGTCAGGAAGTTTAGGTTTTGAGTGGTCATTTTCAGACCGATGGTTCCGGTGCGTGTGAGGCTGTCGGCGAGGTTTTCCAAAAGACCACCGCCCTCCAATGCAAAAGCCCCCGGCAGGTCTACTGTAAAGCGGGAAATCTGCATTTCTTTCAGATTGCCATCCGTACCGGCACGGATGACGAGCGGGCGGAATGGATAGGCTTCTTTGAAGCTTTCAGGTAGAGCACCGGCAAATAGCATGACGTCTTCTTTGCCAATATAGGCATTGAGACGGGCAGATAAGCGGCCCGTAGTCGGGATGTTGACCAGTTCCCAATAGGTATGTGCAGATAAATCGATTTCAGAATGTGGAGTGTTCAGTTTCAAACTGGGAACACAGATAACAGAATCATTGGAGTAGGCTCTACCCGTCAGAGCAGTGACGCTCAATCCGGAGCGTTCGTTCATGGTAAATTCACGAATGACTGCGTTCATATCCCTCCCTTTATACAGCAAGGAATCCAGAGCGATGCGAATATCCCGAACGGCAATATGAGAAGCGTCGAAGCCCTCTGTCGGTTGAGCAGTTCCGGTATCATAGCTGGCGGAGGTTCCCGATAATAAGAACTTCTTCAAGTCGTAGTATTGATTCTTCAAATCTGCTTGAGCATTATTGATGGCCGCTTCTCCAATATGGGCCGTCATACGCATGGAATCAGCAGGAAGTTGCATGCTGAACGATACATTTTTCAATTTCAACTGATGAAGAGCTACTTTCCAGTTGATCGGAGCAGAAGCTGTGGTATCTTTGGGGGTAGTTGTGGTATCATTCATCAGTAGCTGCATGTGAGTGTCGGATAGTTCGACCTGATTGATTACCGCTAGTTCATTAGACAGATCGACGCCATGACTTTGCAGGAAGAAACGTCCCAAAACGCCTTTAATCTTCATTCCCTCCATCAAATCGGCTGAATTAACGGCTACCCGGCTCAAAGTCACTTCATCCACTTCAACTTTTCCTTTTATCAACGGCCATGCCTGTACACGGACATTGAGGCTTTCTAAAGACAAAAGGGTGTCCGGCTGTTGAATGACCTCCACGCCACGTACCAACAGATTAAGTGGGAAACGAAGGTCTATCCGCTCCACCTGAATCTGCATGCCGGTTGCTTTAGAGGCGTATGCAGTAACCTCCCGACGCAAAAGATTCTGAACGGGAGGAACATAAAGCAATACCATTAGTATTACAAAGAGTATTATAGGAGTAAGCAGTATCCAGCTTACCCAACGTATCCATTTTCGTTTCATGTAAAATGTGTCAGTGTAAATAAGGTGACACAAAGTAAACAAATTATTCCGAAAAAAGGTTGACGACAGGAGCAAAATGTTCTGCAACAAAAGAAATATAAGTATTCTGTTTTTTCTGACTTCACCAAAAGCAGCGACTTATATTGCTTCATTTATATCATAATAAAAAAGATGAAGTTACTTGTTAGTCATATTACCCAATGTATCCGATTGTCTAATAAGACAGATATTGGCTCTATTTACAGATATACAGAATTCCTTAAAAATACTATCTTTGATAATAAAAGCAGCGTTCGCCACTAGCTTTAAATCCCCATTGATCAGAAGCTTCAACAGCGATCAAATGAACACCTTCGCAGCACTCTTTAGGTAATTGTAGTCCCCAGATTTGAGGAGAAAATTGCCTTCTGAACGGATTTCTACGATTGAAACGAGTTGGATATATTTTTAGCTGATTCCAACTTCTCACCCTTGCTACATTCACATCAAGTTCTTCTTTCTTCTCACATAATAACCATTCACCATTATCCAAACGACAACGTACTATTGTACTATCTGAAGCTCCATAAACAGTTACAAGCATTTCTCCCTGGTGTTTGTTTCTCAATTCATCGATATAAACATCTGTCGAGTCAATACCTGCAATCCAAATATTCATCTGTCGGGAAGCATCCATCCCTATGCCCTTATACCGGAAAGAATAGTCTTTCTCTGTAAAATCAAAAACAAAATAATTACGAGGAGTACCACATTGCATCAAAGCAGACGGAATACCTTCCCAATCCTTTTCTCCCACCCACCAGAAACCACAAGAAGCCCCTGTTACTAATTCATGTACACAAACATCCTGACCATGTAAAAAATTCCTCTCCACCTGATGCATGTGCCCAGTCAAAGCTAAAACATTCCCTCGTCCTTCTAATATTTCAATCAATGCGGATGAATTAGTAGTATGTACTAATGGAATATGCATACAAAGTACGATCTGAGCATTTTTAGGTACAAGTTTCAGATCATTTGAGACAAAGCGCAATTGACTATCAGAAATCTTCCCTACATAAGAACGTGTTCCTTTACCATAGACATTATTTAGAACAATAAAATGTACGTTTCCTTCGTTAAAAGCATAAGTCGCTGATCCAAAAGCTGTATTATATGAAAAGGTTTGATTAATCCTTATAGAATCAGCATCCCGATCGTGATTACCTATAACTGTCCATGATTGTACAGGCAATAGTTCCATCATCTGTTTGATAGCGGGAAATAAATTTAAATTGTTATTCACTAAATCACCTAAAAATATATTGAACGAAGACGAATCTGCTTGCAAAAGTTCTGGCCATAAAGAACGGGAAGCATAATCCAACTCCTGAGAATTACCGACTTGTACATCTCCTATTGCGTTTATTGAGAAATGCTTATTTACCTTTTTCTTATTCAATCCAAAATTGATTTGTTGCGTCTCGGTATCCCCATGACTATTCCAATAATAAAATCCTGAATTTACTATTTGATTAGACAATAGTGTCCAATTATTCGGAAGAATCGGGAAGATACTGTTTCCCTTAGAAAGTCTGATTCTGAAATGTCCCTGTTTATCTGCAAGTAGAACAGTATCTCCATTAGATATGGCTATTCCCGAAATACCTTTTTCTCCTTTGTCCTGAATCCCATTTTGATTACCATCTTCATAGACACAACCTTCTATCCAAGCAACATCTTGAGCCAAACATTTTGTGGAAACAAAACTGCCTAATAAGAAGAATATATATATAATCATGAACTTTTTCATTTTTTCATCTTATTAATATAAAAACAAGGAAGGATATATTAAGATAAAAACCATCTATACCCTTCCTCGCATTTACATTATTTTATTAAAAGCATAACGTTTACTTATCTGTATATTTAAAAACTATAGCATGGTTATTGTCATCTGTAAATGAAATATATCCAACTCCTGTGGAGGAGAAAGCTATATTCAAATTACTAGAAGCAATATCTGCTAATTTATGAGGATCTGACCATTGCTTAGTTTCATTATCCAAATAAATAACCTTTGGATAATCTTGATCTTGTTCATCTCTGTAGGCAACAAAAGGAGTACCATCAGGAGCTATTGATATGGCCACTGAAGTTGAAGTTGAGGTTTTAAAATCCAAAGGCAATGGATTTCCTCCTACTGTGGACCATTGTTTTGTTACCGGATCATATTTCTTTAGTCTCAAGTTATACACACCTGATGTCACTGCATCATCACTTGTTAAGATATAAAGTGTACCATTTTCTTCTGCTTCAATATCCAATCCAACAATACCAGTCTGAGTAGCATTTGGTTCTACATAGTTATTTAATAGAATACTCCATGTTCCATTTTTATATTCATATACTGAATGACCATAATTTACGCCTGCTACTGCCCCACGGTTAACCACCAACAGATAGGCAGCATGCTCTGTCTTAGCAAGATTACAATTATAGATTGGAGTCCCGGAAGCCAAAAGTGGTAATTCACTACTCGCCCAACTGTTCTGATAAATAGACATAACTAACACTCGCCTTGGAAAAGAAACTTTGTTGCTATTGTTCACTTGTGAAACAATAGTCTCTCCATTATCTAATACTCTTAAATGTAATTGCTGAGATTGAGCATTTACAAATCCTTGATTACCTACATAATTCCAGGTAGTCCCATTCCATTTCATTAAAGACGCAGCACCTGCAACTGTGGTAGCACTGTTATCAGAATAAACGACATAAGGAATTCCATCCTTGTCAATATCAAAATCATAATTTGACAAACTAACTTCTCCTCCAAAGCCTTCTAAAGAACCAACTGCTGTCCAAGTTGTACCATCAACAAGTTTTATGACAGCCATTTTCTCTTCTTCTTTTAGTTTAAAACCAAGATATGGAACTTGATCCACCGGGTTTATTTTTAAAACAGATCCACTGAAAACTGATGTCGCTGTAAAGTCCGGCATTCTTACCCAAGCCATATTAGAAGACTTAGCAACTGTTATCGTATACTTTACATTCTGTTTTCCATTACTAACAATGTAATCTACAGGAGCTGTAAAATCATTGGCAGTAGCACCACTAACTTGTGTAACTCCATCTACCAAGACGATATTACCATCGTTCGTCGTAAAGCGAGCGACAAGTGCACTTTTATCTATAAATGCAGGCATAGTAACCTTAGCTGTTGTGGAAGATAGGGTAGCTATATAATCATCTGATAATATACTTGAATTATCTTCAGCATAAAACCCAAAGGTTAACAGCTTAGCTTCAACTCCTTCATCTGTCCCATCATTCTTGTCATCCGAACAAGATGAAAACGCAGCAAACAAAACAATTACTGCCATCCAAAATAAATCTTTCATTCTATTCATACCATAAATATTTGTGGACCGGAGTCCTGTTATACAATCATATTATTACTAATTTTTAGGGTAAAGCACAGCTTTTATCATGGGAGTAGTGCTCAATAAAGATTTTGCAAAAGAAGAAATATCTTTTGCTGTTATACTATTTACTGTTTGTGCATAATTATTCAGATATTTCCAATCCTCCTGTTGATTGAATATGGAATTGCGAATCCAAGAAGTCCAAAAAGAGTTTTTTTGTTTATCCAATTCAAAATCTTTCAAAAGATTACGTTTAACATCCGTTAATATACCGTCAAATGATTCCGGATATTCATAAAGTCTTTGTAATTCTTCTTGTGTAGCATTAACCAAACTATCAACATCCTCTGGCAAGCAGACAAATCCAATCATCGTTCGTGATAAGAAAGAAGGATATAAACCCGCACTCGAAGCTACGCTTACACTATAGACTTTTCCCATTTCCTCACGCAAACGGTTAAGTAAACAAGTGCGCAACATCGCTTTCATTACATTCGATTTCAATGTGAATGAGCTAAACTCCTCTAACAAACTGTCTTGCTGGAAAATCAATGAAACTGATGCTTTAGGAGAATCCCCCGTGTGACGTATCAATGAACAGGATTTATAAGGTATATTACGTTCTGTATAACACCAATCCGTATCATTCGATCCTTTAGGTAATCCACCGATATATGTAGTGATTAACGGCTTTATATCCTGTATAGTACAGTCTCCCAAAATAACAAATGTGTAATCTTTCGCTGCACCATAAAAACGATTGAATAGAGGAAGCATATCCTCTTGCTTTACATATCGTGTTATTAAAGAATCAGAAAGTATTGTATTTGTGTAATTTCGTCCGTTCAAAAGCCACATTAGTTCTTCCTGAAAAAACTCCGTCGGACTTTTTTGCTTGACACGATAATTTTCTTTTGTCTTCTCTATTGTTTGTTTACAAATTGCTGTATCCAACTGAGGGTACATCCATTTGGTATAGAGTAGTTGAAACATTGTTTCCATATCCTTTACCTGCGATACTCCAGCTAGCCCAGTACGTGTCTTATCAACAAGTAGACGCATAGAAGCAGAGTTTCCTGCCAGAAAATAGTTCAATGCATCCCTTGATAAATTTCCGGCTCCAGAAAGTGAAATAATACTGGGAGCGAATAGACCTGTATAATAATGTAAAGAATCTAAAGAATAAAGCCCTCCTTTCCGAAAACCAGTCAACAACACCTTCCCCTTATCGAGTTCTGAAGACTTAAATATAATGCGCGTGCCATTATTTAGCCAAAGAGACACAGCTCCTATCTCTGGTATATTTTCTTCTCTGACAATATGTCCCCCCGACGGTAATTGGCATAATTCATCCGGTACAGAAAAATATTTATTATACCGTTTCGAAGATTGTTTTCTGGCTTCTTTTATAATTGACATCAAAGTCGCATCTCCATTCACTTCCTTATTAGCTTTTTCATTTGCTCGCAATAGATAATGCATCTTTTGGGATGAATATACTTTTGCCAAATTCCTAACCAAAGCAACAGAGTCTAGTTCTGGAAAATATCGTTGAACTAATCGATACTCTTCTTGTAATGAGGTAAATCTGTTTCCTACATAAAAATCGGCATAAATATCGTTCATTAATTCAACGGAAGCAGGATTTTGCTGATTTTGAAGTTTATTCTCCAAGTTATTATAAATAACCTTTTTGGCACGTTCTATTTCCGTCTCAGTAAACCCATAACGAAAGATTTGCTGTTGCTGTGCAATAAACTCCGAAATACCTTTTTCCATTTTCCCAGGTAGTAGTTCTACCGAACATAGCAATACTCCAGTTGCATTCAGAAAACTTGAGTACTGAATACTGGCTTTCCTATAAGAAGGATTTTCAAAAGCCCAAGCATTCATTCGCATCTTAAAAAGGCGATTCAATAATGTTCGGGTCAAATAAGCCTTATAATCCTTTGCTGTCTGAACCGGTTTTGAAAGTGGCAGCAACTGAATCATATCCAATTCTATTGTTTTCAGCGATTCATTGGTAAGTATCTTTACCGCTTCCTTTTTATAAACAGGAATGTGGCATTGCTTCCAAATAGGAGAGGCAAGAGACGATAGTTTCCCGAATTTCTCCTTTATAAGCGTCTCAACCTGTTCAGGATTTATATCACCTACAACGGCCACAGCCATTAGTGAAGGATGATACCATGTTTGATAATAATCCAGAATATCCTCTCGTTTACAGTTTCTAATGACAGCCGTATCACCAATAGTCATTCGTTCGGAATAGTGCGAACTATTCAGAAGCTCCAATAGAAAAGCTGTATCACTATCGCGTTTGGCATCTCTCTTCGACAACCATTCCGAAAGTATAACTCCACGTTCTTTTTCTACCTGCATTGAATCGATAGAAAGCCCGCCTGCCCAATCAGCTAAGATAGTTAATGTTGAATCTACCATTTGAGGATTGGATGAAGGCAACTGCAATTTATACACAGTCTCATTAAACGAGGTGTGCGCGTTTAAATCTTTCCCGAATTTGGCTCCTTTCGACTCTAAGAAACGAACCATACCATCAGAGGGGAAATGATAACTACCATTAAATGCCATGTGTTCTAGGAAATGAGCCAATCCTCGTTGATTCTCCTTCTCCATGACGGAACCAGCCTTCACAAACAAACGATAAACGGCTTCCCCTTTGGGATTCGTATTCGGGTAAATATAATAGGTTAATCCATTATCCAGTTTTCTTACAATCAGATTCTTATCATACTGTAAGAACTCCGATGATTGCCCGTATACAACAGGGCTTAGCAATAAGCCTATAAAAATCAGCCATAAAAACTTTTTCATTCTACTCCTTCATTAATTCTGTTTCTCTATCACCAGTTCGCGCTGTAAACCGTCGGGACCTGGAAGCCCCATAGTCAGTCCTTGATTATTGCCAGTCAAACGAATGGTTATTGTATTGTCTTTGTTCTCATCTAAATGATTTGGCATCCATCGGATGCGTATGGGCATATCATAAATACCCGGTAGAAAAGTTAATGTACTACCCTTTGTTACCAGTTCAAAATCAACACCGGATTTCAGACCATCTCCTACTATGACTTGATAGTTCACTTCCAGATTCTCAGTCAGAGGTTTCGAACTCAGATACACACTATAAGTATTAATGTTATTCACATCCGACTTGACAATAACTTTAGATACACCTTTATCTGTCATAATATGAATAAAAGGCGTATCATAAGGCTCTTTCTCATCAGTAGTACATGCCCAAAGGCAGCTTATTAGTAATATAAAGTATAGTGATCTCATAAATGATTTATTTTTAATTGTTTACTGTCGGATTGGGTTGCATATTTGTATTCGCATTCAATTCTACTTGCGGAATAGGCAATACAAAATAATCACTAGGATAAACGATCTTTTCCACTGAAGAATTCGTATTTTCCTCACGTTTAAGATCCTGCTTCCAGCGTATAATGTCAAAGAAGTTATGTCCCTCAAAACAGAGTTCCTTTACACGTTCCTTCTCTATCAGTTGTATCAGTTTTGCGTCTGAATATTGACTAAGTGTATTAACTGCATAGTCTGTATCTACAGCACGCTCCAAAATAGATTTAAGATATCCGGAAGCAGCTGTATAATCTTTCAGATGCCAAGCTGCTTCAGCAGCATTCATATACATTTCGGAAAGACGGAAAACAAATGGATCATCCCTATTCACTTGATTATCTGGCTGTTTTAGAGAATAATATTTGGAACAATAAGCTATTCCATCTTTATTTCTAAGTAAGCCAAGACGGATATCCCCTTCATCGAACAACGTAAATAATGTATCTGCAGGAACACAGGAAGCATCATAAAAAGCCTTTAATTTTCCTGATTGATCTATTCCATTCAATCGAAAGATAGCTTCTCCCGTAGTAGAAAGATCCTGGTACATATTTAAATAGGTATCTCCTTGAGACAGTTGCCCTGTCCCAATTGCCAGTTTTGCATACTTCAGGGCGTTATTCCAATCTTCCATATACAAATAGACTCTCGAATATAATGCGTTGACCGCTTGTAAAGAAGCATAATATATTCCACTTGATTCAATGCCCCTGAAACAATCGGAAGCTCGTTCCAAATCTGCTAAAATTTGTAAATATACTTTCTTAACACTCTCCCTGGAAACATTATCATCGGGACCTGGAGTTTTTAATAGAATAGGAACTCCTAAATGTGAAGCATCTGACGTGTAATTATAAGGTTGTGCATATACCCTACATAAATCGAAATGGCACAATGCCCTCAAGAATAAAGCTTCTCCGAGAATACGTTGACACATATCCTTTGCATTCGGATAAGCTGAAATCACCTGAGGCTGATATTGAATTACATTATTCACATTTGCCAAAGCTTCATATATTTTACGCCAAATATACCCTACAGCTCCTGTCTCTTGTAAAGCATCAGAAGTAAAATTATACTGATCAAGCATATCTGCTCCTGCAGAGACATACTTCATTGACAACATATTTCCGGCAACATCCGGATATTTTGTAAACTCATTGTCATAATAAGCATACATCTTATTATATGCGCCAACCAGCCCTGCATTAAGTCCGTCAGGATCTGAAAGGAATGAAGGGATTGTTGTTTTTCCTTTTTCTTCAACTTCTAAAAAATTGGTACAACTGCTAACCAATTGCATAATGATGCATAAAGCACCGACTAGTAGATATATTCTTTTTTTCATGTTATCTTAAACCTATTTAATTATAATCCTACATTTAGTGCTATCGAGAAATATCTTTCCATCGGATAACCACTCATACATGTTTTATAAGAATTATGATCCTTTCCCGAATAAGGGGTCCAGACCCATAAATTATCTCCAATTAAAGAAATAGAACAATCTTTTAAGCCAGTCGAATGTAGAATTGTCCGGGGAATTCGATAGGAAAATACTAGATTCTGCAAACGAACCTGAGTTTTGTTATACAAATAACGGGTAGAGTTCATCACCGACTGAGTAGAGACCCCCCATATTGGTTTAGGGTTCAGCACTAAATCGCCGGATTTTTGCCAACGATTCAACTGGTCAATAGACTGATTTTCCGTCATTATATTCAACCCATCCGAATTACTTGCCCTACCGAAAGATGTAAATCCGTAGCCTCCTATTGAATAATTGAACATAAAGCGCAAACTAAAATCTTTGTACGTTAAAGTATTTGTCAAGCCACCAGCTAGGACAGGAGTTGAACTCTTATACGGGACACGGTTATCCGTACTGTAAATCCGTGTTATATTCCCTTTTGCATCATACCACAAAGGTGCTCCGTCACGAGGATCAACTCCAGCCCAGCGCACTAAGTTATATGTATGTATGTCATATCCTTCCCTCCAAACCATCTCACCCATATTTTTCTGAATGCCATTATATAGCTCTAAGAGTTTATTACTATTATGTGCTAGATTCAGATCAGTTAACCAACTGAAATCACCATCTTTCTTCGGCCGGAAATTGTGACTAGTTATAGTCACTTCAATCCCTTTATTTAATATTGTTCCTACATTTCTATACACACGAGTATCACCTGTCGTTCGAGAAACATCTAAATTACTCAACAAATTAGTTGTCTTATTATGATACCCTTCAACTTCTATATCCAAACGATCGAACAAGCGTACACGAACACCTATATTTGTCATATAAGTAGTTTCCCAACTCAAACGGCTGTTTGGACACCCCGACATAACACCACCTATTTCTCCTGCATAAGAATAACTTTCCCCATAAGAATATAAGCCAAGAGCTTCCTGAGAACCTAAGCGGGAATTTCCATTTGCCCCATAACTAGCTTTTATTTTCAAAATATTCATCCATGGAATATTGTAGAAACTCTCATTCTGAACATTCCAAGAAACTCCTATAGAACCAAAATTAGCCCAGCGTACATCTGACCCAAATTGTGAATTTCCGTCTCTACGTCCATTTAATGTCACATAATATCGATGATCGTAAGAATAACTAAGCTGCCCTAACATAGAAGCTTTGCGTTTCGTCTTACTAGTATTAGTCCCTTTACGCTCTTTTGCATAAGACACATCTTGAATATGATCATTAATGAAGCCTGACCCTGTAACTCCAAGTGTCACATAGTCCTGTGAACCAGCCTCAATCCCCAATAATCCACTTATATCATGTTTATCAAAAGACTGCTTATAATTAATGCGATGTACAGTAGTCCAGTTCATCATATTTAATGAGTTTCTAGTGGAATAACCTATCGGACCATCAGCGCTCGTCATTCCGGACCAATTAGTACGAGCATAATAAATTTCTTCCTTACCTGACTGATAATCAACACCAAATTGTCCTGTGTAAGATAACCCTGAAAGAATATCATATCTCAACATTAAATTGGCATTCGTATATAAAGTCTTTTGATTATAAATATTCTCTTCCCTTTCCGCTACACTGTTCAAGAAACGGTTCTCCGACCATTTAGGACTTCCATCCGTTTCTTTTCCGGATATAACCTTATTGTAAAGACGAAAAGTTCCATCTTCATTATATGGTTCGAATATCGGTAAGTACTCATAATAATCCCTTCCTGGATTAAACAAATCATTCACATTATAAGAAGTAGCAAGATCAACCGAGACCTTAAACTTTCGAAGAAAAGTAAAATCCAAATTAGAACGAATAGAAAAACGCTGTTGTTTATTCCCTTTCACCGTTGCTGTATTCTCTAAATAAGAAGCTGATAAATAATACGCTGTATTCCGAGCCCCTCCCATTAAAGATAAATTTGTTTGAAAAGTATTAGCGGTATCATAAAACACATCTGTCCAATCTGTATTTGTAAGGCTGTATTTGTTCATTTCATTATCAGTATAGGGAAAGTATTTTAAATCGTTCCCTGCATTTTGATAAGCTTCCTTAGCTAACATTAGATATTGATTGGCATTCAGAACTTTCGGACTAGTACTCTTATCAATCTTTGCAACTCCATATTGAGCCGTTAAATGAATACGCAAGTCACCTTCTTTTCCTTTTTTAGTTGTTATCAATATGACTCCGTTTGCACCATTCGCTCCGTAAATGGAAGTTGCCGTAGCATCCTTCAATACTGTTATTGACTCAATATCATCAGGATTGATAAAAGATAACGGACTGATAGTCGTACTCATTCCAGGAATCAAATTAGTATGTTCACCTGTATAAATAGGAGTCCCATCCACAACCCACAATGGCTCGTTCGAAGCAGATAGAGAAGCATCTCCACGAACCCTTACATTGTAACGTGCACGTGTATTATCCGGTGAATCTGTATTCGGATCAATTTTCACTCCCGGAATCAAGCCATCCAACATTTTATCCACTCGTAAAGCTGGTAATGCTTTTAACTGGTCAGCATTCACTTGAAAAGCACTACCGACTTGGTCTAGCCTCTTTTGTGCTGTACCATACGCTCCTACAACCACGACATCATCAATAGAAATCGCATCCTGAACAAGTTTTACATTAAGTACTCTTCCCTTAACGGGTACTGTTTTCGTTTTCATCCCCACAAATGAAAAAGTTAAAAAAGCCTCTGCCTTACTAGACACTTGAATTGAATAGCGTCCATCCATATCCGTTATCGTAATATTACGAGTATCCTTTTGTTGTATAGTTACACCGACTAATGGTTCACCGGTATCATCCTTTACTTCTCCTGTTACTAAGAATTTATCATCCTGCTGTAGTTCTTCTTTTTTATTAACAGTGATAATATTGCCAGACTTTTTAAAAATAAAACCTGTTCCATTAAACAAACGATTCAAAACATCAAAAACTGATTCCTTTTCTGCCGTAACGGAAATCGGTGTTATAGTCTCCAATAATTCTGTATTATAAACAAAATCCAGTTTGGTCTGTTTTTGGATCTCATTAAACAATGTACTAACAGAAACACCACTCAAATGTAACGTTACCTTATAATTCTCTTGCATATAATCTTCACCAACGAACAAGAACGATTCCTCACTATAATTTTCATGAGAAATGGCATACAGGTAATTAGGGACTAATGTTGTACATAGCAACATTATAATAATTAGAATTCTCATAATCACTTATATATTATTATTTATTCTTCCGATCAATTTTAATACGAAGTCCGGAAATCTTAAAGTCAACATTTACTGTCTCTTCGATAGCATTCAAAATGACAGCTATATCGTCATATCGATATAAACTGCCTGTGAAATGAAGTTCTTTCAATGATTTATCTAAGAAATCAACATCTACATTATACCACAATGCAAGTTCTTCCATCAGACTTCCCAGACTCTCATCATAAAAAATAAAACGATTAGAATGCCAAGCGGTATTTAATAACAAATCTTTATTTTCAACTGATAAAAGATCCGTAGAAGCATCCCATATGGCTAGCTGTCCTGGTGATAGTTTATGCAACTTTTGAGATTGAGTATAAATTCCAATGCTACCCTGCACTAAAGCAACTTCAACTTTTCCTTTCACACGAGACTTCACATTAAACGCCGTCCCAAACTGCTGTATCAAAATTCCTTGAGTTTCTACTTTAAATGGATGTAATGAATCTTTCGCTATTTCAAAAAAGGCCTCCCCTTTCAATTCTACAGTTCGTTCATTCATACCTTTAAAACTAACCGGATATTTCAACTCTGATAAAGAATTCAAATGTACCCTTGTTCCATCTGATAAAGTTAATCGAAATTCTCCTCCACGAGGAACAGACAAAGTATTCTGTTGACTTATTTCCACTTTTGATGTTTCTGGGATATGATAAACAATCATCCCATCATACTCTCTTGCAATAGGTGTATCACCTATATAAATCCAATGTTCTTGCCCTGATTTTTTCAATTGTTTAGCACTACCATCTTCTAAAGTCAATATTGCTTTTGACTCTCCAGGAGTTATTCGTGATGCCTCATAGTAAAAATAGAGTCCTCCCCCTACAGAAAATAGCAATATCAGTAGAGCACAAGCAATCTTCAACCAACGACGAGAAAAAAAGCCTATTTTTCTTTGCGTTGATATCCTTCTAGTTCCCTTATGTAAAGAGGTCCATACTTTACGGAAAGCCTCATCCGATTTAGCATCAAAACGATGATATTGACGATAATCCTCAACAGCAGTCTTATCCAAGTTGATTTTCTGAAAAAAACGCAGATGAGATTCATCCTCTTGCAACCATTTTTTTAGAATTTGGTCTTCTTCTTTAGATAAACACCCGACCAAGTATTTAACAATTAGTTTTTCAATCTCCATACTATCTAATTATCATTTGTATTACACAAACGATTATAGATATAAATCGAGGTACAAGAAAAGAATAAAAAATGAGGTATCTGGATATTTTTTTTGCAATTTCTCTTTCAGATTGTTCCGAAGAGTTTTCATTGCACGTTTCTTTTGAGTTTTAACAGTTTCTATTGACAACGATAATTTTTTAGCAATAGCATCATTATCATAACCTTCCAGATGTAACAAGAATATTTCCCGACAACGTTCCGGAAGTAAATCAATCTGTTTAAATAGTAAGCGAAAAACTTCTTCTTTCTGAAAAGAATCATCCGACAAGAAACGATTTGCAGTCAAAGCTTCTTCAATATAACGACTTTCTACATTTTGATGTCGCAAATAATCAAAAGCCGCATTTCTTATCGAAATATAAAGAAATGAACGAAAATTCGCTTGCGAAGGAAATATACGATTTTCTTCCCACAAAGATGCAAATACATCTTGTACGATATCTTCAGCTATATCTTCACGTTTCGTATATTTTTGAGCATAACATACTAATATCCCGTAATAATCACTGAACAATCTTTCAAATATATCTTTCCGATTAATAGAAAAACCAGGCTCACGTATCATTTAGCAAGTTTTAGACAGCAAATATAGAAATAAACGATAGAAAAAAACAATAAATAAACATTAAATCATATTTCAGAATTAAGAATATTCGAACACTCTACACCGTTTACCTCTTTCAGGATTTTCTGAATTTCTTGAAGAATGCTCTCAACCTTTTCATTTATTTCCGTAGAAAAGTCCTCCCCACGCCTTGCCTCCAACCAACTCAGTAGAATTACAGCATTCCCAGCTCCAATCAATGTAAAAAGAGGAAGAAGTTTGTGAGCTATTGCAGCTATTTCATCCACCTCCTTAGCATTTAATGCCTGCACCATCCGGTCAGCACTCTTTTGTGTTTCCTCTATAAATGTTTGGATAATGGAATGTGTAGCTTCAGGATCATCCTCCGAAAAAGAAGTGAGGGCATTTACATTTAGTTGCATATCTTCTGTTATATGCGCTTCATCGGCCGAAAGTTGACCTTCATTTACTGTTAGCAACAATTCCTTTACTGTAAACGGTTTATGCAAACAACCGGCAAAACCATGTTCATGTAAAGCGGCTTTATCCATTTCACTACGGGCAGTCACAGCAATAACAGGGATTGTTTTTGCTTGTGGTATATTAGAAGCCCGTAATAGTTTTACCAGATCAAACCCGTTAATGGCAGGCATTTGTATATCTGTCAGCAATACATCGAAGACGGAAGAGCGAAGTTGTTCAATCAGCTGTTCCAGCTGTTCACAGCACACTGCATCAATACCATGCTGTTTCAACATGGCGGCAGTCAGATTCAGCTGAATCTTATCGTCATCAATCAAAAGCACACGAATGACTTTCATGGGAGGAATGGCAGCCGACTGTTTGGGAGCGTATGGACTTTCATTCTCCGAAGATTCACTTTCCGGAGATTCGCTCTCTGCAAGGAATTTACCTACCGGATAAAGAGGTAAAGTTACAGTAAAACAGCTCCCTTTTCCTAATGTGCTTTGCACGTCAATGGTTCCTTCAAGCAAAGTTACCAATTTCTTCACAATAGAGAGTCCGAGTCCGAAACCTTCTTCCCCCTGCGCACCGGAAAGACGTGTAAATTCTTGGAAGATACGTTCACGATCTTCTGATGCCATTCCTTTTCCTGTATCGGCAATGGCGATGGTTAACTTAGAAGAATCATAACTGGCTGTCAGGCTAATTTCTCCTTTTTGAGTAAACTTTACGGCATTGGACAAAAGGTTGTTCACAATTTGCCGGAGTCGCAAAGGATCACTGATATATCTTCCATTCAGTTCCGGGACGACGTGACATTGCAAGGCTAAACCTTTGGCAGCGGTCAAAGGTTCGAAACTGACATAAATTTCGTCGAATAGCTGGGAAGGGTTAAAGGTTACGCGATTCACTTCCGCTTTATTGAGATCAAGCCGGTGGAAATCAAGCAAGTCACTGACTAACTTCAATAAATGTTCTGAAGAACTTTTCATATTGTCGAGGTAGAATCGTTGCCGTTCATCTTCTGTCAATCGGGACAGGAGTTCGGTATATCCCATAATTGAGCCTAACGGAGCTTTAAAATCATGGGTAATGGCAAGCATTAATTTTTCACGGGCGATCAGCAAATCTTCCGCCCGTTTATTCGCCACCTCCAATTGCTGGCGGTAACGGTTGCTACGGGAAATATCCCGCATAATCAATATCAGGAAAAAAGCCGATAATAGTACGGCACCAACCGCGATACCGCCGATGATACGTGCCGACCGCATCCTCACTTCCTGCTGAAGTTCGGCATCCTGACGGGCACGCAAGGTCATTTCTTCCTCATACTGTTTAATCAAGCTATCCATCCGTGCCGTCAACTGCGTATTCATCCGCTGGTACTTTGTACTGGTACGTCGGATTGTTTTCCTCCGTTGCAACCGTTTTTCTTCGGTAGCCATGCGGATTTTCTGCTGAAGAGAATCTTTAGAAGTGGTCGGTTGGAGAATGGTATCAGTGGCTACTTCCAACGATGTATTTACTAATACGGCACTGTCTTGTTTAGAAGGGGAAAACACTTCGGCGAGTCGTTTGAAGAATCCCTTCTTTTTAGGAGTAGTGATTAACGAGTCACGTTTGGTGATGACCCGATGTTGTACCCGTTGCTGGGTAATCACAGAATCCTGTTCGGATATGATTTCTTCGATTTCCGAAGCAGAGAGAAGGCTGTCGTTTGCCTCACTTAGCACCCGCAACATCTGAATCGTGTTTTGATCTTTCTCATGGAGAAGGGTCAATAAACTGTCTGTTCTTAAATTCTGTTGATCGTCGGCGGCCGACAATGCTTCCATCTCACGATGTACAAACACCAGCGAGAAAAGGAGGATCGCCAGCAACAAAGTGTAACCGGCGGTTATTTTCAACTTTGTAAAACGGAAGGAAGCCATTGGGGTTAAGTATTAAGTTTTAATTATCAAGTATTTAGCATCAGGTTTTGGGGTGAGATTCGGGGAGTTTCGTCATGTGATGAAAACGCCACCAAAGCATCAATCCTGCGCTCGTCAAACCAAAAGGAAATGCCATCCAGACACCTACTACTCCCCATCCCATCACAAAGCCGCAGAAATAACCTACAGGAAGAGAAATAATGAAATAGGCGACAAAGGCAATCACCATCATTAGTTTTACATCTGAAATTCCACGCAAAGCGTTGGCGAAAGTAATCTGCAGTCCGTCGCCAAACTGGTAAACGAGGAAAGGGAAGATTAGAGAGGTCACCATAGCAGCCACTTCCTGACTGTCGGTAAACCAGCCTCCCAAGTAATTCCGGCAAAGGAAGACAATCAAAGAAAGCACAACGCCCAATGTTATCATCAGATGAAAACCTGCATAGGCAGAACGACGTACATTGATGATGTCATTCTGACCTTTGAAGTTACTGACACGAACAGCCACAGCAGCACCCATACCGTAATACATCATAAATGTAAACTGCGAAATAGCCAGCATAACCTGATGAGAAGCCAGAGCGATAGTACCCAGCCAACCGATCATGATCGCACTTAGACTAAAAGAGGCTGTCTCCATTCCCATTTGAAAAGCAACCGGCCATCCGAGACCATTCAAATGCCCAAATATAGCTCGTGACCACCCCAAACGGAAAAAGCCAATCTTATAGCGGACAAAACGCGGACTACGCATAAAGATGATGATAAATATAATCACCATCACGATACGCGAGAACAGCGTGCTGACACCTGCTCCCAACAGACCTAACTCGGGCAATCCGAGCTTTCCATAAATCAGGATATAGTTTCCTATGATATTCAAGACATTTCCACCAAGCAATATCCACATAGCGGTTTTTGTATCCGTAATTCCGTCTGTAAACTGCTTGAATCCATTGAAAAGCATGACAAACACTAGTGAAGCGAGCAAAACAAGGTAATACGGTTTAATCAGGGGAATCAATTCTTCCGGCTGTCCGAGACGTTCTATATTTAGATAAAGAACAGTCATACAGACAGTCAGCAGCAATGCAACCATCAGGTTTGCCAGCAAACTGTTGCGTAAAGCCTGTCCCGCAGGGGCATACTGGCGGGTTCCATACAAACCTCCCACAATGGGAGTCAGCCCATACGAAAAACCCGTACTGAAAATAATCGCCAGATTGAACACATTATTGACGAAGGAAGCTGCTCCCAGCTCAATCGTACTATGATGCCCGATCATTAACGTATCCGCAAATCCAAGAACGATTACTCCTATTTGACCGATCACAATCGGCAGTCCGAGAAAAATTAGTGCTTTATAATGCTCTTTATATGTACTATAAATATGTCTCATTTACTTTTCCGTACCTAAACGTATCTCCATTTTCAGGCAAAGGGACTTTTCCCTTTCACTGATAGATTATAAAAAGGGAGAATTTAATTTTGTTGTTTCTTATAATATAGTATTACTCCGTTCTCCTTACGGAAAGCAGATTGAGCTACCGCCCGCAATTGTTCAGCCGTGACAGACCGATAACGATCGACCTCTTTTTCCATGTCCTCCGCCCGGCCAAGCAATTCGTACCAAGCCAGGTTGGTTGCCACATTCAAATAATTGATGTTGCCGAATATCTGGGTGGACTCAAATTTGTTCTTCACTTTTTCCAGTTCCTGTTCGTCAACCAATTCTTGCTGCAACAGTTCCAGTTCTTCCCGCACTGCCGCTTCCGCCTGTTCCAGGGTGACACCTGCCGAAGGTTTACCACTAATATGGAATAACCCCGCATCTACACTGCCGGAAATATAAGCATCTATACTCGAAAATAATTGTTTCTGTTGTACCAAACGCTGGTTCAACCGGCTGGAACGTCCGTTGCTCAACACATCCGACAAAATATCAAATGCATAATAATCCGGATGGCAATGGGCAGGCATGTGGTATGCCATAAATAAAGAATCGAGAGGAACATTTCTCTCTACCGTCAGCCGGCGCTCTTCCGTCTGTTCCTGCTCCTGTGGCAGGTTCCGTTGAGGAACTTCCCGACGGGGAATAGAGCCGAACCATTTTTCCGTCAAAGCAACCGCCTCTTCGAAAGAGATATTGCCGGTTACAGCTAATATAGCATTATTAGGAGCATAAAAACGGAAAAAGAATGCCTTCACTTCTTCCAGCGTAGCATTGGCAATATGCGACAACTCTTTTCCGATAGTAGGCCATTGATAAGGATGCGTCTGATAAGCCAGAGGACGCAAAAGATGTCCGATATCCCCATAAGGCTGATTCAAACATCGCTGTTTGAATTCTTCCATTACTACTCCCCGCTGTACCTCCAGACTCCGTTCGCTAAAATCAAGACTCAACATCCGGTCGGATTCCAACCAAAAGCCGGTTTCTACATTCTGACGAGGTACAGTGAGGTAGTAATTGGTTATATCATTATTCGTCCAGGCATTATTCTCTCCACCCGCCAATTGAAGCGGCATATCATAATCGGGAATATTCACCGACCCTCCGAACATCAGGTGTTCGAACAAATGGGCAAAACCGGTATGTTCGGGATCTTCGTCGCGAGCTCCCACATTATATAATATATTAAGGGCAACCATCTGCGTACTTTCGTCCTGCGAATGTACCAGACGTAACCCATTATCAAGAATATGCCTGTTGATTTTCATATATTTCAGTCAAGTATTGTCACCTTTGTTATTTTTACATCTTCTTCGGGACGATCGCTACGGTCGGTTTTCACCTGCTGGATTTTATCCACAATGTCCAGACCTTTCACTACTTCGCCGAACACAGTATATTCGCCATCCAGATGCGGAGTTCCTCCCACCGTTGTATAGGCTTCAATCTGTTCCGGAGTGAAATGAAATTCCGGTTGTTTAGCTGCCATTTCCTGTGCCTCTGCAAACAACTTTTCCTGCAAATCATAAAGACCGTTTTCGTCATTTGCTTTTCGCATCTTATAAATTTCCTTCATGTGTTTCTGTGCCAGCGTATTGAAAATAACATTAATCTTATTCTCATTCATCTGGCTTTCCATACCCAGCAAGGTAGAGTCATTGAACACCTTACCTGTCACGATATAGAACTGACAACCGGAAGATTCTTTCTTCGGGTTCACATTATCTCCCTGACGGGCAGCGGACAGGGCACCTTTCTTATGGAAATATTTAGGATATACAAATTCAGCGGGAACAGTATAACCTACATCTCCCGTACCCAGCATTTTTCCTTTCGGTGCATTCTTTGAGTCCGGGTCACCAGCCTGAATCATAAAATCTTTGATAACACGATGAAACAGTGTGCCTTCATAAACACCGTCCTTCACCAGTTTGATAAAATTATCACGATGTTTCGGTGTCTCATTATATAGTTTCACCTCGATATCTCCTACAGTTGTCTCAATCTTTACCAACGTTTCTTTATCCATGTCTCCTCCTTTTTTTGTTCCGGTTTTGCAGGCAGTAAGTCCGCAAAACGATATGGTTAATATTATCAATAGAATCTTTTTCATAACACTTTTATTTAATTTAAGTTTGCAAATATACCACTTTCGCCTAAATCCTCTTACCTTTGTGACTTAAAAGAATCAAAACCTGACATGATGAGCTCCATATTGATCGTTGAAGATGATATCACTTTTGGAATGATGCTAAAAACCTGGCTAGGCAAAAAGGGCTTTGAAGTATCATCAGTGAGTAATATTGCCCGCGCCCGAAAACATATCGAAAGCCAAAACGTCGATCTGATTTTATCAGACCTGCGACTACCCGACCACGAAGGTATCGATCTGCTGAAATGGATGAATGAACAAGGCATGGACATTCCTTTAATCATCATGACTGGCTATGCGGATATACAATCCGCCGTACAGGCAATGAAACTGGGAGCACGTGATTATATAGCCAAACCGGTAAATCCGGAAGAATTACTGAAGAAAATTTCTGAATGTCTGCAGTCTGAAAAGAGTCCTGCTACTCATAACGTTGCTAAATCTTCTTCTAAAAAAGGTGCTTCTACTTCATCTAAAGATTCAACAGAAAATCATCGTGCTTATCTGGAAGGAGAAAGTGATGCAGCCAAACAACTCTACAATTATGTAGGTCTGGTAGCTCCGACCAATATGTCCGTACTTATCAACGGTTCCAGCGGAACAGGAAAAGAGTATGTGGCGCACCGTATTCATCAACTTAGCAAACGAAACGATAAACCGTTTATTGCCGTAGATTGTGGTTCTATCCCCAAAGAACTGGCTGCTTCCGAATTTTTCGGTCATGTGAAAGGTTCGTTTACAGGTGCTCTGACAGATAAAACGGGGGCTTTCGTTGCAGCCAACGGTGGTACTATCTTTCTGGATGAGATCGGAAACCTTAGTTATGAAGTGCAGATACAACTGCTTCGTGCCTTGCAAGAGAGAAAAATACGTCCGGTAGGTTCTACACAGGAGATATCGGTAGATATTCGTCTGGTATCTGCCACCAATGAGAATCTGGAACAAGCCATTGAAAAAGGTACTTTCCGTGAAGACCTTTATCATCGTATCAATGAATTTACCCTCCGTATGCCCGATCTGAAAGAACGGAAAGAAGATATTCTGCTCTTTGCCAATTTCTTCCTCGATCAGGCAAACAAGGAACTGGATAAACACCTGATTGGTTTCGATGCAAAAGCATCGCAAGCTTTAATGAATTATCATTGGCCGGGAAATTTGCGCCAAATGAAGAACATCGTCAAAAGAGCAACTTTATTGGCACAAAGCAGTTTCATTACTTTATTGGAATTGGGGACCGAGCTTTTAGAAACTCCTGCATCCAGCAATACGAGCATTGCATTACGCAATGAAGAGACTGAAAAAGAGCATATTTTGGAGGCGCTACGCCAAACAGGAAACAATAAGAGTAAAGCAGCGCAATTACTGAATATTGATCGAAAGACTTTATATAATAAATTGAAATTATACAATATTGATTTGTAACAAGTTACGTTCTTGCATTTCTCAAGTGTTCTCATGCCTATGAGAAAATTTTCTCAATGCAATGAGAAAAAATTCTCACTACTATGAGTATTTATTCTCATCACGGTGAGAAATGATTCCTTTTTGTAGTGCTCGAACTTATCTTTAACCGAATCTATCGCATTACCAGATATTATTAATTTTAATGCATATTCCATAGAATAAAATGACCCCCATGAATAAAAAAACATTATTACCCCTTGCATTTGTGCCACTCGCAGCAACCAATCTGCAAGCACAAAGCAATATGCAAATAGAACGCGCGGACAAACGTCCGAATATCATTCTCTTTATGGTAGACGATATGGGATGGCAGGATACTTCACTCCCATTCTGGACACAGAAAACACACTATAACGAATTGTACGAGACTCCCAATATGGAGCGGTTAGCCAAACAGGGAATGATGTTTACTCAAGCGTATGCCAACAGTATCAGTTCTCCTACCCGGTGCAGCCTCATCACCGGAACCAACGCCGCACGTCACCGAGTAACTAACTGGACGCTGCAAAAGAATACAATGACAGACCGTAAAGATAGCATTCTGGCAGTCCCTGACTGGAATTACAATGGAGTAAGTCAAGTGTCCGGCACTAATCATACTTTCGTAGGAACCTCCTTCGTGCAACTGCTAAAGAACAGCGGTTATCATACTATACATTGTGGAAAAGCCCATTTCGGAGCGATAGATACTCCAGGGGAAGATCCGCATCATTGGGGATTCGAGGTAAATATTGCCGGACATGCGGCCGGTGGACTTGCCAGTTACCTGGGAGAAGAGAACTACGGACATGCCAAAGATGGGAAAGCGGTATCACTGATGTCTGTTCCCGGATTAGAGAAATATTGGGGAACGGAAACCTTTGTAACTGAAGCATTGACGTTGGAAGCCATTAAAGCACTGGATAAAGCGAAAAAGTATAATCAGCCTTTCTATTTGTATATGTCGCAATATGCCATCCACATTCCTTTGAACAAAGATATGCGCTTCTATGAGAAGTACAAGAAAAAAGGAATGACAGACCATGAAGCTGCTTATGCCACACTGATTGAAGGAATGGATAAAAGTTTAGGTGATTTAATGAACTGGCTGGAAAAGAATGGAGAAGCCAACAACACTATTATCATTTTTATGAGTGATAACGGAGGACTTGCATCCGAATCCGGATGGCGTGACAGCAAGCTGCATACACAGAATTATCCATTGAACAGTGGTAAAGGTTCTACTTATGAAGGCGGTATCCGCGAACCGATGATTGTCAGTTGGCCGGGAGTAGTAGCTCCGGGAAGCAAATGCAACAACTACTTGTTGATAGAAGACTTCTACCCTACTATTCTTGAAATGGCAGGTGTCAAGAACTACCAGACAGTTCAACCGATAGACGGTATCAGTTTCATCCCTCTGCTGAAACAGACAGGCAACCCAGCTAAGGGTCGGAGTCTTTTCTGGAATATGCCTAACAACTGGGGAAATGACGGTCCCGGAATCAACTTTAATTGTGCCGTTCGAAACGGTGACTGGAAATTGATTTATTACTATGGAACAGGAAAGAAAGAGTTATTCAACATACCTGATGATATAGGAGAAAGCAACGACCTTAGTGCACAGCATCCGGACATCGTGAAGAAACTTTCTAAAGAGCTGGGCAACTTTCTAAGAAAAGTAGATGCACAACGACCAACTTTCAAAGCGACAGGCAAACCTTGTCCCTGGCCGGATGAAATTAAGTAAATAGATTACCTAAATAAAAGAATGGTGG
>OHHB01000170.1_pt1 | contig 28049 bp, 36 predicted proteins | sample 1567921 | NCBI WGS metagenome assembly OHHB01 (sample SAMEA3879522, study PRJEB24766) | human gut metagenome | biome: human-associated habitat; feature: feces | place: USA | collected 1985/1987
GGAAAACCAGTTCCAGTTGGCAGCCTGTTCCGGAAATAATCCGGTATGTTTAAAACTGAAAGGTTTTAAATGAAACGTTAACTTCTTATTAATAGGCAGGGAATATTGAATGGTCCATTCTTTTGGAAGCTGGAAAAATTCCCATTCTCCACCTCCTTTGGAACTGCGGTGGTAGTGGCCGTTCATTTTGCACCATCCTTTTTCTTTTTTCGGAGTATCCCAGATTACCTGGGGATCTGGGCGGACGAGAAGATAATCTCCCCAGCGTTCGAGCTTTTCACCTTTTGAACAATCGATCACTTCATAGTCATTCCATTGATCTGCTAACCACATATATCATATCCTCCTGATTTCCATCTGTATAAAACAGTAACATTATATGAAAAATAGAAAAAATAATCAATCATTAAATTTTGGGGCGAAAAAACGTAAAAGAAAAAATGATAAGTTTTAGAATGAAAATCGACAAGAGGTTATAAAGCCTCTGCCGATTTTCTTTTTTTATAGGAAACAGCAGAAAAGAAGAGCGTGCAGAGTGTAAAAACTCTGACACGCTTATTTTTTTACCATAAAAAGCGAATGAGGACGGAAAGGAGCATAGAACATGGCGAAACGAAAGTACAAGCGTCTGCATTACGAGGACAGGCAGACCATAGAGGCTATGAGTAAGCAGGGCAGCAGTGTAAGTGATATTGCAGAGGCACTGGGAACGCATAGGGACACAATTTATAGGGAGTTCAAACGCTGCAACGCCACACTGAAAACCTACACGGCGGCAGCAGGGCAGCAGGCGTTATAAACAAGAATAACAAAAGAGAGGTAAGACACATGAAAAAAGTAGATTTTAATAAATTGCAGGCAGGCGACTTAGTAGAAGTGCCACGCACACAGTTTGCACCTATGCGTAGAGGCTGGAATGGCTGGTTATTCAGTGAGGCAGTAGTAATAAGAAAGGGCGTAGGAAGAAAAAGCAAAAAGAATGTAGTCGTAGTGGAAATGAGAACACCAGCAGGAAAGAACAGCTACGGGACTATAGAGGCTACATTTTACGCAGAGAATGTTTTTACTACGCCAGCAGCAAAGAACGCAAGAAACATTTTGAAGAAATACGGAATAGAGGACGCAGAGAGCTTTTACAAATTCATTGAGCGGGACGACGTAACGGGCTGCGATTGGATAAGGTTTTTAATAGAAAAAGGCTTTTTATTTAATGAGTAGGCGGCAGCAGCCGCCACGAGTGCCGTTAGTTCAGCGGTTAGAGCAGCCGCCTCATAAGCGGCAAGTCGTGGGTTCAAATCCCACACGGCACATTGTGTAGCAGGCATGGCGAGCCTGCGGCAGAGGGCAGCAGGCTAATAGCTGCAATCTGTATACCGTGGAAAAATAGCGGCGGTCATACCAGCCAGAAAGTATGTGGACAGTCAACAGGTTTTCAGCTGCTTTTTAATGCGAAAAGCAGCCCGCACGGTAAAACCAAACGCCAGAACAGGAGAGCGGCACACATGGAAAGACAGAGAGCGCCGCCGAAAGGAAGAGAGGCAGAGAATGGCAGCAGAGGCATTGATAGTAGAGGACGCATACCAGAAAGGCTATGCAGATGCAATGGCAGATATGCGCAAAAAAAAGGAACAGAGGCGGCAGCGGGAGCAGGCAAAGAAAGCCCGCCGCTGGTATTTCATTAAACAGAAAGCCTGCGGGCTTGCAATGCTTGCAATTACCGTGCTGGCAGTATGGGCGACAGAGGGCGACATAACAATAGCGGTTATTACCGTACCGCTGGGGCTTATGTGCCTTTTCAGTAAAAAAATGATGATAGTAGACGACTACTATTTTGCTACAGAAGAGAGGGCAATACATGGACGAAAAAACAATACAGCGTATTAAAAAGCTGCAAGCGCTGGCAGAGCGGGGCGTAGGCGGCGAGAAAACGACAGCGCAAAAGAAACTTGCAAAGCTGCTTAAGGATAACGGTATAAATTCCTTAGACGAACTGCAAAAGGAAGAGTATGAATATACGATATTTTCCTACAACGGAAAGCACGAAATAAAACTGCTGCGGCAGTGTATGTATAAGGTCATGGGTGCTAAATCTGACAGAACAGCATACAAGCCATACGGACGGCGGCAGAAAATCGGCATATATTGCACGAAAGCGCAGAAAATCGAAATAGAGTTAGAGTTTGAATTTTATAGAAATGTATTTTATGAGGAATTAAGCACATTTATGGACACTTTCATACAAGCACAGCAGATTTTCCCAGAAGATGCACCAACAGGAGACTACGACGAATTTAACGAAAGAGATATGAAAATAGCGTTTATGGCTACTGGGATAGAACGGCGTAGCAGGGCTGCAATGATAGAGGAAAGCGAGGCGGGAAATGAGAAAACGAAAACGACAAACAGTTAAGAAACTGATACAGTGCGTAGCCATTATAGCGGCAGGAGTGCTGGCAATCATTTTGTTTATGCTGGCTATCTGGTACAGAGGAAAGAACAGCGAGCCAGTAACAGACGAACAGGTAGCAGCGCAGATGCAGCAGGCAGAGCCGCTGGTTATTGAAACACCAGAGGCAGCCGCAGAGGGCAGCATAAGAGTATACGACTATGACGGCTGCTGTATTTATGCCTACTACGGCAAAATTCGGATAAACAACGACGGTAAGGACGGCAAGGACATTGACGTAGAGGCAATAGGATACTTAGAGGGCTACCAAGAACATAAAGAGGAAAGCGGGGCGGGAGAATGAGCCACAGATATTACAGCCCTTTACGCCCGTTATCACTGGGAACATTTCCAAAGCCGCAGGGAAACGAGATTTTACATATAGAAAATTTTGAGGAACGGCAGAACGTACCAGAGATAGCACGGCAGGCGTGGGGATACATTGAGTATAAAGAGGCGCTTACAGAAATAGAGGCGGCAGCTTATGAGCTGATACCGTCAAACTGCATTTCTGAAATGGAAAACATAGAGGCAAGGAGATAAAAGCAATGAGCGAGGTATATATACGCAGCCAGAATAAAGAAAAGCTGTATAGACTGGGCGGTAATTACGCCAGCGTAGAGTATGGAGAGTACGAGGACATAAAGAAAAAGAGAGGCGGCGCAGAGGCAGACAAAAAGCGCCACGTAATTTGCATAAGTGACGGGTGTTTAGAGGAAATCGGAGAGTATGCCACAAAAGAGCGCTGCTTAGAGGTTCTGGACGAGATACAGAAAGCGTGCGTAAGCTATCTGTTTACGGCTGGCGGTGCAGCCATAGTAAGGGGCGGCATGGACGTACAGCCGTTTGCAGCAGTAATACCGAGGCTGTACGAAATGCCAGAGAAGTAGGAGAGGCAGACAGTGACAGTAAAGGAATTTATAGGCACGCTGGAGAGTTCAGACCGCCTGCGCATTATCGAGGGCGGGGCAGACGTTTACGTAGGGTATCTGGCAGCGTTCAAACCGTTTGCAGACCATGAGATAAGCGAGGAATACCGAAAATACAGCGGGCATGAGGTAAAGAAGTTTAGAGCAGTGCCGGAGATAACGCACAGACGCTGGAAAGAGCTGGGGCTTATGAAACCATTAGAGCCAGACCAGACAGCACAGTATAAGTTTAGTGATTTGCAGATGTCGCTTTACTACACCATTTACATATAAGAAAGGAAAGGGCAGGAAGTATGACAAAGAAAAAGCCAGATTTTTTACGGGATTTAGATACTGCAATCATGGACGAGCTTACAGGCGGCGGTATCAAGGGAAATGCAGCGGGACTGGTAGGAACGCTTACACAGATTAAGGAAATTAAGCAGCTATGCGGGCTGCCGTTTTGTGGTTATATGGCAAAGCTGGAAACGGTAAGACCAAGCGGCGTGCCGGACGAGGTAACGGTAGTATTTGCAGAGGACGTACCATACAGGGCTTGCAATGGCATAGAATTTGACGTTATGCAGGAATTTGTAGAGGGCAGCAGGCTTTTACTGACAGGTAAGGCGCAGACGCTTAAGGACTTCCAGAGCGGTAGGCTGCTGGTATATATTCTGGCAGATTTTGTGGCGGTATCGGAAAAGGCATTAGAGCAGGACGAGGCAGCAGTAAGAGGCGTTATAGCGAATAAGCCAACATACAGAGAAACACCGAGAGGCAAGCGCATTACTGATATTACGGTAAAGGTAAGAAATGAGCTTACAGGCGGCAGCTGCTTTTTACCGTGCATCTGCTGGCAGGAACAGGCAGACGAGGCGGCGCAGTGGCAGCAGGGCGACACTGTAGAGCTGCTGGGACGGTATCAGAGCCGCCAGTATGAAAAAGTGCTTGATGCAGACACAGGAGAAAGAGAACAGCGCACAGCTTACGAGGTATCAGTACGGCTGATTAGAAGAAAGGAAGAGGCAGAAAATGAGTGTTGAACATATCGGCAAGGGCTATGTAAAAATCTGCGTGAGTGAGGAAGAGTTAGAGAACAGCATAGCTGGGCTTAGCCAGTTAAAACCTGTTTTGCAAGCGCAAGTAATGAAAGGGAACGGGAGAAACACAGAGCAGGGGCTTATTGACGCAGCGGAGTTGGGAAAACATTTTGATACAGCGATAGACGCAATGACAATGCTTTTGGCAGGGTTCAAGGAAGAGAGTGAGGCACAGAATGAAAAGTAAAACAATTTTAGGAGCAGACGGTACAACAAAAATGCGGCAGATTACAGTAGGGATACACGGAAAAGGCGGCGAGACAGGCATAAAGGCAGTAATGCTGCTTACAGCTTTGATAAATGATTTAAAGCAGTGCAAGACACCGCAGGAAGTATATGACGGATATTTACAAATTACGGGGTACTGCAAATGCTGCGTTGATTGTGATTTTATTGAAGAAAAAGACGCAGACGAACTGATGCACTTAGCGGCATATCTGGCAGGGAATGAACAGGCACGGACAGAGGCACAACAGAAAGCGGGTAATTAGGTATGAAAAAAGTTTATATATGCAGCCCGTACAGGGCGAAAGACGGCGCAGAGCTGGACAGAAACATAGATTATGCGCAGCAGCTGACACGGCAGGCATTAGAGGCGGGCTTAGCGCCTATTACGCCGCATTTATATATGACGCAGTGCATGGACGATAAAAAGCCGGAAGAGCGGGCAAGGGGCATGGCTGCTGGGCTTGCGCTGCTGAAAGGCTGCGATTTTGTTATTGCGGGCGTGAAATACGGCATAACAGAGGGAATGGACAGAGAAATACATACAGCAAATATGCTGGGGATTACGGTTATAGATGCAAACCAGATTAAGCGGCATCTGGAATATGAGGAAAAGCGACAGGAGCGGGCGGCAAGCGATTACGCAAAGCTGCACAGCTGCGAGTTTTGCAAGGGCAGCAAATTATATAGCTGCACGGGCTACGATTGCAGAGAGCCGTACAGACAGGCTTATGACTATGCCTTAAGCCGCATAAGAGAGCGGCAGGAAACATGAAAAAATAAAAGCGCCTACGGTGGGGAAACACCATAGGCGCTAAGCTATACAGCTTTGAAATACTATAAAAATTATAAGCTATGTATGGCGCAAAGTCAAGAAATTTAACGGGCAGGCAGCCCGTTTTAACACTTGATAAAAGTATTAACGAACCGACAGAGAGGTAGATATATGCCATACGTAGAGAGGGTAACAAAAGCGGGGAATACGATAGAGATAGAGAGGTACTTTACCAGCAGATACAAAAAGAAAGGTATCAGCAGAGGGGATAAGGTAAAGCCAACAAAAGAAGAGCAGGAGAAAGTAAACACCAGACAGGCAGAGAGAAAGTTAAGGATACTCATAAATGCGAACTATGGCTATGGGGACTACCATTTAGTGCTTGACTATATCCGCAGGAAAGGAGAGCCGGACAGAACGCCGGAGCAGATGCGGCAGGACATAGACGTATTTTTGAGGGAGTGCAGAAAGGAGTACAGAAAAGCAGGGTTAGAGTTCAAATACATACACGTTATGGAGATAGGCAAGAAAGGTGCGAGGCATCACCACCTTGTAGTAAATAAAATTGACACAGAGATTTTACAGCGCTGCTGGTATAAGGCATACGAGGGGCATAACAGGGTTAAGGTATTCCCACTGGACGATAGCGGCAACTATGCAGAGCTGGCAAGTTATTTAATCAAGTACACAGGAACGCACAAAAAGGGTACTGACGGAGCATTACAGGGCAAGCGCTGGAATTGCAGCAAGAATTTAGTAAGACCAGAACCAGAGTACCACATAATTTCAGACCGTGAGTATTTCAAGAAAGAACCAAAGGCAATAAAGGGCTATTACGTGGATAAGAACAGCGTGAGCATGGGAGTACATAGCCCAGAGTATTACGGCTATGGGTATTTAAGATACACCTTAGTAAAAATAACAGATAGGGGGGGCTGAAATGCAGATAATCAAGGGCATTGCCATTGCAGCAGTGCTGATAATAGCCGGACTGCTGGCGTTGATTGTGGCAACATATCTGGCGTTTAGAATTGCAGCAGCTATTTCTGAGCAGCAGGAGAGCTGGAAAGACAGCGGCAGCAGAAAGGGCAGAAAACATGATAGAAAAAATTAAATACTGGTTATTCCAGAAAGGCAAGGACTGTAAGCACTGCTGCCTGCGGTGCAGATATTATGATATATGCCGCTGGGACGTACTGGGAAATGCAGGACTACAAAGCGAGGAAACAATAACGCTTTTGGCGATAGAGAACAGCAAGCCGCATAAGGACGGGCTGCTTTTCAGAATTTGCCAGTATGTAGAATTTAAGCAGAGAGCGAGGCGAGAAAATGAGAAACTTTAGACTGGACGACGAAAGCGGGCATCAAGAGGCATTATTTAGCTGGGCTGCATACAGAACAGAGATTATGCCGGAACTGCAATATATGTATCATGTGCCAAACGGCGGCAAACGTGATAAAGCAACAGCAGCGGTGCTTAAGAGGCAGGGCGTAAAGGCTGGCGTGCCGGATATTATGCTACCAGCTGCAAGGGCTGGGTATCATGGGCTTTACATAGAGCTTAAGGCAGGCGAGAACACGACGACCAAGAAACAGAAAGAGTGGTTAGAGTATCTGCGGCAGCAGGGCTATTATACCGCCGTCTGCTACGGCTGGCAGCCAGCAGCGCAGCTGATAGAGCAGTATTTATTACATTCAGACGAGCTTACAAAAGAGCAGGAAACAGTAACCATGCGTTAGGGGCGACGCAGGAAAGAGAGGCAAAGAATGAAAACAATAAGCATTTTGAACTTAAAGGGCGGCGTAGCCAAGACCTTTACAGCGGCAAACATGGCGTATGAGCTTTACAGGCGAGGTTATAAGGTGCTGCTGATTGACAACGATAAGCAGGGAAACTTAAGCAAGGCGTACAGCAGATATGATGCAGAGAACGTAGCACCAGCCACAAGGCTACTGGCTGGGGATTGGGAAAACGCAGACGAGCTGATACAGCATACAGAGTATGAGGGTATCGACATTGTAACGGCGAATATGTCATTATTTGGGGCTACATGGAATTTAACCAAAGAGGACAGCGGAAACCAGATAGAGAGATACAAAGCGCTGGTAACAGCGAAAGTGCTGGGGTTCGGGTATGCAAAATTTGACTACATAGAAACAGAGCGGGCGTATGATTACTGCATCATTGATAACCCGCCGGATATTGGGCTTAATGTTGTAAATGCGCTGGCAATTACAGACGAGGTAATAGTACCCGTAAAGGTGGACGAGGACGCTTTAGAGGGGCTGGATATTGTGACAGAGCAGATAGAGGACGCAAAGGCATTTAACCCAGCATTAAAGCTGGCAGGCGTACTGATTACGTCATACCAGAACACAGACGGCGAGGCAGCAGGCGTAGAGTGGCTGGAACAAAAGACAGATTTTAATATTTTGGGTATTATTCGGTATTCCAAGAAAGTAGCAGAAAATACTTTCATGCGTAAGCCGATTTATGAGTATAGCCCATGCTGCGGAGCGGCGCAGGGGTACAAGAAATTTGTAACAGCGTATACAGGGAAAGCGAGGTAGCAAGCGTGGCACATAAAGAGAGATTATGCGTTTACTGGCATTGCCGCAGGACTGGCGGTACGGAGTGCTGGAACTGGGGCGGCAAATTTGCAGGGCAGAAATGCCCGCAAAGCGACGCTTGCGAGTATTGGAGAACGTGCGAAATGTGCAACGGAGTAATGGGACAGTGTAAGAAAAAACAAAGGATTGAGAAAGCGAGGTAGAGAATATGGCAAAGTTTGGCATTAACGACATTCTGAACGCAAAGACGAAAGCAGCAGGGCAGCAGGCGCAGACAGAGGGATACAAAGAAATCTATTTAAGCCCTTACGAGGTAAAGGCAGCGCAGGAGAATACGCACCAGAAATTAGAGAACATAGAAGAGCTGGCAGACAGCTTTTTACACGTAGGACAGGAACAGCCTACAGTATTGGCGAGAGTAAACGGGGAATACCGTATAATCGACGGACACAGACGTAATGCGGCAAATATTTTGAACTTAGAGCGGGGGCATAAGGAGTATGAGAAAGTGCTTTACCGCTTTATGGATATGAGCGAGGCAATGTATGAGCTGCGCTTATTGGCTGGCAACGGATATACGCAGGAACTTACAGCCTATGAAAAAACCAGATTAGTAGAGCGTACCAAAGCGGCGCTTATCAGAGCCAAGGAAGAGGACGGCTTAGAGATACAAGGCAAAATGCGTGATTTAGTGGCGGCTATGATAAACGAAAGCAGCACAAACGTAGCCAGAATGGACGCAATCAACAACAACGCAACGCCGGAGATTAAAGAGCAGCTGAAAGAGGGCAATTTAGGTATCACTGCTGCATACGAGGCAGCCAAACTGGACGAGGACGAACAGAAAGAAATAGCGGAAAAAGCAGCAGCGGGCGAAAATGTGAGGGCAAAGGAAATAGCGGAAAAGGTAGCAGAGAAAAAGGCAGGGGACGATTACGAAACACCGCACCCAGAAAGCATAACGTCTTTGTGCTATTCCTGCCAGAAATACAAGGACTGCAACGTAAAAACGGGAACGTGCCAGAAATGCGACCAGTACATAAATAAGGCAGAGGCTGAAAAGACAGACGAACAGCGATACAGCGAAGAGCAGGACGCTATAGACCGCCAGACAAAGAAGAAATTGCAGGAGCGGGCAGACGCAGAAAAAATGGAGCATCTGCCAAGCGAGGGAGACACAGAGCATAAGCAGCATGAGATAAAAATAGTGGCATCTTATTACGAGGACGTAGTAAGCGGGAAAAAGAGCTTTGAGCTGCGGAAAAATAACAGAGGCTATAAACAGGGCGACAGCCTTAAAATGCTGGAATTTAAGGACGGTAAGCATACAGGGCGCACGATTGATGCAGATATTATTTATATGCTGGAAGATTATACAGGGCTTACAGAGGGCTACTGTATTCTGGGTATCAGAGTAACAGACTATACGGGTAAGGTGTCCGAAACGGACACGGAAAGCGGGGCAGAACATGAATAGACGGCAGCGGAAAAAGAAGAAAGCACAGGTATTTACAATTATTCTGGGCTGTACGGCGTTTTGCAAGGCAGAGCAATACGAGAAGATGCGGAAAAGCGTAGAATATCAGTTACGAACAGGCAGCGTGGTTATGCTGCCTGCATACTTGCACGTAGAGGCAATCATAAAGCAGCGAGGCGGCAGAAATATTGAGATTAAGCAGGAAAACGGGGTAGTAAATGTTTGAGTATATGGACGGCATAGTAGATGCAGTGAAAGAATTGGGACAGGCAGCAGTAGACGTAGCAGTATTTGTGACGATATGCACAGCAAAAGCGGTGTTGATAATAACAGCGCCAGTATGGCTACTGCCGTATAAAATGTGGAGAAAGGGGCGCAAGGAATGAAATACAGACAGTGGAAAAAGAACTACAAGAAAAAGCACGGAGTAAACCCGCCGTTAGAGCTGGACAAGCGAAAACAGCGCAGGCTTGCAAGAAAAATGGCAAGACAGATAAATAAAACATTGCCAACAGCAGCAGAAACATTGACGGCAGCTATTAACAGCTGGGTGCAGAGTATAAAGCCAGCACTGGCGACATTATGCGAGAACGTAGCAGCGGCGTTTAGCAATATGGCAGCGGGATTGAGAGAAGAAAGCGAGGCGGTAGAAAATGACTAATATTTTACTGGGAATTATAGCACTGGAATTGCTGGCTATATTTTCAAAGCTGGACAAACTGGAAGAGAGGGACAGAGAGAATGAATAACGTATCACTTACAGGGCGGCTTACAAGAGAGCCAGAGCTTAGATATGGCGGTCAGGACAATAGCACAGCTATTACCCGCTTTACGCTTGCGGTAGACGACGGGAAAGACACAGATTTTATAAATATTAAGTGTTTCGGACGTACTGCGGAATGGGCGCAGAAATGGTTAAGCAAAGGCAGCAGGGCAGAGGTTACTGGTAAGATTAAAACAGGCAGCTACGAGAGCCAGCGCACGGGCAGTAAGGTATATTACACAGAGGTTGTGGCAAATAGCGTAGGATTTGGAGAGAGCAAAGCAGAGGCAGAGGCGAGAGGGCAGCAGCTGCCGGAGAGTGACGGGTTTATGAATATCCCAGAGGGAGCAGACGAAGAGCTGCCGTTTAATTAACAGAAAGCGAGGTACAGAACATGGAACAGGAAGAAACAAAGACAATGGCGGCGGCAGGGGCAGAAATGCCGCCAGAGGCTGAAAGCTGGGTACAACTGCATGAAAGCGAATTAACAGAGCTGATGCAGAAACAGGCAAAGGCTGCAATAACGGAACTGAAAAGACAGGAAAAGCAGGAGCAGAAGAAAGAGAAATACCACAACACTTTTACGCTTATGAAATGTTACCGTGATGCAGTTTTCCATATCGAGAACGCCATAAGCGACGGGCAGCAGTTAGAGCTTAAGGGCATGACGGACGAGCAGCAGCGTACATACTTAGAGAGTATCAGACGCACACGCTTTAAGACATTGATAATGACAGCACATATAGACAAAGCGGTAGAAGAGATAGAGCGCCGCAGAGAGGCAGCGGGCAGAGGCGTAGAATACAAGGCTTTTGAAATGTATTTTATGCAGGGTATGGACTATGCGGAAATTGCAGAGCAGCTGGACACAGGAAAGAATACACCGAGGCGCTGGGTAACGGGCATCATAAACGAGTTGTCAGTATTATTGTGGGGGATTGACGAAGAGAGGGTAAAGTAAGTGTTTGAAAAAATAAAAGCATGGATAAAAAGAAAGCGGGAAACAGCGAGAGAACAGCAGGCGGCAGACAGGTTGATAAAGCATATAGAGCAGGCGTTAGGATTTGAGCTTTACGAGTGGCAGAGGTTATATATAATAACTGGGATATGGCAGCCGCCAGAGGGACGACTGCACGGAAGAACGACAGCATATATATTGCGGCTATTGTTAGACCAGAGTAAGCCACTGCTGCTGTATGAGTTTTCACAAGTGGCAGCGTATGCAGATAACCCATTTATGGAGCGGCAATATCAGCCAGTACCCATGCAGTATGTAGGCTGGTTTAGACACGAGATAAGGAGTATATACGAGCAGCTAAGAGCAGCAGGCGTGCCAGTAAGAGAAATGATAACAGAGCAGCAGCGGGTAATATCGTGGTAAAAACGTGGTGTTTACATGGGAAAACAAAAGAGATACAATGGTAGCATGAAATGAGTAGGCGATAGCTTAAGCCATGTGCGGCAGCAGTTGCCTACTCTTTTTCTATTCATTCTTTAGCCTCCACCCAGCGCATGAAACTTAGGGCGCTGGGGAATGAAGAAAGAGAGGGGACAGTATGAAAGCATGGGCTAAGAGTTTTTATTTATCAGCGGCATGGGAAAAAACCAGAGCCGCTTATTTAATGTCACAAGATTATATTTGTGAACGCTGCGGGCAGCCCGCAAAGATAGTGCATCATAAGCGCTGGCTTAACAGAGAGAACATAAACGACATAAGCGTTACGTTGTGCTGGGATAACTTAGAGGCGTTGTGCCAAGACTGCCACAACAAGGAACACCACAAACAGGAGAGGCATAAGCGGTATCGGTTCGACGAGAACGGCGGCATACTCCCCCCATATCAGAAAAATAATTAAAGGGGGCGAATACCGAGGGGGATACCCTAAAATTACCCTACGGGCGTGCGCACGGGTGGTGTAGGGGGTGTGGTGCGGCGCAGGAATGGAAAGCGGGGTAAAGGAATGGCAACAAAGAAAGAGAAAACCAAAGAACAGAGGATAAAGACCGAAAAGACCAGACTTAAGGGAATTTTCAAGGACTTAGACGAAAACAAAAGAAAATTAGTAACGCCGCTGATAGAAAAGGCTGCATTTATGAGCATTGAGCTGGACGACTTGCAGGCGAAACTTGAAAAAGACGGCTGGACGAGTGAGTACCAGAACGGGCAGAACCAGTGGGGAACAAAGAAAAGCCCAGAGGCAGAAACCTACATAGCGCTTAGTAAGAACTATGCAGCAGTGATTAAGCAGCTTACGGAATTAGTACCAGCTGCGAAACGAAAGACAAGCAGGCTGGCGGCTTTGCGGGAAGAGTAAGCAATATTGCCGCCTTATCGAAATTATATCTATGAGTACCACGCAAAGATTACAAGCGGCGAAATCATAGCGGGAAAATGGATAAAGAAAATATACGAAATCATTATAAACGGGCTGCAAAAGCAGGAGTATTTTTTTAATGCAAAGGCTGCGAATAAGGCTATACGGTTCATAGAGAACTTTTGCCACCACAGCAAGGGGCGTAATGATTTAATCAAGTTGGAGCTATGGCAGAAAGCCATAGTTTCTGTTATTTTTGGCATACAGGACGCAGAAAAAATACGTATTTTCCGTGAAATTTTTATTGTAATTGGCAGAAAAAATGGAAAAAGTTTATTTGCATCTGCGATTATTGCATACATGGCGTACTTAGAGCCGGAGTACGGACAAGAAATATACTGCTTAGCGCCAAAATTAGACCAAGCAGCGCTGGTGTATGACGGATTTTATCAAATGGTACAGGCAGAGGACGAGTTAGCGGAGCTGGCAAAGAAACGGCGCAGCGATATTTATATTGCGGAGAGCAACACGGTAATAAAACCGATTGCTTTTAATGCCAAGAAGTCAGACGGATTTAACCCGCAGCTTGTGGTATGTGATGAAATGGCAGCATGGAGCGGGGACGCTGGACTAAAGCAGTATGAGGTTATGAAATCCGCTTTAGGCGCACGTACTCAACCTATGATATTGAGCATAAGCACTGCCGGATATATCAACGACAGTATTTATGATGAACTAATGAAACGTAGCACAAGTTTCTTGAAAGGAAACAGCAAAGAGCGCAGGCTATTACCATTCCTTTACATGATTGATGATGTGGAGAAGTGGAACGACATAGACGAACTGAAAAAGGCTAACCCTAACATGGGTGTATCCGTAAAAGAAAGTTTCTTTATGGACGAGATAGCCGTAGCAGAGGGCAGCTTAAGTAAAAAAGCAGAGTTCCTTACAAAGTATTGCAATATCAAGCAGAACAGCTCTATTGCATGGCTGGAATATCAGACAGTAGAGAACGCCGGAGTAGAAAAGACCTTAGAGGACTTTAGGGACTGCTACGCAGTGGGCGGTATTGACTTAAGCCAGACAACGGACTTAACGGCAGCCAGTGTGGTTATTCAGAAAGACGGCACACTGTATGCGTTTACGCAGTTCTTTATGCCACGGGGCAGGCTGGAATACTTACAGGCTACGGACGGCGTGCCGTATGACATATTTGTTAAAAAGGGGCTGATAACCTTAAGCGGCGAGAATTATGTAGACTACCACGACGTTTACGGCTGGTTTACTATGCTGCTGGAAGATTACGGCATACGACCTTTGAAAATTGGCTACGACAGATACAGCGCCCAGTACCTTATTACCGATATGGCAAATTATGGTTTTCACATGGACGACGTTTACCAAGGCGAAAACCTTACACCAGTTATAAGGGAGTTTGAGGGCATCATAAAAGACGGCGATTTTAAGATAGCCGACAACAATTTACTAAAGACACATTTCTTAAATGTTGCGCTTAAGCACAACATGGAAACAAGAAAATTCAGACCTATAAAAATCGAGCAGCGGGCGCATATCGACGGCTTTGTATCTGTCATAGATGCAATGACCGTGCGGCAGAAATACTGGGAAGAGTGCGGCGAGCTGCTTAAAAATGCCGCATAGAAAGGAGAGTAAACGGCATGAAATTTTTAGATTATCTTTTTCATGGTAAAGAGCTGCGATATATCGACAGCTATTTTAAAATGCTGAACGGATACAGCCCGACGTTTACCAGTTATAACGGCGGCGTATATGAAATGGATTTAACCAGAACGGCAGTAAACAGCTTTGCGACACATTGCAGTAAACTTAAGCCGGAGATTGAGGGTAGCGCCCTTAAGTCACTGGAAAAGACACTACAGCATAAGCCCAACTATTTTATGGACACAACAAAATTTATTAAGCGTCTGGCAACGTATGTAGCGGTGGAACACACCGCTTTTATTATACCTATCGAGGACGAGTACGGGCGGCTTTGTGGCTGGTATCCATTGAGGGCGCAACGCTGCGAAGTCGTAGAGGCAGCAGGGCAGGTGTATTTACGGTATCTGTTTGCAAATGGCGAGCATGGAGCTATAGAGTTTGAACGTGTAGGCATTATGACAGATTTTGAATACACAGACGACCTTTTCGGAGAGGACAACAGAACACTTAAGCCAACAATGCAGCTGATACATACGCAAAACGAGGGAATTATAAACGCTGTCAAAAATTCTGCAAATATCCGCTTTCTGGCAAAGGTGGCAAATATGCTGAAACCAGAGGACATAAAGAAAGAGCGACAGCGTTTTACCGAGGATAACTTAACCGCCGACAACGATAGCGGCATGATAATTTATGATAACAAGTTTAGTGAGCTGAAACAGGTAGAGAGCAAACCATACACGCCAAACGCATTGCAGATGCAGAATATACAGGAAAATGTATGCACGCATTTTGGCACAAACATGGATATTTTACAAAATAAATTTGATGAAAATACGTGGAATGCTTACTACGAGGGGAAAATAGAACCGTTTGCAATACAGCTATCGCTTGTTATGACAAATATGAGTTTTACCGAGAGAGAAAGAGCTTGCGGTAATGCTATTTTCTTTTCAGCAAACCGCCTGCAATATGCCAGCAACGCAACAAAGCTAAGCGTAAGCACGCAGCTTTTTGACCGTGCATTACTAAACAGAAACGGCGTTATGGATATATGGAACATGGCACACGTTGAGGACGGGGAAAAGTATTATATCCGCAAAGAGTATACCGAGGTAAGCGAACTGCAAAACAGTAATGGAAAGCCACAGATAATTATACAGCAAGCGCCCATAGCAACAGGGCAGCAGGCAGAGCCGCAGCAGACACCGCCAGCGGCAGCAGGCGAACCAGCAGGCGGGCTGGGAGAGAAAGAGGGTGTAAATAATGCCGATTAAGAAAGAGCGGGAATATAGGGCGCTGGCAGCGCCATTGACAGCGCAGAGTGCAACGAAATTGATACAGACGGAGTATTACGTGGAGGGTTACGCCACTACGTTTGATGCGCCGTATTTGCTGTATGAATTTGAGGACGGCACAAAGATTTACGAAAGAATAGACGCACACGCTTTAGACGGTGCAGACATGAGCGACGTTATCATGCAGTACGACCATGAGGGCAGGGTATTTGCCAGACAGTCAAACAAGACGCTGATTTTACAGCCGGACTATAAAGGGCTTAAGGTGGCGGCTGATTTAGGCAAGACAGATTTAGCCCGTGGGCTATACCAAGACATAGAGGCAGGCATGATAAATAAAATGTCATGGGCTTTTAGCGTAGCAGAGGAAAGCTACGACAGAGAAACACACACAAGGACGATTTTGAAAATCAAGAAAGTTTATGATGTATCAGCCGTGAGCATTCCAGCAAACGGCGATACTGAAATAAGCGCCCGTGCTTTTGCGAGTAGGAGTTACGAGCAGGAGAGGCAGGAGCTGCTTAAGAGGCGGGCAGCAATACTAAAGATTAGAGCGAGCTTATAAAATCCAAGACAAGAAAGGAAACATAACAATGAGATTAAAAGAAATCGAGGAAAGATTAGCACAGATTAAGGCAGAGCTTACCACAAGAGCGGCAGAGCTGAAAGAAGAGGAAATTACAGCACTTGAAAAAGAAGTAAATGCATTGCAGGAAGAAAGAGCGGCGATTACAGCGGCAGCAGAAAAGCGCAGCGCCTTACTTGCAAGAATTGCAGCAGGCGAGAACGTAGACGACGGAAACGGCGGCGAGGGACAGCAGAGAGTGCTTAGAAATTTCAAGGGCGCAGCAGGAGAGGGCGATAACGACGACAAGTACGGCAGTATGGAATACCGAAAAGCATTTATGAAATACGTGTGCAGAGGCGAGGCGCTGCCGAAAGAGTACAGAGCAGATGCAGTAAGCAAAAGCACGGACGTAGGCGCAGTTATTCCTACCACAGTGCTTAACCAGATTGTAGAGAAACTGGAAAGCACAGGAATGATTTTAGCCCTTGTAACCAGAACTGCATACAAGGGCGGCGTTTCTATCCCCGTATCTACTGTAAAGCCTACTGCAACATGGGTAAATGAGGGAGCAGGCAGCGACAAGCAGAAAAAGAATATTGCAAAAGACGGAATGATTACTTTTGCATACCATAAGCTGCGCTGTGCAGTAGCCGTATCTCTGGAAGTAGATACAATGGCAATCAGCGCTTTTGAAACACTGCTTATTAACAATATTGTTGAGGCAATGACAAAAGCGTTAGAGCAGGCAATCATTGACGGAAACGGAACAGGAAAACCGAAAGGAATTTTAGCAGAGACACCAGCCGACGGGCAGACAATCGAGAGCGCCGCACCGTCTTACAGTGATTTGATTAAGGCAGAGGGTGCTTTACCTATGGCTTATGAAAATGGCGCTGTGTGGTGCATGAGTAAAAAGACCTTTATGGAGTATGTAGGCATGACAGATAAGAACGGGCAGCCTATCGCAAAAGTGAACTATGGAACATCTGGAAAGCCGGAGAGAACGCTTTTAGGCAGAACAGTTGTACTTTGCGATTACGTAGCAAGCTACAGCGCAGCACTTGAGAAAGATACAATTTTTGCATTCCTTTTCAATTTCAAGGACTACGTGCTTAATACAAACTACTCTATGGGCGTAAAGAAGTATGAGGACAACGACACAGACGACCAGATTACAAAGGGCATTATGCTTGTAGACGGCAAGGTAGTAGACAAAAACAGCCTTGTAGTTGTAAAGAAAATCGAGGCAGTGTAATTAACAAGGCAGCTGGTGTATAAACACTGGCTGCCAGAAAGCGAGGTAGACCATGAAAGGGTATTTAGACGCTAAAGAACTGGAAAGCTACAAGAAAGAAGATTTGCAGGAACTGGCAAAGCAGCTGGGTGTAGATGCAGAGGGAACAAAGAAAGAAATTGCTACACGCTGCGCAGCGGTTGAGGTAGGCATACCGGACGAAAGCGAGCTTACAGAAGAGGATAAAAGAGCAGCGGAAGAGGCGGCAGCAGAGGCAGCAGCGAAAGCCGAAGAGGAAGAGGCAGCCACAGAGCTTGTAAAAGTAAAAGCACAGCGCCGTTTCCTTGACAAGGAATTAAACCAGATTAAGGATACTGGGGACGTTTACACCGTAAGCAGAGAACGTGCAGCAGTTCTGAAAGAGGCAGGCGTAGCAGAAGTAGCAGAGTAAGAAAGAGGGTGCGGGCTATGGCAGCATATACCACTACATTAACCGAGAAGATGCGGGCGGCGCTGCGTATCAGTAGCACCAGTGAGAAAATCACAGAGGAAATAAACGACTGTATAGCCGCCTGCAAAGCTGATTTGAAAAACGACGGCGTAAAAGTAATAAAAGAGACAGACGAGCTGATTATAAGAGCAATTACGCTGTACTGTAAGGCAGAATTTGGCTTTAACAACAATGCGGAACAATTCAGAAAGTCATACGACGCACTTAAAATGCGCTTATCTTTATCAGCAGAATACAACACAGCGCCGCAAGTGTCCGAAACGGACACCGACGGCGCAGAAAGCGAGGTATAAGCGGTGGAGTGGCAGGACGAATTAACGCTTATTGCAGAAACAGCAGCAGAAAACAGGGTAAATAAAAACGGCTTTGCAGTAAAGCCGGAAGAAAGCGCCCGCACTGTATTCTGTAACAAAAAAACAGTAGGATACAGTGAATATTTTAAGAGCCAGCAGACAGGAAAGCTGGTAGAGGCAAAGTACGAGGTACACAAGGCAGATTATGGCGGCGAGGACGTGGTAGAAGTAAACGGGCGGCGTTATTTCGTGCTTAAAACCTACGATACAGGAACAGACACCATAGAGCTTACGCTTACAGATTTACGCCACAGAAACGAGGTGTAAGCATGGGAGAGTTTAACACAGTCGGGCTGGAAGATATTATAGACGCTTTCAGCCGGAGAGAGGCGGCTACAGTTGAGGCAGTCCCCAAAATGCTTAAAGCTGGTGCTGATGTGCTGATAGAGGCACAGAGAGCAGAGGCACAGGCAATGGGACTGAATGAAACGGGCGGTTTTATCAATTCCATAAAAGCTACGGACGTAAAGGGCGACGATACGGAGAAATACGTAGAGATATACCCACAGGGACGGGCAAAGCATGGAAACGACAGAAAAGGAGATAAAAGCAAGGTACGCTATGCAACAATCGGCTTTGTGGCAGAGTACGGCACAAGTAGCCACGCTGCACGCCCTTATATGACAGTGGCAAACGAAAAGGCGCACGAAAAGGTAGTAGAGGCACAGCGCAGTATATGGGAGAGTGAAACAGGCGAATGAGTATACAGGAGATTTTAGAAAGCGCAGGGTTGCCAGCCCAGAGAGGCGTTTACACTGGACGGGATAAGCCAGACGCATATTATACGTTTCTGCGGCTGCTGGGTACGCCTGCGGTAAATGCAGACGACGAAGAGAAAGAGCGCAGGGAAATGTATAGAGTTACGCTTTTCCATAAGGGCGATTTTGAGGCGCAGCTTGATAAGACAAAAGAGGTATTGAAAGCAGCAGGCGTTTATATCAACAGCATAGACGCAGAAAGCTACGAAACAGAAACGGGGTACTGGTTAGTGCCTATCACAGTCGAGATTTTGAAAGAGGAGTGATTAAACAATGACACTGGGACTGAAAGATTTATATTACGCCGTATGCACAGAGGCAGACGGAGCAGAGAGCTACGGGACACCTAAGAAAATGGCAGAGGCAATGAGCGCCGATTTATCCGTAAAGACAGCAGACGGCAGCTTGTATGCAGACGACACATTAAGCGAGAGCGTCACGGAGTTTGCAAGCGGAACGCTTAAGCTGGGAATTAAAGACCTTACGCCGGAAGTGCTGGCAGAGCTGCTGGGACAGGCAGTAGATAAGAACAGCGTAGTATGGGCGGGAAAAGAGGACGAGCCGCCGTATGTTGCTGTAGGGTTCAGAGCTAAGAAAACGGGTGGTAAATACCGTTACGTATGGCTGCTTAAAGCAAAATTTAAAGTACCGTCTGAAAAGTACGAAACAAAGGGCGAGAGTATCAAATTTAACACACCGGACATTGAGGCATCTTTTACAACAAGAAAGAAAGATAACTTGTGGAAAGCAGACTTTGTGGGAACAGAGGAAAGCGCAGCGGCTAAAACGTGGTTTACAGCAGTGCCGGAAAAGGCAGCAGCAATGGAAAGTGTATAAAACAGGAAAGGAGAGAGGCGTAGCATGGGCTGCGCCTTAATTTTATATCATGGGAGCATTAAAGAGCGGGGCTTTTCCCGTAGAGCTGAACGGCAAAGAATATGGTTTACTTTTTTCACTGAACGCATTAGACGAAGTGCAGGAAAAGTTTGGGGGCTACGACAAATTAAGTGAGGTATTCAATAAAGATAACCCAAACCTTTTTAAAGATACAAGGTGGTTACTTACGCTGCTTATTAACGAGGCACTTTTAGCAGAGGACGAAAACGCCCAGCTGCTTGAAGAGAAGAGGGTAGGCAGACTGATACACGCAGGAAATTTGCAGGAAGTACAGAACGCTATTTTTAAATCGTTCTACAGAGGAACTGCGGGAGACAACAGCGACACAGAGAACGAAAACGACGGAGAAGAAACAACAGAAGAGGGAAACAGGGCAGCCGTGCAGGAAAATTAGATACTGCACGGCTTTTGTATATTGCAGTAGTGCTTTTGAGATACAGGGAACGTGAGGCATGGAGAAAAACACCATACCAGATAACGACACTGTTTAAATATCACAAGGAATATAACCCGCACATTTTCCGACAGGAACAGGCGGGAACACCAGCAGCTACAGAAAACATGGACGATATAGACATAGCGTTAGGGGGCTTTTAATTATGGCAGATAAGACGCAGAACGTCAAAACAAGGTTAAGTTTTGACGGAGAGGCAGAGTATAAAGCAGCCTGCAAGGAAATTAACAGCACCCTTAAAGTGCTTAATTCTGAAATGAAACTTGTAACGGCTGAATATAAGGACAATGCAAGCAGCGTAGATGCGCTGAAAGCAAAGCAGGCGGTACTACAGAAAACATACGACGAGCAGGCAAAAAAGGTAAAAGAAACCGAGGCGGCTTTAGAAAAATGTCGCAAGGCAACAGGAGACAATAGCGAAGAAAGTAAAAAACTTGAAACCCAGTTAAATTACCAGAAAGCAGCGCTTGTAAAGACAGAGCAGGAATTAGGCAAAACGACTGACGAAATGGAAAAAGCAGAAAAAGCCGCTGACGAAATGGGAAAGGAAATAAAAGACAGCGGGGAACAGGCAGACGACGCAAAGGGGAAATTTTCTGGATTTACAAGCGTGCTAAGCGGAATGGGTACAGCGCTTAAAGCAGCAGCAGCGGCGACGGCGGCAGCAGTTGCGGGAGCGGCAACAGCCATAGGAGCGCTTACCACAAAAGCGATAGAGGGATACGCAGCACAGGAACAGCTTGTAGGCGGTGTAGAAACTCTTTTCAAAACGTCGTCTGATACGGTTGTTGGTTATGCAAACGACGCATATAAAACAGCCGGAATGTCTGCAAATGAGTACATGGAAACAGTTACCAGCTTTTCAGCGTCGCTGCTTGCCAGTATGAATAATGACACGGCAGCGGCAGCAGAAAAGGCAAACGTGGCAATTACGGATATGTCAGACAATGCAAATAAAATGGGTACTGATATATCGCTTATACAGAACGCCTATAACGGTTTTGCAAAGCAGAATTATACCATGCTGGATAACTTAAAACTGGGATATGGCGGTACAAAAGAGGAAATGCAGCGACTGCTTGATGATGCAAGCAAGCTATCTGGCATTAAGTATGATATTTCATCATATTCAGACGTTGTAGACGCTATTCACGTCGTACAGACGGAAATGGGCATAACAGGGACAACGGCAAAAGAGGCAAGTACAACAATAGAGGGTTCGGTTAGTTCTATGAGTTCAGCGTGGGACAACTGGGTAGCTGGAATGGCAGACAGCGAGGCGAATTTCTCACAGCTTACAAGCAATCTGGTAGACAGTATTGTAACAGTGGTAGGGAATATAGCACCGAGGGTAATAGAAACAGTGCCGAGGCTGGTAAGCGGACTGGGAGAAATCGTAGAGCAGCTTGCAACGTATATACCACAGGTTATACAGGAGTTATTACCGCCTTTAATGAGCGGCGTACAGGACTTGCTTAATACGCTGGTTGGAATGCTGCCGGAAATGATAAGCATAATCGGGCAGATTATACCGACAATCATAGATACGCTGCTTACTATATTACCGCAGCTTTTAGAGGCAGGCGTACAGATTATTACGGAATTGGCGCAAGGTATCGCACAAGCGTTACCTACATTGCTGCCAACAATCGTAACGGTGGTTACGAACATTGTAACCATGCTGATAGAAAATATACCGTTGCTGATTACAGCAGCATTACAGCTGCTTACGGGGCTGGCACAGGGGCTGGTAGCAGCGCTGCCCGTACTGATTGAGGCACTGCCGGAAATCATAACGGCTATCATAAATGCACTGGTTGAGGGCATACCGCTTATTATCGAAAGTGCGGGCGATATTATAGTTGCATTGATTGACGGCATCATAGATGCAGTACCGCTTTTAATCGCAGCCATACCGCAGATTATAGCAGCCATTGTAACAGGACTGATTACGGGGCTGCCTAAGATTTTGACGGCGGCAGGCAAGCTGGTAACGACAATCATAAATAAAATAAAAGAGCTACCTACTCTGATACCGCAGGCAATCGCTGCGGGCGTTGAGAAAATAGCAGAGTGGGGCGCAAATATGCAGGAAAAAGGCGGCACAGTTATAACAGATTTTGTAACGAAAGTTATAGATATTGTTAAGGAGCTGCCGCAGAAAATCTGGAACAGTATAGTAAGCGCAGTAACCAGAGTGGCTACGTGGGGCAACAATATGCTTACGAAAGCCAAAGAGGTAATGAACGCCATGGTAACAGGCGTTATTACGATTGTTAAGGAACTGCCGCAGAAAATCTGGAACAGCATAGTAGGGGCAGTTACCAAAGTGGCTACGTGGGGCAACAATATGCTTACGAAAGCCAAAGAGGTAATGAATGCCATGGTAACGGGCATTGTTACGATTGTTAAGGAAATACCGCAAAAGATTTATAACAGCATTTCTGGTGCAATTTCCAAAGTGGCTACATGGGGTACAGAAGTAAAGAACAAAGCCGTAGAGGGCATGAAAAATGTAATTACTGGAATAACAGACGTATTTAAGGATATTGGCAGTACGTTTGCTGGGTTCGGTAAAAACATGGTAGAGGGCATCTGGAACGGCATAAGCGGCGCTACGAGGTGGATAAAAGACAAAATAAGCGACTGGGTAGGAGATGTTACCGACTTCCTTAAAGATTTATTCGGAATTGCCAGCCCGTCTAAGCTGATGCGTGACGAAATCGGCGTATATCTGGCGCAGGGTATCGGCGTTGGCTTTTCTAATGAAATCGGCGGCGTTAAGAAAATGATTGAGGACAGCGTACCGCAGGAATTTGACGTAGACGCAAAGGTAAATGTAGGCAATGAATTTAAGTATGATAACGACGACAAAAAGCCAAAGCCGAGAGGCGGCGGCAGTGCAGCAGGCGGCGTAGTTGTCAATCAGTATATTTATGCGAATACCACGGACTATGCAAAACAGCAGAAAGAGGCAGCCCGACAGTTCAGAATGATAGCAAGGACGGTGTAACACATGGAAAATGAAAAACTGACTTACATAAATTCAAGGGGCGAGCGGTTAGAGCTGGGAGTAGACAGCGTATACCATTGCAATATAAGTAAAGACGTAGAGGGCATTTCCGGCGTTACGAGCGTCATTTACAGCACAAACAGTATGGGACAGCACGGCGACACCTACGTAGGGCAGCGTATCGAGGCGAGGGACATAGACGTAGTGGGACATATCAACACACGGGACAAGGCGCAGGCATTGGAACTGCGCCGCCGTATGCTTAAGATATTTAACCCAGAGCTTAGCGCTACGCTGGTGTATGAGTACGGCGGCTTTAAGCGTGTGATTGATTGCAGGGCGTATGGAGAGCCTAAGATACTAAAGAAAGAGGTACTTTATGAGTTTGATTTACAAATAGAGTGCCTTAACCCGTTCTGGCGGGAAGAGGAAGAAACAAAAGAGGATATAGCAAGCTGGGTGGCTGCGTGGCATTTCCCTTGCGTTATCGAAAAGGACAGCACAAAGAGCATGATATACGGATACCGAGCGGAAAGCGTAATAGTGGACTGCTACAACGAGGGCGACGTATCAACAGGAATGAGGATAAGGTTTACAGCACTGGGGACAGTTTCAAACCCGATACTGCTTAATGTGGATACCGAGGAATTTATACAGATTAACGCCACTATGAAAACGGGCGACGTGATAGAGATTAACACGAAGTACGGCAGCAAGGGTGCTAAGCTGATAAGGGACGGCGTAGAAACCGACTATTTCCGCTACATTGATGTAGACAGTACATTTATGCAGCTTGCCATAGGCGACAATATGTTTAGGTATGATGCAGCCAGCGGCGTAAATTCTCTGGAAGTATCCATATTCTACAGCAAGGAATTTTTAGGAGTGTGACGGTATGGAGCTTAGAGTATTCGATAAGACGGTGCAGCAGCTGGGAGCTATAGACGAGCTGGCAAGCCTGCTATGGCATACAAAGTATTTTGACGTAGGAACTTTTAGCCTGCTTGCGCCGATTACGGACAATAACAGCCGTTTGCTGGTAGAGGGTAACTTAATAACCAAGCACGACGGAAAAAAGGAAGTAAAGACCGCCGACGGCGGCGTATGGCGCAGGGCAGCGCAGATAACCTACGTACACATTACCAAAGACGAGAACGGCTTAGAGCAGTTAGAGGCACAGGGCTATATGCTTAGCTGGTGGCTTAATAAGCGCTGCATTTATCCGCAGATTGTGGCGACAGGTACAAACCAGTATCTTATAAACCTTATGGTAAAGAACAACTGCGGCAGCGCAGCAGGCACAAAGCGGCGTTTTCCGTTGTTTACATTTCTGGCGCAGGAAACCATAGACGGCGTGGCGGTTGAATATGCAAACGAGGTATACGCACAACTGGGGCAGGAAGTAAAGGCAAGGGCGCAGGCTGGAAAGCTGGGCTATGACATTCTGCTTAACGAAAGAGAGAGACTGTTTGGCTTTTATCTGTATAAGGGCAATGACCTTACAGCCACAAATACCGAGGGTAACACACCCTGCATATTTTCAAGAGATTTTGATAATGTCAACGAGCAGGAATATACAGCCAGTATAGAGAACTGCGGCAACTTTATTTATGTGCAGGGAGCAGCTGACGACGACGGCAGCCAGCCAGTAACCACAGTGGACGGCGAGGGCGCAACGGGGCTGGATTTAGTAGAGGTATTCTGCGACGCTACGGACATTGCCAGAAAGTACCAGCAGGGGGAAACAGAGGTAACAATACCGCTGAATACCTATATTGCAATGCTGAAAACGAGAGGCGGCGCAGAGCTGGAAAACTACGGCAAGAACATAAATTTTGTAAGTACCATAAATACAAATTCAAACTTAAAATTTAAGGCTGATTTTGATTTAGGCGACCGTATTACTTGCAAAGAAACTAAGTGGGGCATACAGATAGATGCACGCATTACAGAAGTAACGGAAACATACCAGAAAGGCGAGGAAACCATAGAGGCGACTTTTGGCGACAGCCTGCCGACGCTGGTAGACCAGATTAGGAAAGTGAGGTAGCAGAAATGGCAAACAGCTTACCGTTTAATGCCGTGGCAGTAGACGGAGAGTACGACAGGGTATATAAAGCCGAGGATTGGGCGTGGTACTTTGCTACTTTCATTGCAAACGGCATTTTTCCAAAGCCGAGCGACGGGCTACAGGTAGTCGCTTACAGCGGCATGGAAATAAGAGTAAATGCAGGCTATGCCTTTATAAACGGCTACGCCTTTAGAAATCCTGCAACGCTTAGCGTAACACTGGATACGGCAGAGGGAGCGCTTAACAGGGTGGACAGGGTAGTAGTTCGCTGGGATTTGCCGCAAAGAGATATGTATATTGCGGTGCTGAAAGGCACACCGTCTGCAAAGCCGACAGCAACGGCAGTAACACGCACTACGGAAATATGGGAGCTTGCGCTTGCAGATATTTACGTAGGCAAGGGCGTAACAAGGATACAGACGCAAAACATCACAGACCAGCGGTTTAATAGCGCAGTCTGCGGCATTGTAACAGGAACGGTGGAAGAGATAGACGCAAGCGTGCTTACAAAGCAGTTTACGGACTTTTTCAACACCTACAGCGCAGCCGTGCTGGACGAGTTCAGCACATATAAGCAGAGTATGGAAAAGTACCTTACAGAGATTGCGGGCGTATATGACAGCTACGTAAGCAAGACAGAGGGCTTATTTGCGCAGTATGAGAGCCAGTTTAACGAAAGATACAGCAGTTTTGAAAGTACGCTTGACAACTGGGATAAGGAACTTTTAAGCGCCTATACAGAATTTATGGCAAAAATTAAGCTATTCCAGTCGGACGCTGAAAACGAATTTAACACATGGTTTGAGAGTATCAAGGACAAGCTGGGCGAGGACATAGCAGGCAGCCTGCAACTGCAAATTGAAGAGCTGGCAGCAGCCATGCAGGAAGTGAAAAAGCAGGCAGAGGCGGGCACGAAAGAAACCAAAGAGGCAATAGCAGCGCTGGACGAGCGACTTAAGAGAGTAGAAAGCGGCTGGGGCATTGACTATAAGCATGATGCTGTACTGGGATTGTGTTACATGGGTGCAGCATACATGAGCCAGCATTACGAAAGAACAGTAGAAACGGCAGTGTTAGGGGCTACCTACGTGGGTAATTCCTATCTTGCAAATACATTTTAGAAAGGCGGCAGACCATGAAAGGATTTCCTAAAGTATTAAAGACAAAAGAGGACTATTACAACTGCCTTGCTATGGTAGCAAGCGGAGAACTGGCGGCAGCGGATTTGCTGGCAAAAATCGAGAGCGCAGAGAACCAGCGTTATATTGAGTGCGGCGTAGCAGCTGTAGAGGAAGAGAAAAAGGCGGTTACGGTATATTACTGCGACGAGGCAGTGGTAGGTATGAAATTCATAGCGGGCGACGTATCCGGCACGGTGCAGGGAGTAACACATATCCAGACCGACGAGGCAGCGGCAGCAGGAGAGGCAGGAAACGACAGAACAGCCCTTACACTTTCCAAAGCGGTAAAAGCGGGCTGCAAGGTAATTGCGCTGGAACGCACAGACACCGTGGCAGGAATGACAACAGACGACATTACAGCACTGAAAGGAGTATTAAAGCAGTATGAGTAGATTATTAGTGGACGACGTTACAAAGACCGACGCAAGGGCGCTTTTGAATGTAAATAAAATGGCTACAATCAGCGATATTGTAGCACCGAGCAATGAGTACATTTACGCCAGCGGAGCAAATGAGCTGACTGTAGTAGAGGGCTGCGTAATTGCCGTGGGTGGTGCTGGAATTTTCAAGACAGCAAACACCATTCTTACGGCTGCTAATCTGGACGCAGGCAGCGCTTTTGCGGTAGGTAAAGACTATTACGTATATATCTGCGACAGCAGAATTGACAGCGCAGACGAGAAATACGTAATTTCCCTTAATTCTACATACCCGACAGGCTGGAACGCTACAAACAGCCGCAAAATCGGCGGCTTTCATTATGGACGCTGCCGCAAGGTGGACAGCAATTTACAGCCGCTTAATGGCAGCAGTGTTATTTTTGGCACAGGCTGGGAAAGTGCAGTAAGCAACGGCATTGTACCACGTTCTGTATGGACACTGGGACACCGCCCGAAATGCAGCCCAGAGGGTATGGTATATTTAGGCGGCGGCACATGGGTAGATATTTACCTTAATTCTGACGACGGAGCAAAGGGCTTGAAATCAGAGTACGGCTGCGCACCTATGACGGGTACAGAAAACATGAACTGGTACAACTTTGTAGAACGTCTGGCAAAGAGCGGTAAGCGTATGCCGAGCTATGCAGAATATTGTGCGTATGCTTTTGGCAGCCCTGCTGGATTGGACAACGCAAATACAAACGCATGGAGCGCCACCAGCAACACAGGTAGGGGCGTAACAGGCAGTGTGGTAAATGCCGTTTCTTCCGTGGGCGTTGTAGATGCCGTGGGGCGTGTGTGGGAACATACAAGCGAGCTTATCACAAGAGCAGAACACGCCACAAATGCAGACTACCACGCAAGCGTAGCGTGGGGCTGGGACAAGAAAAGCCCATTGAACACAGGCGAGAAGTCTTACGACGTTGGTAACATTTACCAGTATTACGCATATTCTCTGGCAGAGCTGATGGCGGGCGGCTACTGGGACAATGGCGTGCAGGGCGGCGC
>OHHB01000202.1_pt1 | contig 24246 bp, 20 predicted proteins | sample 1567921 | NCBI WGS metagenome assembly OHHB01 (sample SAMEA3879522, study PRJEB24766) | human gut metagenome | biome: human-associated habitat; feature: feces | place: USA | collected 1985/1987
AAAAAAGCCATAGCTCATTAGGGCTTTTTCTTCACGCAATGCACGCATCGCTAAAAAAGCCCCAATGAGCAAAAGGGACGCCGCCCCTTTTGAAACCCCGCAGCCATGCGGCATGGGAGCAAGGCAGGGGAAGTATTAACCGAAAAAATGTATTACAGTTATGGGATATGCAGTTTTGCATTTGGAAAAGGCAAAGGGTGCGGACGGCGCAATGTCCACACACATAGAGCGCACCGTCCATCCGAAGAACGCGGACAGAAAGCGCACGCACCTGAACCGGGAACTGGTGCAGTTTCCCGAAGGGGTGAGGAACCGCACGCAAGCGATAGCGCACCGGATAGAGACGGCGGGCATCAAACGCAAGGTGGGCACCAACCAGGTGAAGGCAATCCGGGTGCTGCTCACCGGAAGCAACAAGGACATGAAACAAATGGAAACGGACGGGCGACTTGACGGCTGGTGCAACGACAACCTGAAATGGCTCCGGGAAACATACGGGGAGCGGAACCTCGTGTCGGCAGTCCTGCACATGGACGAGAAGACGCCGCACATACACGCCACTATCGTACCGATAGTGACCGGAGAGCGCAGAAAAGCCAGAAAGGAAGAACAGAACGGGAAAAAGAAATACCGCAAGAAGAACACGCAGGATGTACGGCTGTGTGCTGATGACGTCATGGCAAGGCACAGGCTGAAACACTATCAGGACACCTATGCACAAGCCATGAGCAAATACGGCTTGCAAAGAGGAATAGACGGTTCACTGGCAAAACACATCTCCACCATGCAATACTACAAGGAACTGGTAGAGCAACAAGACAGCCTGCAGGAGAACATAGAAACCCTGCTGGGGCTGGAAGAGGAAGCGCAGAAGAAACTGAAAAAGGTCAAGGGAGAAATCAACGTGCAGAAGATGAAGGGTGCGGCGGTGAACGCCACCACAGCCATAGCGGACGGGGTGAGTTCTCTTTTGGGCGGCAGCAAGGTCAAGAGGCTGGAAGCGGAGAATGAGAGCTTGAAGCAGAATATAGCCAATCTGCAAAGACAAGTACAAGCCGAACAGAGGGAACAGACAAAAATGGAGAACCGCCACAACAGCGAGATAAACAAGATAGACCGGAGCTACCAGCAAAAAATCAGGGAATACGACAACAGACTGGAACAGATAGACACCTATTTCCCTATCGTAATGGAACTGCTGCCCATAGCCGAACAATGCCGGGAAGTGGGGTTCACCGAGGAACTGACAAGGCAAATCGTCACCCTACAACCCGTAGAGTTCAAGGGAAGGCTCTATTCGAAAGAGCACCGGGAAAAGTTCAGGACAGACCACTCGACGGCAACCGTAGAGAGAAATCCGCAGGAGAAAGGAAAGTTCCGGCTGTGCATTGACGGTATACCCATACTCGAATGGTTTAAAATGAAGTTTCAGGAACTCAAAGAAAAACTGGGTGTAAGCCACACCCAAAAAGAAGAGGACACCCCCAAAAGGGGATTCAGGTTATAAAACACAAGAAAATGAGAAAATTCAAATATATTTAGTTGGGGTTATTTAATTATTTTTCATATTTTTGCATCGGATTGAGCAAAACTCTCTCCAAAACATATTAGAATTTTTAGAAGCGTTATGCTTATCGTTCAGTCGGAAACCTAGGAAATTTCCCAGACATACAAACGATGATAGCATAGTGGTTCTCACGCTATAGCGTGGGCTGCTATTGGTACATCTGTTTGTATAGGCTTTCCTAGGGCCTCCGATTGAAGATGTGAGCATTGCAGTTCCACGCTTGAACCGAAATAGAGTTTGTATCAATCTAATATACAGCTATTATATATTGTTTTTCAGCAGGTTTGATACCGTTAAGTTCCCATAAAATTACGAAATTCCAAAATAATCGTTCCTAATATATTAGGGGGTAAACATAGAGTTTACCCCCTAAAGAGCAGATGTTATAAACTTGAGTGGCTAAAATTGATATTTTAGTCACTTTTTTGTGCTTTACACGCAATATATAACCTATAACATCAAATATATTCATAGATAATTTGTACTTTTGCAGTCACATTGGATAGATATACGAATATGGAACGTAAATTACTGAACCGAATCAAAGTCGTTCTCGCAGAGAAAAATAAAAGCAATAAATGGCTCTCAGAACAATTAGATAAAGATCCTGCCATAATTTCCAAATGGGTTACCAATACGACACAGCCCAATGTGGAGACTTTAATTCAAATATCCAAAGTTTTGGGTGTGACCGTGGATGACTTATTGAGGACGGAATAATAAGTTTATGGGAGCAATCAAATTATATAAATATCTTGATTTTACTGGTGGATTGATGATGCTACATTATAGTAATCTTCAATTTACCAATGCTACGCAGTTGAACGACCCGTTTGATTGCCATCCATCGTTAATTGATTTCTCCAATGTTCCGAAAGAAGCGTGTGGAGGATGGACACCGGAAATAATCGAAGAATTAAGAAGAGATCCATTTCGTAGAACCAGAGAAGAGGTGTGGATATGTAGCCTTTCCAAAATATATGATTCAATCTTGATGTGGAGCTATTATAGCAAACATAAAGGTATCTGTATTGGTTTGGATATGGAGAAAGCCCAAAAGTATCTTTCGAGAATATATGGAAAAATCATGATTGGTTGTTCTGTGGTGGAAGTACAATATAAGGATATTGTAGAGAAGCCTGATTATTTCAGAGATGCAAAAGATTTTTTCCATTATCAGTTGTCCACAAAGGCAAAGGCTTGGGAGCATGAACAAGAGGTAAGACTGTTTATTTTAGACCCTAGTCCTACATATATGAGTTTATTGCCGGGGCAAAATGATGATAAGGGACCTATTGATTGGAAAGAAGTTCGGGCTTTTCCTGAAATCGGAGGAGAATGTTTTGAGTCTGTCTATTTGGGAATCAATATGAGTACAGATGAGAAATCAAAAATAATAAGCGTTGCACGAAAGCTTAATCCTGATATTAAGATTTACCAAATGGGAATTGATGCAAATGCCTTTAAGTTGAATACTGAATTGATAAAATAGTAAAATGGCTAAGAAACAGAATAAACTTGTAAAGGAAGAAACCCTTGAAACGATACTTTTCAACTGTCGTAACAGTCTGCGTGGACGTGCAGCCATGACAGATAAACGTGACTTGCTGTTGACCCTTGTATTCCTGAAATTTATAGGAGAACGGTTCAAACAGCAAAAGGAGAAAATCAGGCATGAAATAGTGGAAGTGCAGGGCATTAATGATACGGATTTCATTGAACTGCAACTTTCACGTCCTAATCAGTATATGCAGGACGGAGTGTTTTTCCTAACAGATGAAACATTTTGGGACAAGCTGATTCTCACATCGCCTACCGGCATGGCTATCGCTTTCGATACTGCTATAAAGACTCTGGATGACAATGAACCTAAATTGAAAAATGCCCTTCCGCAGCAAATTTTCACAAAAACAGCCCTTGAACCGGGAGTTTTGAAAAGCGTAGTGGATGAAATAAATAAGATTGATCCACAGAAATTCAATGATCACGACCTTATAGGACGTGTATATGAGTATTTTTTGCAGGCTTTTTCTATCAACGCAGACAAAGAGGAAGGAGAATTTTATACGCCACACTCTATCGTAGAGCTTATCGCCTCACTTATTGAACCTTTTGATGGGACAGTATATGACCCTTGTTGTGGTTCCGGAGGCATGTTTGTTCAGGCTGCGAAGTTCATAGAGGCTCATGGTGGAAACACGAAAGCCGTCAATGTGTATGGGCAGGAATCCGAACCGGCAACATATCGCCTTGCAAAAATGAATCTGGCTATCCGAGGCATCTCTTACCATTTGGGCGATAGAGCCATCTCCACTTTCTCCGATGACCAGCATAAGGAACTCAAATTTGATTATATCATGGCGAACCCGCCGTTCAATTTGAAAAAATATGCCGAATACGGAGGTTTTGAGACTGATCCCCGATGGCAAGGCTATGGCATCCCTCCTACCAGCAATGCCAACTATGCGTGGATTCTTCATATCCTAAACAAATTGAATGTCAGTCGTGGAATCGCAGGATTCCTGCTTGCCAATGGTGCTTTGGATGACAGCGATACGCTGGAAATACGTAAAAAGCTAATCGAAAGCGACAAAGTGGAGGCTATTATCGTTTTGCCGCGAAACATGTTCTACTCTACCGATATATCAGTCACCCTTTGGATTTTGAACAACAACAAGAAAGGCGGTCCATGGCATGGCAGACAACTTCGCGACCGTACAGGTGAAATTCTTTTCATTGACTTGCGGACATGGAACAGTAACATATATGAAAAGAAATACGTCCGCTTGTCGGAAACGGAAATAGACAGAGTGCGTCAAATATACCTTGATTGGCAAACCGAGAATTTTGTCGAGTATGCAGAGCCGGAATTATACTATGCAGCACATCGTGACGAAATTCAAGAAAAGGGATATTCTCTTGTTCCATCCAGATACATTGAATTTATAGACCGTGATACGGAAATAGACTATAAGTCTGCCCTTTCAAAAATGAGTTGTAAATTTGATGAATTGAAGAAAAGATGGGATGCAAACGAAACGGAACTTATAAACGCTTTCAAAGTTTTAGGTTATGGAGAAGAATAAGCTGCAACATGTGACAACTGATAAACTGGTTTCTGACATTCGGAGTATTATCGAGCAAGGCCGTCAACAGGCATACGCGGCAGCCAATCAGATAGCGATACTTACTTATTGGCACATAGGGCGGCGAATAGTGGAAGAAGAACAACATGGAGAAGCTCGTGCGCAGTATGGTACTCGGTTGATTAAAACATTGGCAGAACAGCTGATGCCTAAATACGGTAGTACATTCAGCAAGCGAAATTTGGATTACTTTCGCCAATTTTATCTGTGTTTCAATAATTTGGAGATTGTGAACACGCGTGTTCACAATCTGACTTGGTCGCACTTCCGCTCGATTATACAGGTTGCAGACCCTAAAGCCAGAGAGTGGTATGTAAAAGAGGCATCGGAGCAGATGTGGAGTGTAAGGACACTCAATCGCAACATTGGTACGCAATACTATGGCCGCCGTATGGCTTGTGTAAGGGAAGGATTGGCGTTACCCTCTCCTGATATTGAAGCCAATGATCCATTGGAATATATAAAAAGTCCGGTGGTTGCCGAGTTTTTAGGCTTCCGCAAGGATAGCAAATATGACGAAAGCCAGTTGGAACAAGCCTTAATAGATCACCTGCAACAATTTATCATGGAATTGGGACGTGGTTTTGCATTTGTCGATAGGCAGAAACACATTTCAACGGACACAGGTGATTTTTACATCGATCTTGTGTTCTATAACATCAAGCTCAAACGTTACGTGTTGTTTGAATTGAAAACACATCCTCTGACACACGCAGATGTGGGGCAATTGGATATGTATGTACGAATGTATGACGACCTTATAAAAGATGAGAATGATAACCCGACAATAGGCATACTGCTCTGCACCGAGACCGATAAAGTCTTGGCTAAATACTCCGTACTTAACGGTAGCGAGCAACTTTTTGCAGCCAAATATATGGCTTATATGCCGACGGAGGAAGAGTTGAGCCGAGAGATAGAACAACAAAAACGTTTCTTCTTGGAACAACACGGAATGGAGGAGTGATATGGGAGCAAGTCATGTAAAATGGGTTCGGCTGGGAGATTATATTGAACAGTGCGATGAAAGAAACTCTGCGAGTATCAACTATCCTGTAATCGGTATAAATCGAGACAAAACATTTATGCCTACTGTTGCAAATTTGGATGGAGTAGATATAGCCAAGTATAAAATTGTCACAAAAGGAATGTTCGTATTTAGTGGGATGCAGACTGGGAGAGACATTTGTATTCGAATCGGATTATACGACAATGAACAACCGGCTTTAGTCTCTCCTGCATATACAACATTTGTCATCAACGATGATAAAAAAGTTTTGCCAGAATACTTTTTCATGTATTTTAATCGAGTCGAGAGTGATCGTTATGGTTGGTTCATTAGCGATTCCAGTGTTCGAGCCAACTTGGATTGGCCGCGTTTCCTTGATATTGAATTTCCGCTGCCATCTCCTGGCGAACAGCAAAAAGTTGTAAATGCATGGAAAGCATTCCGGGAAATCAAAGAACAAAACGAGACTAAGGCGGCTCCGCTTATGCAGGTTTGCCAAAGTTATATTCAGGAATTGAAACACAAATATCCGATGCAAGAAATCGGACCGTATATTGAAGAATATGATGAAAGGAATTCTGATGAAATATATCGTCTTGATGATGTAAGAGGTATTAGCATAGAAAAGAAGATTATAGACACAAAAGCAAATATGGATGGGGTCAAATTAACTCCATATAAGATTTTCAAGACAAATACTTTTTGCTATGTAACAATAACATCTCGTAATGGAGAAAAAATCACATTGGCATTAAACAGCAATAATAACAATCACATTGTATCATCATCATATATAACGTTTGACATTAATGATAAGGAAAAGATTCTACCGGAATTCTTATACCTATGGTTCTGCCGTCCTGAATTTGACCGTTACGCCCGTTTTAACTCATGGGGAAGTGCGCGTGAAGCATTCTCCTTTGCAGATATGAAACGTTGCAAAATACCTCTTCCTCCCATTGACGTCCAACGTGCAATCGTCAATATCTACAAGTGCGCTAACGAAGCCAAACAAATAGAAGAAGAAGCAGACAGACTTTCACGCGAAGTTTGTTCGGCATTGCTTCAACATGTCATACATTCTTAAACAGCAGCGATTATGGCAAACAAAGGGAAATATTATGAAAGTCAATTCGAGGAAGCAACTATCGGGCTTCTTCGAGAGGCACACTGGCAATATGCATTTGGTGATGACATTCACAGGAAATATACCGACCCACTCATTGAAGAGGACTTAAGGAACTTTCTCTCCGTTCAATACAAAGACAAGAATTTGACCACCTCCGAGATGGACAGTATCGTCGCTAACCTGCGCAATACTGGCGGACAGAATGACTATTATGCTCTTCGGAATGCTTTTTTGCTCTATCGTGACGGGTATGATTTTGCATATAGCGATGGTCGGGATAATCCGTTCCGTTTGGAATATATCGACTTCGAGCATCCCGATCATAATATTTTCCGTTGTGTCAATCAGTTTGTCATGGAGCAAGGTCGTGAGAATCGCCGTCCCGACATATTGCTTTTCGTAAACGGCATACCCGTCTGCATCATCGAATTGAAAAATCCGACCAAACAAAACGCTACTATACGTGATGCACATACGCAGATTTGCACGCGCTATATGCGGGATATTCCGGCATTGCTGAAATATTGCGCATTGGCGGTAATCAGCGATGGAGCAAAGAATGCTTTGGGTACGACATACACGCCATTTGAATTTTTCTACGAATGGAAAAAGATTGAGAATGAGGACAAAGCCGGAAAGGGACTTGACACACTTCGTACACTTATTCGCGGAGCACTTTCTCCAGAACGCATATTGGAGATATTACGAGATTATGTCTATTTTCCCGATCCTACAAAAGAAGACGACACGACTGAAATCGTATGCCGTTATCCGCAGTTCTTTGCTACACGCAAACTGCGGGATCATATCCTGAATCATTTGCGTTCTGTCGGAGGTGATGGTAAGGGTGGTACATATTTCGGAGCCACAGGGTGTGGAAAAACATATACCATGTTGTTCCTTGCCCGCCAACTGGCTTTACGATGCAGGAAGCAACTGGGTAGCCCAACTATTCTTATCATAGTAGACAGGGAGGATTTGGAGACACAAACCGGAAAACTATTCTGCCGCTCGAAACAATATCTTGAAGACGAAGCTGTAAAAGTCTTTGAAACAAGAAAGGAACTTGCAGAAGAGATGAGTATGCGCAAGACTGGCGGGGTCTATATTACCACAATTCAGAAATTCGCAGAGACTACAGGATTGCTTACAGAACGTTCCAATGTCATTTGCCTAAGTGATGAAGCCCATCGTTCCCAAAACAATATAGGTTCTAAACTGTCCATCCAAGCCGAAGGAGATGCCGACAAGATAGGAGCGAAAATCACATACGGCTTTGCCAAATATCTGCGGGATGCATTGCCTAACGCCACATATGTAGGTTTTACGGGAACACCCATTGACGAAACCGTACATGTATTTGGGAAGGTTGTAGATCAATATACGATGAAGGAGTCGGAGGATGACGGCATCACTGTCCCAATCAAATATGATCCCCGATTGGCTCGTGTATTCCTCAATAAAGAACAGGCAGAGAAAGTAGAAGAATATTATCGCCTATGTGCAGACGAAGGGGCAACGTCGGAGGATATTGCCAAGAGCAAAGCCGCCATGTCGAGTATGGAGGTGATTATCGGTGATGAAGATGTCCTGCATCGTGTTGCCAAAGACATTATCGAAGACTATAAACGAAGAACAGAGACCACAGACCGTTTGCAAAAGGCTATGATTACTTGTGCAGACCGCAAAATAGCATTTAGGTTGTATAAAATCATGCGGGAGATGCAGCCCGATTGGTTCGAGAAGAGGAAAGCATTGAATGAACTTGTATTGACCGCAGACGAAAAGAACAAGCTGCATGACATCGCATTTGTCAATATGGTCATGACTCGCGACAAGGATGATGAAAAGGAACTTTACAATCTGCTTGGCGACAAGGAATATCGTAAATTCCTTGATACAGAGTTCAAATCGGAAAAATCGAATTTCCATATCTCCATCAATGTAGATATGTGGATTACGGGATTCGATGTGCCATGCCTGACAATGCTTTATAACGATAAACCGTTATCGAAACATACGCTCATTCAGACTATTTCGCGTGTAAACCGTAAATTCGGCACAAAAGAGTGTGGATTTATCATCGACTACATTGGTATTCGCGAAGAGATGAAAAAAGCCATGAAAAAATATGGTGGTGAAGTTGGACCTCAGGAAGATTTGGAGGTTGCACATGAAGTATTGCAGAACGAACTGCAACTTTTGCAAGAGCGATTGTCTGGATTGGTATTTGACCGTTTTTTCGGGAACAATGACCTTGCCCGACTTCAGTTTATTCAGGAAGCGGCAGAATATATCCTTGCCAACAGTGTTGAACGGAAAGGAGAGGTTTCCTTCCTCAAACTTTTCAAGGAACATGTCAAACGGCTGCGCTCTGCTTATAATATCTGTAACCCGGCCGGTATTCTGACAGAAGAAGAGGTAACATGGAGTCAATGCTTTATGGGTATCTGCTCATATGTGAACAAAATGACTACTACAGAGCATGATACGGAGAGCATGAACAGACACGTGGAACAGATGGTTCAGGAAGCGATTCTTGCAAGTGGCGTGGAGCGGGTCATGAATGAAGGTATTGAAGAAAATATTTTCAGCGACTCATTTGCCAAAGAGGTCGATGAAATAAAAATGCCGTTCACCAAGTTCCAGATTCTTTGTAAACTTGTCGCTAAAGCCATCAGAGCATACGGTCGAACAAACAAAATACAAGCCGAACATTTCCAGAAAATGCTTGAAGATACGATAGATGCCTATAATACACGAGACAAATTGACATTTACCAATGAAGTGACACTGAACGTAGTAAATGATGTGTGTGACATTGTTTCATACAAAATCAACGGACTGTCGAACAAGCTGATGAATATCCTGAAAGAACTTAAATCTGACAGCGAGAAATTCAGGGTTTTAGGTATCACTTTCGAAGAGAAAGCTTTCTTTGATGTTCTTGTCGAAGTTAGGGACAAACACGGTTTTGAATATGCGGATGAACTGTGTATTGAATTGGCAAAGAAAATCAAGACACTGATTGATGATACCGCAGTTTATGCCGATTGGTTGAATAATGACAACCTAAAAAGCAAACTTGCCAGCCAACTTACCTATCTTCTCTATAAAGAGGGCTATCCACCTCAATGGGACGACGAGGTCTTCCAAAAAGTTCTGGAGCAGGTAGAGAATTATAAGAAACATGAATAATACAAATAGAGGTTTTTCGATATGAATATCAAGGAATTAACATATTACATTCAGTCAGCTAATATTAATTTTTTAATTGGCTCGGGTGCATCACGGCCATATCTTGCTACTTTAGGCTCGATCGAAAAATTACTCACAAGGTTAAACGATGATATGCATTCTCATCATGAGGCTAAATATAAAATTGCAGAAGCATCTATATACAAAGCATTTTATGATTCCGTTATTGCACCTAATAGATTTTTCGGATACGGCTCTGATTATTGGGAAACGAAAAGTAATTATCAAAACTATTTAATTATATGGAATAATCTATTAAACAAAAGGCATTCTCGTATTCTCAATAAACAATTAAATATATTTACGACAAATGTAGATTTAATGATTGAAGATTCTGCAAGTGGAATTGGTATAGAGTTGAATGATGGTTTTAGAGGAAGCATTAATCCAATCTATGACGAAGCCAATTTTATGAAATCTATAATGCAGACAAGCATACATTTTCAGCATACTTCAGAAATCCCAGTATTTAATTTGCTTAAAATACATGGCTCTATCAATTGGAGTGATCGGGATAATCATATAGTGCATGAACGCTTTTGGTACTGTTCTGTAGATGACGAAATAAAAAAATTGGGAGATGATAAATTTGTCAATCTGTTTAATATTGGTTCTGATGGAAGAAAAACAGAAAAAACATATGAGCAAATTATAGAAGGTGCAGAGGAACTTGAGTTATTGTACGAAGCTTCTGAGTATGATGCTTTCATTACTGCATACAAGAAATTTATCATAGTTAATCCGACAAAAAGAAAATTTGCAGAAACGGTACTTGATTATCATTTCTATGAATTAATGCGCTTGTATTCCAATGCGTTGGAAAAAGAGAATTCAGTCCTTTTTGTTGTAGGCTTTTCATTTGCCGATGAACATATTGCTACACTTACAAGACGTTCGGCAGAAAATAATCCAACTTTAAAAGTGATTATTTTTGCGTATTGTGATGAAGAAGAGGAGTCATTTAAAAAGAATATAGGTATTGATTCTACTTGTGTCAATAACAATATTCTTATTATTACGCCAACGAAAATAAAAGAATTAAACGTGGATGAAGAATATAAAAACGCGGTTAGTGATATTGAGCATTTAGATATGAACGCTGTTAATAAGATTTTCGAATATATCAATAATATAATCCACGCAAGTTATGAATAATAAGCATATAGGGATACATAACTCAGTATTTAGAGTTGGAATAGTATATTCTGTAAATGGGCGTGAGGTCAAGATTCGTGTAGATCATAATAAAAATTCTTCCCATCTGATTTACAAAGGGGCATTGATAAAAAATGTTTCTGTAGGAAGCTATGTGAAAATTCTTAAAGGATACACTCCGATTATTGGAAAAGTAGAATCAGAATATATAGATGAAAGTAAACAAGAAGATAAAGTATTGATCTCAGCGGAAGAAACCATTAATAGGACGTTAATTGTCAAATTAATTGGTTTTATCGACAATCAGACTTTCCGTCGTGGAGTTAATGAATTACCATTAATTGACAACGAGTGTCATCTTTTAACAACTGAAGAATTTGATCTTATTCATACATTCGCTGGCTCCGGCAAAGGAACTATTGAGGTAGGTCATCTCGCAAATGATTCACTTGTCCCCATAAAGCTTGGTATTGGAAAACTTTTTTCTAGTCATATCGGAATATTTGGCAATACAGGATCAGGCAAATCATATACATTAGCTAAAATTTATAGACAGCTTTTTACCCATTATTCTGGTAATGGTGCATTTAGGGAGAATGCTCAATTTTTATTTTTTGATTTTAACGGAGAGTATTCTTCTCATAATAGTATTATTCCTGATTCCGATAAAAAAGTATATAAATTGAGCACAAGAAAAACTAATGGAGATAAAATTCCATTAGCTGATGATGACTTCTTAGATATTAACCTATTGAGTATATTTTCTAATGCGACAGAAAAGACACAACGACCTTTCATTGCAAGAAGTATCGACTTATATAAGAAGATTGATAAGGATGAGAATAAGTTTAGGAATTTTCTGAAAAAACAAATCAAGGATATATTGACAATGTCTGATAAGGTTAAGAGTGAATTGCTCCTTGATTATGTGGGAGAGATACTTCCTCCTAAATACGATGTTCATGGGTTGGATATCGGATTAAAATCCGATATTCATTATCACAACAAAAGTTGTTGTTATTATTCCGATTCAAATGGTGTTTTTATTAACTTCCAAGCACAACCGGATCAAATAGAAAATCTTATCATTTACATACAAGTAGATCAATTTAATTTCACCGATAGTTTTATCCATAATTTCATATGCATAATGTATATGCGAATGATATACGATGTGTTAGCGAACAGGGCTCTAAATGAACACATAGCTCCTGCAATTCATAAACTTCGTCAATCAGAATCAGACATCTCTCGTATATTTAATTCTTCAAAAGATATTGGTGATTTTTGGAGCGAGTCTAATGTTGTAGTTATTGATTTAAGTGATGTAAATACTGATACAAAGAAGCGTCTTCCATTATTGCTAACCAACAAATTATACAACGAGCATAAAAAAGTAGGGAAAGCTCAAAAATATTTGAATTTGATAGTAGATGAAGCACATAATATATTGTCTTATCAATCAACACGTGAAAGTGAAGAATGGAAAGATTATCGACTAGAAGTTTTTGAAGAAATTATTAAAGAAGGTCGAAAATTCGGAGTATTCATGACTATTGCTAGTCAGCGACCATCGGATATTTCCTCTACAATAATATCACAATTACATAATTATTTCATTCATCGACTTGTTAATGAAAAGGACATACAACAAGTAAACAACACAATTTCATATTTAGATAAGGTTTCGGTTGAATCATTGCCGATTTTATCAACAGGGGTTTGTGTAATTGCAGGTCAACTTGCTGAAATGCCACTTGTTGTACAAATAGGTAAGATAGAAGCTGGATTTCGTCCAGAAAACGAAACAATTGATATAGAGAACATATGGCAAGTTAAAGAAACTGTATCAAAATAGAATAGTTTGATACAGTTTCTTTGCCGAATCGAACTGTTATTTACTTCGTCTTGACCTGTTTTTTTGTTCTCCCCACGGCGACTCAGGAGATGACCCGCCTCCGCCAGTTCCGACATGTACTTGAGCTGGGCCACCTATAGCAAGTTCAAAGGCTACTCCAAGCAGATTGGCTTGTATTTCATTGACCTGCTCTTGCGGCTCGAAGATGGTATTGACAAATTCTTCGTCCGTAATCTGACGGTTAAAATGGGCTTGAGCCACATTATAATCTATCTGGAACTTGGTGTCCTCGAAAACCTCATTACCTACCCGTGTCCAGATATGGAGCGACGGATTACGGTAGTTAGGTACATTGATACGGACAAGTTCCGCCCCCGATGACAGACGGTAACGCTGAGGGTTGGCCTTGCGGTCAAGTTGGTCGATGCGTTGCTTCTGCCTGTCTATAACAGAATCCTTTTCTTTTGACTGTCGCTCAGCTACCTCCGCTCGGCTGATTGCCTTGTCTATCTCTTTCTGATAATCGTTCCGAAGTCGCTCCATTTCCGATTTGTGCCGTTCCTGAAGTTGTGCTTTCTCTGCTTTGAGTGTCCGGATTCGATCTTTCAGTTTGGCTATCAGTTCATCCTTTTCGGCAAGTTCCTTCTTCGCTTTGGCCAAATCACCTTTGCCGAACCATGAGAGGATAGTGTTCTTGCCCTCCTGCGCTTTTTCAATGTCAACCTGTAGTTTGGTAATGTCTTCCTCGTATCGGCTTATCTGTTGCTTGTAGTATTCCGAATTTGCCTGATGTCTGGCAGTGGATCCGACAATGCCACGCTGCAACCCGAACGATTTCATGGCTGCGGCATAGCTGTTCTGGTATTCGTGCAGCTTGCTCCGCCGCATCACGTCATCGGCAGAAAGCCTCGGTCCGGATTTAGTCTCGTACTTTTTCTCGCCTTCGCGTTTCTTTCTAAGGCGTTCGGTGGTGACAATGGGTACGACAGTAGCGTGCAGGTGCGGAGTCTTCTCGTCCATGTGCAGTACACATGAAACAAGATTTTCACTGCCGAAGGTCTCCCGGAGCCATTTCAGGTTGGCATCTATCCAATTTCCCAGTTTCCCTTCTTGGGCAATCTTCATCATCTGTTCATGTGTTCCGGTCAGAATAATGCGGATGGCTTTTGTCTGGTTCTTGGCCAATTTGCGGTGCAGCCCGGCGTTATTGATACGATACTGTATGGCATCCGTCCTGTTCTGTACTCCGGCAGGAAATGTAATAAGTTCCCGATTAAGCTGTGTCCTGTTCGCATCGGCATTGACGGGAATGTATTTCTTCCCGTTTGCATCCTTTCTTTCTATATGACATGACATTCCGCTGTCATTACCGCTGCCACGTTGCAGGTGGCAAACCGCATATTGTGTATTACTCATATTTTTTGCGTTTTTGCGATTATTATTTCTGTGTTATGGTTCGTAAAATCCCGTCAATGTGCCACAGGCAGACATGGGTGTCGGGAGGGTATCTCTCCGCTTATGGGCTTTTTGACTGCCACTCGTAGAGTGATTGCAGGGAAAATGCCCTAATAAGCTACGGGATTTTACAAACCCTTTTTCAAGGACAGCGAGCTGTCCAATCCATCCAATTATCATATCTGTTCTGCATCCACCAAGTCCAACCCAAGTTCGTCAATCAATGTCTGTAAGACGGGGGTTACGGTCAATCATCCGTTGAAGTATCATCTGAGGGGTGTCCTCCATCAGAAGAAAATCCGCAATATCCAATCCTTGACTGCGCTGTTCATCGGTTGCCATATCTTCCAGTACCGTACTGACCGATATAGACCGGCAGATATTGGCAAGCATGGAAGCCTTCTGCCGCCACTGCTCCGTTGCGCCAAGGTCAGGCATCAGCACCACATCCCGATGCGCCAGTACGCAAACAGCCTTTTCGTTGAAACAGCCGTTCTTTCCTCCGGTCGCCAGCCATAAGCCGTCAGGCATGAAGTGGGCTGCAATGAGTGCTGTCTTCTCGCTTTCCACAATGAACACGGTCTTGTCGGGATAGCGGACAAGAAGGTGCTCGCCAAAGAAACACTGGCACAAGTTGAAGTCGGGCAAATGCAACTCGGTATGTACCCAGCATATATGCGGATGTGGAACTTTCAGTCGATGCCCGGTCTTTGTATCATATCCCATAATCTTACCCGCGTGTACCTGTCCGTTGGAATCCACCTGCCAGAAAACTGTCGAACCGCCCCATTTCTTGGAGGTCCCGACCTGGTAAAGTTTGAATAGCCTTCCGGCATTGCTTCTGCCAATCGTGTTGGACAGGAATGTGTACAACGGGTTGATATCATAGTGTGACAGTGAACGCTGCATGACTGTCGAATCCATAAAAGATGGAGGACTGACTGGTTTCTTTGGAGTTACGGCTTGCTGTTTCCACTCCTGCCTGAATGATTCCGATTCATCAGGATGCTCCCGAAAGAAATCTTTTGGCGTGTAATGGTAGCCGCAACTGTGTTCGTGGTCGCATTTGCCGACATGGGGAGGGAAGTCAATCTCTCCCGACTCGTCAATATAACGGGTAAAAGAAGCCTTGCGCCTGCATTCGGGACACGCCTTCTTGCTACCCCGATGATATTTTTCAAGATGAAAACGATAATTCTCCATGATGATTTCTGAAATTGATTTGCAGTAATTTCAGTCTTCAGTCCTTTCAGTTTTGCAGGAACTGACGGTATGCTCCATCCCGAAACTGAAAAACTGAACATCCTGAAAGCTGCAAACGGGGGTTACACATTGCAGTTTTCATCCTCTGTCTGTTCTACAGATGTATATGACACTTTCTCGTAAACTCCCTGCCTGACCTTGTGGACAAGCCTGTTTCTGGCAAGATTCCTAAGATAGTTCATCACCGTGCGCTCCGTTACCATAAGTTGTCTTCCGGCATCAAGGGCTTCGGCTGTGGTAAACGTATCTTTCAGCAGGGCGAGCAATTCCAGCGACGGCTCGTCACAGGAATCGTTTGCCACATATTCGCGTATGCGCCTGTAAGAACCTTCGAAATAGTCATTCAGCCGGATAGCACCTTCAATGGCGGTTGTTGTCACGAATTGCAGATGGCTCTCGCCGCAGGCATAAGACAGGACTTGGAGAACCAGTGCCAGACGCGCCACCTGTACCGGACTTTTCATGGGACGCGATTCCACAAGGGCTTCATCCCTGATGGCATTGATGCGTTCGATCGTATTGTTGTGCCAGTTGAAGAAACCCCTTTTCGCTTCCGCTTCCATGCCTATCAGATGAGGGATGTTACCCTCGGCATCCCCGTCATTGTCATAGTCAAGGGCGAACACCTTTTCCATGATTGTCTCCCATGTCTTCCATGCAGATGCCGGATTGTTACCGGTATCCTCCTCTTCGCTTTCCGTCCACCGTGGCACCAGATACGACTTGGGCATCACGAACAGGATGCGGTCAAGCAGCCCGTTATCCTCGTATCCCTTTTTGAGCAGCTCATGCACACGCCTGGTCTGTGTCGTGCCGACCATGTTGATGCACGGATTCTCAATGTGTATGGGAATGGGATTGCTGACACGGGTCACATCTATGGCACTGTTGCTCCATGCGGACAGAAGCTGCTCTATCAACTGCCCGTTGTTGTAACGGTTGGCGGAATTGAACATGCCCATAATCTCGTCCGCAAGTATGGTTATGCCACGGGGACAGTTGTAATGGGCGAGCATCAGGGCTTCAGGCGTGAAATCGGACACGATGGTTCTTCTCAATACAGGCCTGTCCATATCGTTGTTGCCCTTGCTCTCTTTCATTGTATTCTGATAGGCGGCCATTTCAGCCTTGAATTTCTCCAGTGCCCGGCAATCCCTTTTGCGGAGCGGACGGAATACGGCTTCAAGCGGCGGTGTCTTGCCGAGTCCCGGCCGCCCCACCATGATGATATAAAGGGCAGCGTTGGTTGTCCAATGTCCTTTTACACGGATATTGTAAATGTTACCCAACGCGGAAGCAGTAGCCGACAGCATGGCTGTGGCAAGATACTCCACCTTGAAGTTCTCATGTCGCACCATGCCAAGGATGACGGACTGTACTTTGGCAGGGAAAGCGTCAATCGGGAAATCCGATTCCGCAATGCCCTGCGCCTGTGCCATCACCTTGTTGCATATATCCAGTTGTCTGATACCCATAATCACTTCTCCTTTCGTTTGCAATAGGATGTCACACTTTCCGACTTGCCTCCGGTCTGTACCCTGCGGATGTCGGATTTGGCATACATATTCTTGTTCCCGACTTTGACGGGAACGAGGTAGCCACGCTTCGCCCACAGGTTGAGCGTACCTTCGCATACGTTCAGCAACTCGCGGACTTGTTTTGTATTCAGATATGTCTCTTCCGCTTCACGCTGCATCGCAGCCTTCTGTTCTTCCTGCTGCGCCACAATAGTGCGCTGGATGATTGATTCGGCAAACATCTTCAGGTCGGCGGGCGTGACTTCCAGTTTCACGTTCGCACCCTGTTCGACCAGACTTTCTATGGTAATCATAAAATCTTTTGTTTAGGAATTTACAATGACCATCTTCATGTTCCCTGATGCACCGCCTCCGATGGCTTATAAAAGCGAAGCACCGCCAAACCTCGGGAAAGGATTGACGGTGCAAAAGTATATAGGAATTAGAAGTGATTGATACAGAATGCCTTGTCTTAAATTGTCACGACAATATAAGTCTATATGACAATCTAAAACGGCTGCATCTGACCTTATTTTGCGCCAATATCTGTTGTATTACTGATTGTAATATCTGTGATTGTCTGAACCAATTTTTGATACAGTTCCTGATTTTCGTCACTTTCGATTAGCGGAGCCAACTGGTCTTTGCCTTCCTTGATGACATACTTGGCCGCTTTCAGGAATCCGACAGACTGCCGTATAGCACTCTCGCTTTTGAGCGAAGGCAAATCCGGGAATTGCAAAGCCAGACCGACACTGTATTCTTTGGCAGTGTGCATACCTGCGACCAGCCGCAGGTCTTTAAGCACATAAAATGGCAATGCCTGATGGACAGCACTCGTATTTATGGAAATGTATTTGCGTATATGCCTCAAAACCTCCTCTTTGTTGTTGCAGTCAAGATAATCTATGAGAGGTCGTTTCTGTATCTTTTTCTTTCCGGCTGTACGGTGGATTTTTGATGTAGCATCACAGTCTGTATCGGTCAGCGTATTGGTTGTATCATTTGCCATATCGCCATTGGCCCCATTTTCATTTATTACGGATTGCAATGCCCATTCTCCGATATTGCCCTTTTCAATGGCATCGTTCATGGAAAAGTATCTGTCCCAGTCAGATTGGGTACGGAAGCCATTCTTGATGGATACCTGTATTATCCGTTCGGCTACCCAAGAACAGCTCTGCCTGTCCATTCTGTCCGCTTTAGGATTGGCTGATTGTTTGCTGACCATATTGACCATTGCCTCAAAACTTTTTCCGTAATACAGCCAGCTCAGTACAAGCGGTGCGGAAAGGATAATGCCATGTCTTTTGGACTTGCTTCTAAAAAAGGATTTGACCTTGCTCCAAGCGGACGATAAAATTCCGTCAGATGAATTATTCTCTTCCCTCTGCTTTTGGAATGCTTCCACAATCTGCTCAGGGACGGATTCTTCACTAAACAGCAGGCTTATGCTGTCAAAATCTTCCACACTGTCATCGCCCCAGCACAATTCCCATTCTGCCTTGACCTTGGGCAGCTGTTTGAAGATGGTACGACAGATAGCGAGATATTGCCTCTCGTCCCCGTTTGTCATCAGACGCGCGAAGCGGTTGTATTCTTCCCTGTGGCTGTTCTTCCACCGGAGAATGTCAGCCTTGAACTGGTCGTATGTCAATCGGGATTCAGGCATAGTGTTGTCTGCAAGTAGTCGGATATAAATGGAACATAGGGAAAGAATAAAATACAACGTACAGGCGATTCTAATCCAGCAGGTTTACCAGTTCTTTCTTGATTTCGTCATCGATATGCCTGTAACGGGCAAAGGCACGGCTTCCCTCGGAATGCCCTGACATGGAAGCAATCAGGTTCGGGTCTTTGACCTGCTTGTAGAGGTTGCCGATAAATGTCTTCCGTGCCGTATGCGTAGTAGCCACTTCATATAACGGTCGTGCCACATCCTCACGTGTCTTCGGGTCAAGGACTCTCACCATGCGGTCAATGCCAACATACTTGAGAATCTCCTTTATCTTCTTGTTATAGCCGAAGTGGGAGAAGCGGGGAAGTAATGCGTCTTCCAAGTCCTTATATCTCTCCAGTATGTCCAAAGCCTTTTGGTTGAGTGGAACTCTGACTGTGTTGGCGTGTTCCAGCTTGGTCTTCTGCGGAATGTATTCCACACAACCGTCCACGATGTTTGCCTTGGTCAGTCTGTTCAAGTCACTTACACGGCAACCTATCAGACACTGGAACATGAATATGTCCCGATAGACCGGATAGGAATTGCCCAAACCGCTTAAATCGGCATAATAGACCTTATCCCTTTCTTCGAGTGTGAGGTAGAACGGATCGCCATACATCGGCTGGGCTATCTGGTACTGGTCAAAAGGGTTGTTTCTTGTCAGCCCTCGTTTGATGCACCATTTGATGACGGTGCGGATGCGGTAGAGTGTACCCGACATGCTGTTCTCGGAGCGTTGCTGGGCGACATCACGTGGCAGCTCGTCTTTATAGAATACAGGATACATTTCCACATACCTGTACTCTTCCTGCATCCACAACTTGAAATCACGGATGTCGTCAGCGGTAATGGAATCTATACAAAGGTGGAAGCCCCGCTGGTGCATGACCTCATGCCGGAAACGCTCGTAACGCAGTATCTTTTTCAGATTGTCGCGGTGATGCTTCCAGCTTTCTGCGGCAAGGGGTGTCTCGTCCATGTACTTCTGTATCTGGTAAGATAGCAGATACTCGTCTGCCGGATTGCCGCCACGGAAGTTGATATTCGGGTGGTGGTATTCCTCAATAAGACCTTTCAGCCAGTTGCCGTCCACTCCACGATGGTATTTCTCGGCAATAAGGTGCGTAATGTTTTGGATGTCCTTTTCAAAGCCCATCCGTTTGTCTTCCGACACCAATGCGACACGGGGCTTATACCCCTGCCGTTTCGCACTCCAGTAGTTGGGGTTGATGGAGAGTTCGCTCGCTGCCTTGATGTCAACGCCTCCCACGTCACGGACTCTGAAATAGACTCGTGCCTGGTCAGTGACATTATTCTTGGCGGCGGTCTTTCTTATAAATGCGGTAACTTTCATTATGCGTCCTCCTTAGTTTATCATTTCCACAAGTTTGCGTTTCATCTCATCGTCAATCGTGCGGTAGCGGTTGAATGCCCGGCTGCCCTCCACGTGTCCCGACATGGATGCTATCAGGTTGGGGTCGGGAACCTGTTTGTATAGATTTCCTACAAAAGTCTTCCTTGCCGTGTGGCTGGTGGCTACCTCATATAATGGTTTCTGCACGGTATTGTAGCCGTGCGTGTCAAGGATGGTCACCATACGGTCTATACCGCAATGCTTCAACAGTTCCCGTATGCCGAGATTGTACTGATGTATTGGTTTGAACGGCAGTAGCTTTCCCATATCGGTGTCGTAGCGTTCCAGTATTTTCAATGCCTTGGGATGAAGCGGTACTCTGACGACTTTTGCCTGACATTTCTTTGTCTTCTGCGGCATATACTCCAGAAATCCGTCCTTGATGTTGTCTCTCGTCATTCTGTAAAGGTCTCCCACGCGGCATCCGATATAGCAATGGAACACGAATATATCCCTGATAACTGCCAGTTTAGGACAGTCGTTCAAATCCGCATCATACAGGATATTTCTTTCTTCGGATGTCAAATAGAACGGATCGCCGTATGTCGGTTCCTTACATCCGTAAAGCTCATATACCTCGTTGTCGGAATACTTCATTTTCTTGCACCAGTGCAGGAATGTACAAAAGAGGTTCATCGTGTTGATGATGGTCGTATTCGACAATGGCCTTGGCGCGTGGTTGATTAACATACGCCCGGCATAGAAATCGGGATGCTGTTGGCGCAACAGGTATTCGTCGGCAACATAATCCCGGAAACTGTTCATCTGCTCCAATGTGACGGTTTCAACAAAGAGGGTGAAATCGGTATTACCTAATATCTCACGTTGATATTCATGGTAACGTATCATCTTGCGCTCGAAGCGGATGATGTGTTCTTTGGTTCTGTTCGCTCCGTCAAATTTTTCCAGATACTCATGAATACGGCATATCAGATTCGGATGGTTTCGTTCGAAAGCCCGTGCAGGGTACAGCACATCCTCGATGGTCTGCTTCAGCCATGCGCTGTTTGCCTTGTCCGAAAATGTCTTCTCCACTTTCTCGATGATGGCGGCAATCTGCTCGGGCAGCAGTTTCTGCTCAACGGCAGGTACGGCTGTCGTACGCTTGTAACTGAGGGTGTCGGAATCCCAGTACTTGTCATGGACTACAAGAGGCGAAACAACCTTTATATCCACGTTCTTCTCACGGACACGGAAACAGATGTTCGAGGTCGAGGAACTGCTCTTCTTCAGATAGACGGAAACTTTCATCGGCAATGCGTTTTTGATTTACATTGCAAAGGTAAATAAATTCCCGTATATGTTCCCATATATCCCGAAAAAACTTGTAGCGGATTAAGACAAATTAAAGAGTGCATCCCGAAAGTGATACCACATAAAATACTATATAACAACTACTTTATTTTCTCTTATTATGCTTTTCTTTTTATTTTTGGATTTCCAAACCCTTAATCAAAACATATATTGCAGTTCCATACTTCAGTGTTTAATAAAAGGTCTTTAAGGAACTGGAAAGACTTCATTTTTCATATATGGAAAAAGAATGTCCAAACTGCGGCAAAGAGATGAACGTTGACAAATACATCAACGAAACAACAATAATAACGTCTTGCAAATTTTGTCACAGAATATTCAAAATTACCTATGATGAAAAAAAAGTTCCAAACAATATAAACGATTTTAATTGGGGAGCATTCTCTTTATGGCATTTATGGGGATTTTGGAATGGTATGCCTATACTATCTTGTTTTGGCATTTTACTAGGACTAATCACTAACACCTTCTATCTATTATTCATAATAGACATAGCTATCTCATTGTACTTAGGCTTACAAGGCAATAAACTTTCATGGCAGAAAAAAGATTGGTCATCAGCAACAAATTTTGAAATATACCAAAAAAGATGGAATATAGCAGGGATTATAATTCTTTGCTTATTTGCCATTAGTGGTTTTTTCTATGGAATTCTACTAAATAAATGACACATGAAAATAGAAGATATTACTCCCCAAAAAGAGAAAAAAAATTACTACGTAAAAAACAATTGGTTTAATTATTGGTTTCCATTACCCAAAGGTTATAATAGACTTCTCATTGTTTTTGCTTGTCTTATTATTGTTTATACCGTACATGAATATCCTGAAAAGGTTAACACTTTTTTCTTCACTCTGTTAGTTGAAGTCATTACTTATGTAGCTATTATATGGATTTATCGTGGATTTAAAGAATTATCCTAAAAATATGAAAAGACATAATTATAATATTGCAATAGCTATTGCAATCAGCTGTATCCTTTTTCTTATTAACGGTTACCATAATTACATAAAAGACCAAAGAAAAGAGAACCTAGAAAAATATAAAGCTGGATACTATGATAATGTAACGGTCAAAAACAAAAATATAGTACCTAACACAACAAAAAACTATGTTCCACCCAAGAACTGGACTAAATACATAATAGCCAATGCTTTTTCTATTAGCGTACCTCCTACCGTTGAACTAAGGCAAAGTAATGATTTATACACTAAAGATATTAAAAAACTTAGTTGGCATGGACATAAAATAAATAGCAATAATGTTGTTTTTCAACAGAAAGGGCTATCTGTTAATACTCCTGAAGCACATCAAACATATTGCCGAATTATAATAGATATCCAAAAAGGAAGTCTAGGAGAATACCCTAAATTTTCAGATTACGAAGATTTGACTATAGAAGACATCCATACATTTCAAGAACTAGCAAAACAGAACTCTTATGAATATAAAATTTTAGGTCAACCAGAAGTGCGATGGATTAAGATTGAAGATACTTACGGAATAGAAGTTGAATATGTGCGAAATGGAGCAAATAATTCCCGTACTCACGTCTGCAATTATTATTTTTTTAATGACAATCTATTTGCAACAATAATATTATCATATAGACAAGACGATATAAGAAAATGGGAAACAGATTTTTCAAATATAATTAAAACATTTAAGTGGAATAATAAAAAATGAGTTATGGAAAAAATTAGTTTTATGCGAAGATTATCAAGTTCTTTAATAGACAAAGTCTTAATCCTTGTATTATTTATTATTAGTGCTTTATGTATATCTCCCTATGGAATGCCTTCTCATTTAGGAAGTTATTACGCCCTATTAGATGCAGCCCCATCATCTTATCCCTCTCAGGATACATATAAAGCAATGCATAGTGTTTATGGCAATACTATTTATGAAAGTACAGAAAAATGGGTTCAATGTCATAAAGAAATATTAAAGAAGCCTGAATTAATAGCTCCACATAAAGGTGAAACCCTATCTTGGGATTTACAAATAACGGGGCTTTTTATAATTGTAAATTTTATATATTATCTTTTATGGGAATGGATATTTCGTGCATCACTAGGCAAATTTCTATGTGGACTTACTGTTGCTTCCGATAATAATCAACCAACAACAGAAAAAGAAATTATCAAACGCTGTTTCTTATTACTACTCTTAATGATAGCCGCAGTAGGTCTAAGATTTACTTTCGACATCAATTATTACATGACTATTTTATTGTTTTTCCTGATTGTAGACACATCTGTAATCATAAAAGGGAAATCGTTAATTGATATTATGACTAGCACATATATCACAAAAAGAAAAATCTATAAAAACGAAAATCTTAAATAAAACAAAACACCCAGTTTTACGTTATAGGGTGTAAAACTGGGTGTAAATCTTATAAACCGCTAATTATCAAGGTTTATTGCGGAGAGACAGGG
>OHHB01000218.1_pt1 | contig 22631 bp, 28 predicted proteins | sample 1567921 | NCBI WGS metagenome assembly OHHB01 (sample SAMEA3879522, study PRJEB24766) | human gut metagenome | biome: human-associated habitat; feature: feces | place: USA | collected 1985/1987
TCAGGGAAATTATGACCGTTGGTACATTCTTTACAGGGATACCAAAGTTCTGTATAAAGGGACGATAATGGAGGTCGTAAGCAACAATCCTGCTAAGGAGGAAGTCAAAATTCGAGGCTCGAAAGGTGATTTTCTCGTTAAATATAATGACATCACAATTATAAACAATTTTGATTGGTTGTAACATTTCATTTTAATCATTTACAGTATGAAATTAAAAATCGTAAACAAGAGCACAAATGCTCTGCCGGAGTACAAAACTCCAGACAGTTCGGGTATGGACTTGCGTGCCTATCTTCCCGAGGGTTCAATCACATTGGCTCCGATGGAGCGTAAAATCATTCCTACTGGTTTGTTCATGGAAATCGAACAGGGGTACGAGGGTCAGGTGAGACCTCGCAGCGGTTGCGCTGTTAAACAGGGTCTGACCGTAATCAATGCTCCGGGAACCATTGACGCTGACTATCGTGGGGAAGTAGGTGTTCCGTTGATTAACCTGTCAACAGAACCGCAGACAATCGAAAATGGCGACAGAGTTGCTCAGATTGTTTTCGCTCCGTATGCGAAAGTCGAGGAAATTATCGAAGTTTCTGATGTCAGTGAAATGACTGATACAGAACGAGGTGCGGGAGGTTTTGGTCATTCCGGCAAAAAATAATTTCGATTTTTCGCGAGAAAAATCAAAACTTATTCGAGATATTTACATTATATTTGTACCGAGATAAGTGAAAAAACATCACTGAAAATAAAATTTTAACTAATAAAGTAAAAACGATTATGGCAAACAATGCGTTGGCACTTCGTATGAAGTACAGAAAGTTCACTGCTGAACAGTTGAACGAAATCATTGAGAATGAAAACTCAAGTGAATTGGAAGTTAAGGTGGCTCAAGAGTTCCTTGACAAGTTAGGTGGCGAAGCCGAAGAACAACCTGCAAAGACTGCTCCCGCCAAGAAGTCCGCTCCTAAAAAGGAAGACAAAAAGGTTCCTGCGAAAAAGGCTGCTCCGAAGAAAGAAGAAACCGCTGATGACGACCCAGACCCTGAGGATGGTTCACCTGAAGCAGCAATGAAGCGTCAGAACAAACGCAACTCTACCTATCAGTCAGAAGAACAACTGACTCCGGAAGAGGAAGAACGCTTGGCAAAGGCTGAGGCAGAGTACGAGGAACGTCAGAAAAACCGCAAGACTCCGTCTAAATCAGACAAGTCTATGAAGGAAAAGAAGTCAGCGAAAGCCGACAAGACTCCTCGTGAAACAAAACGTCAGAACCTCGAAGAATCGGAAGAAATTCCGGGACTGAAAGTAGGTTCGAAAGTTATCCTGAAAGGCGAGGACGCTGTTGGTGAAATCACTCGCCTGTACAAGTCCGGAGACGGAAAAGAAAAGTGTATGGTCAAGTTCGGTGACGACAAGCCTATCAAGAAACGTGTAACAGCGTTGGAACTGGCTGAGGACGCCAAACCTGCACCCGCAAAGAAAACTCCAAAGAAGAAGTAAATGGTTGACGGGGAATCTATAGTATTGGTTAAAGGTATCTCGGGGAGTGGTAAATCTACAAGGGTTTACCTCTTCCTCGAGTTCCTCGAATCATTAGGTATGAAACTCCACCCATACAAGTTTAAGACACTTGACGGAAAGGAAAAGGAAGTCGGAGTTTACTCCGAGGACTTCAATATGGTTTTCGTTGGGAAATTCTATGAGAATGGCGGTATCCGACGCTGGCAAGGTTACGACAGTATGACGTCGCGACTGTGCAAGGCTGAGGGTTTATCCTACTTCTTGAAGGAAACGTCTAAGGCAGGGCATGGAGTTTTGATTGATGGTGCAGGAACAACTGTATCATGGCGATTGCGTCCCTTGGATTTATGCGGAGAGAGTGAGTTTACGAACATTCTCCATGTCAGGTATGATTACCGTGACGACCAATGGGATGAGTATTGTGCTCGGATAGCATACAGGTCTGGCGAACCTCCTAAGGGGGATTGCATGTGGCGGAAGCACAGAACCTTTATGCACGACTTCGAAAAGGCTCAAAGAGAGGGAAAAGAGGTAAATGAGGCTGGCGGTTGTGTGGTACTTCATGACCAACCGTATGACGCTCCGGTCTGGGACTTGGGTGTTCATATTTTCAACTTCTTTGGGCTGTCAGAACTATGTGAAGAGTTCGTGGCTTTCTGTAAAGCGTCGGACTACATTGAAAAGAACTCGTTTGAAACTTTTGAGAATGGCAAGAAAGGAAAATAATTTCAGTCCGATTCCTAACGATAACCTCCTTCACTATCTATATTGGATGTGCGAGAGAATGAATATCTTCTGGCGAAAGTACAATGGGGAACAGGCTCCATGGACAGATGACGAAATATTGAGGAACTTTAAGTTTACCAATGTTTATAGATGTCTTGACCGTGTGAGTCAATACCTGTTGAGCCGTGTGATTTACAATGGTAAAGAATACGAGCCAGAGGATATGTTCTTTCGCATATTGCTTTTCAAACATTTCAATAAGAACGAGACGTGGGATTTGTTGGAAAAGGAGTTCGGGGATATCACCTACGAAACAGGCTTGGAAAACATAGCGAAGTTCTTGGATAAGGTAGTTGACAGTGGCGACACGATATACGGTAATGCATACATCGTGAATTGCTTCTTTTATCAGTATCCCCAATATAAGCACATAACAGGCATGAGCAAACATCGTGCTCACTTCCGTATCTTTGAGGACGAAATCTTTCAGAACGGACACCTGTATGACTTCTTAGAGGCGAAGACCTTTGAGGACTTGTATTGGGTTTTCAGGAATATGAAAATATACGGGGACTTCACGGCTCAGCAATATTGCATTGACCTGAATTATTCACCCCTGTTCAACTTTTCGGAAAACGATTTTGTCATTACTGGTCCAGGGTCGCTGAAAGGTATCGGCTGGACATTTGACGGAGCGTCCGGGAAGCGTTATGACTATGTGGGCACTATCAAGTGGGTTCACGACAACTTTGAAAGGCTGATGGGTGACTTCTGCGAAAAGACAGGTATGAAGTGGAACCCGTTACCGTGGGAGCCTGTTCCTACTCTTACGAATCTTCAGAACTGTTTCTGTGAAACATCGAAGTTTGCGAAGGGATTGGGAGCGTCTTTCAACAAAGGTAGAAATGAACGTATCAAGCACACCTACGAAAAGAGTCCGAAGAAGATTGAGTTCGTCTTCCCTCCAAAGTGGAATGCTGAGTTGCCCAAGCCAGGAGAATTATTAATCGATTAAATCAAGAAAGACTTATGTATTTTCAAGCAGAAAATTTGAGTAGTGCGCTGGTGCTACTTTGTAAGGAGTTGATGGATAAAGGGATTGACGTTACCCGAAGGGGGTTCGAATGTCGTGAGTTCCCTGGAGCCGTCCTCATTGAGATAACTAATCCGACCGACCGCTATGTTCGTGTTCCGGAGCGTAAATGGAACAAGACACTTGGTTGGATTGAAAGCCTGTGGCTCGCTCGTGGGGATAACAGTCTTGAGATGCCTGCTTCCTATGTGAAGAACCTTGTAAACTTCTCAGACGACGGAAAGTTCATGAGAGCGGGATATGGACCCAGAATACGTCGTTACGGGGACAATTTTGACTCGATGGTAACATTATCCGGAAAATTACTTCCGCGACAGTATAAGAACGGTAAAGCAGACGAAAACGGTCGTTATTCAAAATTGAAGGCTCCCGGACTGTACCAGAACGTGACTGACCAATTACGGTTCGTCATTGAAAAGTTCAAGCAGGACATCGATACCCGTGAAGCGGTTATCACAATTCACGACCCTATCTCTGACAACTTCAATCAGAATGAAGAGGACGGGGAAAAGGCTCCATTGCTCCTCACAAAGGATACACCGTGCACCCGTTCAATCCACTTCATGATAGTGAATGGAAAGATGAACTGTTACGTGGATATCCGTTCGAATGACCTTATCTGGGGGTTCAGTGCGGTGAACGTGTTCAACTTTACATTGATGCAGGAGTACGTCGCAGCGATAGTGGGCGTGCCTGTCGGGAAATATTACCACAAGGCAGACAATCTTCATGTCTATAAGGACTTCATTCCGTTGGCTGAAGAAATCGCTAAAAGAGACCCAAATTCGTATCCGTCCGGAGTAAACTTTTCCTATAAGACGACGTTTAAAACTTTAGAGGAGTTCGATGCGCTTATCGCTCAGTTGAGCCAGTTCGAAGAAAACTGTCGTAACAGTGAAAACCGTACAGAACAGGACTTCGAGTTATTGCGTGCGGATATTGAAAAGTTTGAAGATGAGATGTTCTCTGACTGGGCAAAGGTTATCTTCCGTTATTGGACAAAACAGTTGGTAGAGTTCCGGAACCCGTTACTGAACGAACTGTTCATCGGATAAGAATTATTCACTAAAATAAAGACGATTTAGTTATGAATTTCAAAAAGATTGACATCCTGTTAGGGATGAAAGACATTCAGAGGTTGCCTAATACCCCCCATCACAGGGGGTACAACCTCTTGGAGCATGGGTTGGTGGTAGGCATGTTATTTCGTTGGTTTGCCTCAGAAGAGGACGTTGCCTACGACATCAACGTGTTTGACAAGGTGTTGCTCCACGACTATGTGGAAAGTGTTACAGGCGACCTCAATGCTTGCGTAAAGAAATTCAATGAGAACACGGCTGCGGCATGGGATATCATTGAATACGAAATCTGTCATGGCGACGCGAACCTGTTGCCGTATTCCGATGAAGAAATTAAGAAGACAATGACTGACCTCCAGTACCGTCTTTTCAAGACCTGTGATTATTTGGACTTATGGATATTCTGTAAGAACGAACAGGCTCTGGGAAACACGTCCAAGAAGTTATTGACTTGTATCACAAACTGCGAACAACTGTTGGAGAAGTACACGGACGGCTGGAAACTCTTCAAAAGTGTTCAAAAATTCATGAATCAATATGAGCCTTAAAGGAAAGATATATGGCTTGGTAGGGGTTATTGGCTCCGGTAAATCGTACCAAGCAGAAGCACTTATGGTTAGTGCTGCGTGTGAAGAACGACCCATGATTATGGGAGATTTCAGTGAAGGAATTCGCCAGACGTTGATGAACATCTTTACAGGGGAATCAAAGAAGATTGACTGTACGGGTGAAGCGTATGCGAAGTGGAAACAGTTGAGCAGCGACATCTTGTTACCGTTCAAGCCTCAAGAAGAGTCTCCTAATATTCTTGACTCGGTACGGGTTGAGGGTCGTGAACTGTTACAGCGTACAGGCGAATATCTCAAATCATTGGCTGGGGAAGATATATGGGCACGTTGGACGGCAAACGCTGTTACAAACAGTTGGGCAAAGATGTCTGAAGAAGACGCTCTTATGTGCGATATCGTATTCGGTTCATTGCGTTTTGACTGTGAGGCTGAGGCTATCTTTAAGGTTGCCGAGGCGACAGGTAAAGAAGTGAAGATTTACTTCTGTGATTATCATTCGGATTCATACGAATTGAATGACCATATCAGTGAGAAGTTTGCTCAATACTTCCTGTCGTTAGGATGCAAAGATGGTGATGATATAACGGAACTTGTTAAGCAGAAAATCAATGGATAAATTCAAAGAATATCTTGAGAAGAATTTAATGGACTTCGCTCCTATTTCTGACTATGTGGTCGAGATAGGAGGGAAGACCTTTGAATTGTATCAGCCAGCGTATGACGGTGCGCTGTTTGATGACGGGTTCAACTTTGTAGGTATTCCTGCCGACCCGAAGCGTAAAGGCTCAGGAGAGGAATCCGTCGAAACATCGTGTGACTTCTATGCATTTAGTTTTGGAGGAGTGTATTATATGCTCGCCAAAGGTAAAGAGAATGACGTGAAACTCATACGGTTGAAATATATCGGTCAGGCGAAACAGGAGATTGAAACCCCTGTATTCTTGGGGGTTCATGGTCAATATGAGATGATGTCCGGGACGGGAACGTATGCCGATTGGTGTAAGAAGGCAAAGTTCCTTGGGGTGAAGACGTTGGGTATCTGTGAAAAGAATTCACTTGCCGGAGCATTAAAGTTTCAAACGGAATGCCAAAAGAACGACATCAAGAGCGTGATTGGTATGGAGTGTGTGGTATATGACCAGCCTCGGGATTTCCGCTTCACTGTTAAGGTGTACGCAAGGAACGATAAGGGTTGGCGAGACCTCCTTACTATAAACAAGTTCATCAACTGCGATAATCCGAAATATATCGGTCTTGAGGACTTCAATAAAATCACCACTAACAATGATGATTTGATTATGTTCCTTGACCCGAAGACAACGGATTACGACAAGTTGAAAGACTTGCATATAGACGCTGTCGTGTATCAGTTAGACCCCTGCGAATATGTAGATGACAACCGTGACGAATGGTATCTGACGAACCTGAAGAAGTTCTTCAAGGATAAGAACCTGTTACCCGTTCCGTCGGTTGACGCTTGGTATCTTGATGAGGAATACAGTTGTATCAGACCTCGCCTACATAGTATTGGTGGAACAACTGCCTACGAGAGCGATAATCAATACTTTAAATCGAACGACCAACTGTTTGTTGAGTTGGCTCAAATGTTTCCGGATACCGAAGAAGGGTTCATGGACGTGTACAGCCGTTTCATGGAAGGGTTGGAATTCCTCGAAAACATTGCTGAGGCGATAACCTTTGTCATCGACGTAAAGAAGAGACACTTGCCTCACTATAAGATGACAAAGGAAGAGGCAAAACAGTTCGAAACAAATGAAGACCTCTTTTGGTCTCTTATAGCCGACGGTCTTGAGCGTCACCCAGACCTCATTGAGGATTGGGGTGAAGAGGTCATTATGGAACGAATAGACCGAGAGGTGGGTGTTATAAAGTTAGGGGAAGCAATTGACTACTTCCTAATTACTTGGGACATTATCAACTGGTGCCATCGTAACGGTATAATGACGGGTATCAGTCGTGGTTCGGCTGGTGGTTGTCTTGTCTCCTACCTGTTGGGGATTACCAAGTTAGACCCAATGCGATACGACCTACTCTTTGAGCGTTTCTTGAACGCAGGACGTGTTAAGGTATCGCTCCCTGATATTGACTGCGATTATCCAGGTGAAGACCGACCTCGTGTGAAGAAGTACATGGAAGAACGGTACGGCTGGAAACAAGTGTGTTCCGTGGGGACGTACAGCGCATTGCAGCTCCGTGCAGCGATTAAGGACATGGCTCGTGTATATGGGTTAGACTTCCAGGAAACAAACGAAATGATGAAGCTCTTTGACGTGAAAGACAGGAAGCCTGAAGACCTGTTCAAAATAGCCTGTGCGCATTCACGGGTGAAGAACTTTGTTATTGAGCATTCTGACCTGATTAACGAGGTCATGCTTATCATGCCAGCTCCTAAGGCACAATCAATTCATGCCTGTGCGATGATGGTATTCCCGGAGGAACATGATATGTTTCATTGGGTTCCTATTCGTAAGAATGGGGATGAGTATGTAACCGAGTGGGAAGGTGGCGAAATGGACGCAGCAGGGTTTCTGAAAGAGGACGTTCTTGGGGTGAAACAGTTTGACAAGTTCCAGGACATGGTGCGGTTGATAAAGGAGCACGAGAATGTTGATTTAGACATCTTCAGTGTGCCGTTGGACGACCCAGAGGTGTACAGGTATTTCAAGAATGGATGGAACGAGGATAACTTCCACTTTGGTAGTTCCGGTCTGACAGGTTATTGCCGACAGATGAAGCCTGATAATATTGAAGACCTTATTGCTGCTATTTCGTTGTATCGCCCAGGAGCTATGGAGAACAACTTCCATAACGAATACGTCTTGCGTAAAGAGGGTCAAAGGAAAGTTGAGTATTTCACAGGTACAGATAAGATTTTGAACAATACTTATGGGGTGTTTGCCTATCAGGAACAAATCATGCAACTCTGCCGTGAACTTGGGGGATTGTCGTTGGTGGAAGCCGATGACGTTCGTAAAGCGATGGTGAAGAAGAAGTATGAGGCTCTTCAGCAGTACAAAGAACGGTTTATCCCTTACTATCGGGACAACTATAACGTCACCCAGGAATATTCCGAAAAGGTGTGGGACGCTATTGATAAGGCTTCGACGTACCTGTTTAACCGAAGCCACGCTGCTGCCTATGCGATTACAGGCTATATTTCGCAGTGGATAAAAGTTCACTATCCTATTGAGTATTGGTCGGTGGCATTTAAGTATGCGATGGAGTCTGACTATTCACGCTATATTGCGGAAATCAATAAGACGGGAGTCTGTACGGTACGTCCTGTGGATATCAATATATCGGATACCGATGTTGTTATCAACTTTAAAGAGAAAGCCTTGTATTGGTCAATTACAGGGGTCAAACAGGTCGCAGAAAAGGCTGCAACCCAAATTATAAAGGAACGTACAGAGAATGGTCAATATTGGTCATTAGACGACTTTATCACCCGACATAAATGGAAGGGTTCAGCAGTGAACAGCCGTATCATCAGAAACCTGATATTGGCGGGAGCGTTCGACAGTCTTGAGGGGGTAAAGAAACCCCAGGAACGAATAGACCTGTTGGTACACTTCCTCGGGACTACGAAGGGAAATGTTAAGGATGACGACCCTGTATTAGTTGGAGCCGACTTCCACGCCAATGACGCTTGGTGGTGGGCACTCCTACAAAAGAAAGTATCAGGACTGGCGTTCTTTGACTATCAAAAAATCTATGACAGGTTCGCTGGGGAGTTCCCTGATGCCTACGAATATGCTACTCTTGAGGAGTGTCACGACACAGAAGTGAAGCCGAATAACGGGTACGTCGTGTTGGCTGGGTTCATTGCTGAAATGGAAATTAAGAAGACACGCAAGGGGGATACGATGTGTCGTTTGATATTAGAGGCGAACTACGAGTTCATCGAAATTGTGATATTCCAGCAGGAATATGAACAGTTGGAACCCCTGTTATCGTGCGGAAAAGCGAACCTGATACTCATCAATGGTATCCTTTCCTACGACAACCGTAAAGAGGTAAACACGTTGAGAGCCTGTTTCGAGTCGAATATCGTTACTTTGACGTTATAAATTTACTAAGATAAAAGGAAGAAAATTATGGAAATTCTCGTACATTTCAATGACGTCCCCGTGACGTTGGTAACTAATGGATTTGAGGACACGGTTGACATCGATAAACTCACTTCTATTGAGTACAGTAATTTATATGGTGAAGCGGTTACAGTCAGTGCGCTCCTGAACAAAGTAGGGTTGCTCCGTGCTGAAGCCGAAAAGAAAGTCGCGGAATGTAAACTTGAGAAAGAGGTTTACGAAGCCCAGACAAAGAAGGAATGGCGTCGGGAGGCGAACCGTAATGGCGGAAAGTTCACGCTGGCTTTGGAAGACGGGGAAGTTGAGGAAATCAAGTTGTCGGAAAAGGCTCTTGATGAGGCTCTCCTACTTGACGAAGACTATCAGAATCTCTGTATTGCGTATATTGACGCTCAGAAGAATTTCAGTGTTCTTGATGCACTTCAGTGGGCGGTTCAGGACAAGTCTAAGAAACTGAACAACCTCCTTAAACCTGTCACCCCAACGGAGTTCCTCGGGGAATTGGTAGAGGGTAAAGTAAACAGTTTCTTCATCAAGAAAGCAGGGTTTAAATAAATTTTTCGAAGAATTTTCGGGGAACTTCTTTGATAATTCGAATGATTCCATTACCTTTGTATCATCAAATTTAAGTTAAACATTCAAATATTAGAATTATGGCAAAGAAAACAGTTCAATCCAGCGCAGTAGAAGAATTCAAAGGTTACATTAAAGTCACAGACGGATTCTACCTGAAACCAGTTGAAAGTCACGCATCAAGTTATGACGTTTACCAATTAAAGAAGTCTGACAGTCCTCGCCATCCTAATGGCAAAATGGATGACATGGCTTATGGTTGTACGCTCCCGAGAGCATTACAGTTAATCGCCAACAAATGTGCCGGACAAGAGGCTGAGGACATCATCGAACTGATGGAATCTATTAAGAGTTATGAACAGAAGTTTCTCGAAGACGTTACACGAATAGTGAAGGAAAACAGATAATTATCAACATTTTAAAAATTTAGTATTATGCCATTAGACAGAAGTAAATGGAAGGCAGCACCGCTCTCAACTGTTAGTGAGACGGTACAGCAAACAAAGCAGTATGACACGTATTTTGGTGGTAAAGGCGAGTATGCTCAGTTCTGGAAACAAAGAGACGGTATCACCGTAAAACGTGTTCTTCCGGCACACGAACCAGGAGACTCTCCCTACGTGCCTATGCTGACAGCGATGCTCAAGTGTGAAGTCGACGAAAAGGACAAGGAAGGAAAAGTAATCGGGAAGAAAATTTCAAACAAGAAAATCTTCTTGGCGACGCTTCACGGTGGTTATCCGTACGACATCATCGAAGAGTACATCAAGCGTGTCTACGAACAGGCTGAACAGTTCCAGGACAAAGAAGAACGTGCTCGCTTCCTGAACCCAATTACGGGTTATCGTATGGGTGGAAAGAACGGTACGTGGGTTCCCGGAATTCGTCCTCAATTGGAGTACGTGTACTATGCTTTCATCGAAGGAAAGATTTACCGTGACAGCCTGAAACCGAAACAGATGGAAGCACTGAACAAAGAGTCTGCTGACCTGTGTGCTCAGAACGACACGGCTGCGATAGATATGTTCAGCGACCCGTCAACTGGTTTCCCTATTCAGTGGAGTCGTGGTAAGGATGAGAATAACAAGACAGTTGAAACGCTCAAGTCGTTACCGCTGAAAGTAGGACAGACATGGGAAGACTACTTTGAGAAGAACGCTGTTCCTGACAAGGTTCTTGAGGAACTTGAGGGATTGCCCAGTCTTCAGAAGTTGTATGTTGATTGCTACGGCAAACGTGACTTCGACTATGCGCTTGACGGTTTGAAACGCTTCGACGACGCCAATTCTTACAAAATCTTTGCTCAGGATGACTTCCTTGATATGGTTGAAGAACTTCAGAACATGATTGAAGAGAAGACAGGTGATAAACCGTCTGGTGCTGATGACCTACCTTTCGGTCCGAGTGAAGAGGAAAAGAAGCCTGAAGCACCTGCGGCTCCGGCTGCTAAGAAAGCAACCCCTGCGGCAAAGGCTCCAGCGAAAAAGGCTGTTACAAAGAAGAAAGCCGAGCCCACACCCGAAGAGAAACTGAAAGTTGTGAACGATGAGTTCATTCGTCAGTACGGTGAAGGATACGAGGAACTTGACCTCGAGGGTGAAGAATTAGAAGAGGCTTATCAGTTGGCTCTGAAACACGAAGACCTCGGATACGACATTGAACACGTTCCCGGATGGGATGGTTCTGATGACGGTGGCGAGGACAATGGTGAAGAGTACGCTGGCGACAATGACGGTGGAGATGAACCTGACCCCGAACCTGAAGATGAAACTCCCGCTCCTACTCCCGGAGTAAAGGCTCCTGCGGACGCTGGTAGTTCATCTGGTCAAAGTGCGATAGACCGTATCCGTGCTATGCGCAACAAAAAGAAGTAAACAATGAGTAATCAGAGTGAGAGTCCAAGCGTTATACACTTGGACTTTCATTTTAAATAATTTCGACAATGAGGAAAGAACCTATCGCAATAATAAGTACAGATAAACATCTCCAAGAGGCGAATGCGCTTGAACTGTTGGATATAGCCGAGCAGGAAATTGCGCTGGCTCAGGAACAGGGGGTTGATACTGTAATATGGCTTGGGGATATCTTCGACTCACGATTAAGCCAACGACAAGAACTTCTCACTTGTCTAACAGAGATGATAGAACTGTATCACGAACATGGTATCACGTTGCTCTGTATTCCCGGAAATCATGATAAGACCGACTATGAGTCAGACGAAAGTTTCTTGACAGCGTATAAGTACCATCCAGGATTCAACCTGTATGAGACTCCTACCTGTATAGACCTGAAAGGGGTTGAATGTCACTTCTTGCCATTCTACGCACAGGACGTATGGTTAGAGAAGTTCGCTGAACTACCTACTCCAAAAAGTAAGACATCAATCCTGTTCAGCCATACAGCCGTACAGGGTTCTATCAACAATGACGGGAAGGTCGTGAATAACAAAATTCCGTTGAAACTGTTCTCAAAGTACGGAAAGGTCATGCTGGGGCACTATCATGACGCTCAACAACCAGGAGCCAACGTGTTTCACCTACCGAGTACCCGTCAGAATAATTTCGGGGAAGATGAGGAGAAGGGATTTACGGTATTGTACAGCGATACGTCCTTCGAGTTCGTAAAGGCTCAATTTGTTCCGTATAAGGAAATAAAAGTTGATGTCCTTAAGACCTCAAAGGAAGAGATATTAAAACTCGCTAAAACGAACACAGATGGCGTCAACGTTCGGATAACGCTTGTGGGAGACCAACAGGCTGTTAAGGCTGTCAACAAAAAAGTCTTCACCGAACACGGTATCTCAGTGAAAGCAAAGTACACGGACGTTGAAGTCACGGAGGCTGAGGAAGCCGAAGTGGTTCAGGAACTGTCCGGAACAGATATAGCCGAAAAGTTCAAAGCATTTTGCGATGAAAAAGGCTACGAATATGATGAAGGATATAAACTATTAAAAGAAGTAATGCAATGGCAGGAGTAGAAGATTTGGTGAACTCCCTACAAAAGAAGTTCGGCAAAGAAGTTGTGGCGGGAAACAATACTCAAGGAGTAGAGTTCGTATCGTCAGGAAGCCTGTCGCTCGACTTGGCACTTGGTGGCGGTTATGCGATGGGTCGTATCATTGAATTGCGTGGTTACGAGTCTTCGGGAAAGACTACGTTGGCTCTGACAGCCTGTAAGAACATACAGGAACAGACAGGCAAAGCGGTTCTCTACATAGACCGTGAAAACGCAATTGACATGGATTATGTAGAAGCACTGGGGGTGAACATATCTCCGGAGATGTTTATTCTGTGCCAGCCAGGAGTTGCGGAAGAATGTTTCGAAATCATGAGAGAGGCTGTTAAGTCGAAAGCAATCGGAGCAATCGTGATGGACTCGGTGGCGGCAATGTTCCCTAAATGTTATTTGGAAGCCGATGTGGGTGATGCTAAGATGGGCGTGCTGGCTCGGCTTATGGCTACGTGGCTTCCCGGATTGATTGGTGACATTAAACTAAACCAACAGTTGGTTATCTTCATCAATCAGTATCGTGACAAGATTGGCGTGGTGTACGGGTCACCGAAGACGACTCCGGGAGGAAAGGCTCTTGGCTTCTACTCTTCACAGGTGTTGGACATTGCGAAGTCGGGTACAGTTGGAGACCGTGGCGAAGAAACCGCTAACCACATCAAGGTGAAAGTTGAGAAGAATAAGGTTGCGCCTCCGTTCAGGAAAGCCGAGTTCGACATTCGTTTCGGTGAGGGAATTGATAAGGCTTCGGAACTGTTACTCGTAGGAGTTGAACGGGGAATCATTGAAAAGGCTGGCTCGTTCTTTAAGTATAAAGGAAAGACGCTGGCACAGGGTCAAGAAAAGGCTCGTGAGATAATTTCAAACGACATTGACCTTGCGGAAGAAATCGAAGAACAAATCATGAAAACAATTTAGTATGGAACTCACCTATTTGCGTTTGAAGAATTTCCTGTCATTCAAGGAACTGAAACATAAGTTCGTGAATGAGCCTGTCTTAATCAAGGGAAAGAACCTGACGGAGATAGAGTCAAAGGAAACGAACGGAGCAGGGAAGAGTACGATGGAAGCAGGGATTGCGTATGCAATCCTTGCTAACTCGCTCAAGAAACAAACACTTGACAGGGACTTAATCCTGTGGGGTGAAGAAGAAGCGGACATCTGGCTTGACATCTACTGCCCGATACGGAAAGAAACGCTGAATATACATAGAACCCTGAGACAGAAAGGTTCAGCGTCATTAGAACTCATGATTAATGAGGAAGAGGGTTCGGTACAGGTCGCAACCGTCAACGACGGAAACGCTTACATCTTGAACTGGATAGGTATATCCTCGGAAGACCTGAAGAGTTTCTATATCCTTAACAAGGAGAATTTCAAGTCATTCGTTTCGTCATCCAACTCCGATAAACTGTCGTTGATAAACCGCTTTATTAAGGCTGAACAGTTAGACGACTCTGACAGCGTAATCAAAGAGAAGATTAAGCCGTTGGAAGAGAAGAAGGCTGTTGCCTTGGGAAAGGTTCAGAAGATAGAGGGTGAATTGGGCGTCTATGAGACACAGTTGGCTGAGGAGCGAGAACGTAATCTTGAGGAGGAACGACAATCGCTTATAGAGCGTATAAACGAACGAATTGACGCTGTCATACAGGAGTACGACGGAGCGGAAAAGAAGATTGAGAATTCCCGGACGGCTATCAAGTTAGCTGAACAGAGTATCAAGGACAACCAGAAGAAAGTTGCTGAAGCCTCTAAGAAGTTAGAGGGATTAGAAGCGATTGACTATAAGGCTCAATATGACTCTCTAACGAAAGAACGTTCTTCGACCGATACAAAGGTAGAGGCAGCGAGGAAGAAGCGTAAAGCAGCACAGGAACTGTCCTCACAGTACACTGCCGAAGCCAACCGCCTCACGGCTATCTTGAAAGGAACTGTAAAGTGTCCGAAGTGTGGAACGGAGTTCGTGACATCAGATGAAACGGTTGATGTTCCTACTACTCGGAAGAAAATTGAAAGCCAGAAGAAGGAAGCCGAGACCCAGGAAAACCTTGCGAAAACAGCGTTGGAAGAACTTAACTCATTTGAGGAACGAGTGAAAAAGTACGACGACAAGTTCATGAAGATACGTGTTCAGGAACAGGGTACAGTCAGAGCCATTCGTGAGGTTCAAGCAGAGATAACAAAAATCCGTGGGGAGATAACCCGAAGCAACCAAATGATATCCTCCTACCAAGAAGATATCAAGCATCAAGAAGGGATTCAATCACGTTGTAACAGTGAGAGCGAACAGTTGGTTGAACAACTTGAAAAGGCTGAACAGGCTGAAATGGAAACCAAGGAAGCCGAACTGGAAGGTCTTGTTGCCCTGACGAAAAAGAAACTCGAAAAGGCAAACAAGGAATACGGAGAGTGCGAGAAACAGGTATCAGACATGGTACAATGGGGATTGCGTTTCAAGGAGTTCAAGATGAGCCTCGCCTGTGAACAGTTACGGATAATTCAGAACTTCGCGAATATGTCCTTACAGAAGCAGCGGTCAGAACTTCGCCTATCAATAGACGGGTTCAAGCGTAATGCGAAAGGGAAAATCAAGGAGGAGATAACTGTATCAGTCATCAATGGCGAGGGCGAATATAAATCATTCTGGTCGTTTAGCGGAGGCGAGAGAGCAAGAATTGAAATGGCTTTGATACAAGCATTTCAGGAAATGATTAACGGAACGAACCAATGGGGAGGGCTTCACTTCCTAATGATTGATGAGGTTCTTGAGGGCACAGACCCGTTGGGCTTGGCTCTTCTACTTGAATCAATGAGCGACGTTCATCATCCTGTATATGTAATCAGTCACGTCATGAATATTCGTGCTGGTGTAACCACTCTCACCGTCGTGAAGGAAAACGGTTACAGTTATATAGAATAATATGGAAAAGAAGCAAACAGTTATCGGAGTAGACCCAGGAAAACAGGGGTTCATCACGGTGATGAAAAGTACAGGTATCAAGCACTATCCGATGCCAAAGGTAGGAAAGGAACTTGACCTGCATGAACTGTCAGAATTGATTATTCAGATATCGGAGGAGTGTGACATCAATAACACGGTTGTCGTGATAGAGGATGTTCACGCTCTACCACGTTCTGCTGCGGGTGCTACGTTCACTTTCGGGGGAGTATGTTATGCGCTCCGTATGGGGTTCATCATGTGCGGTTTGAGGATTGTGCTGGTGACTCCTAAGAAGTGGCAGAAAGAAATGTACGAGGGCATCAAACCGAACCCCGACAAGAAAGTGATGTCAGTGCTTGCAGCGAAGCGGTTGTTCCCTCGACAGGATTTACGTCGGACGGAGAACTGTACGAAAGCCGATGACAACTTGACTGACAGTTTATTAATCGCTGAATATGGAAGGAGGCATTATTTATGAAATATGTATTGTGCTGCCCGAATGAAGCCTGTGAACTTCATGGCGTGGCGTTTACTCCGGGAAAATACGTGATGAAGTACAGTAAAGAACTCAAGAAGATGGTTCCTACTATCGTGGGGAAGCCGTATGAGTGTTCTAACTGTCGCGAACAGATGGTTTTCGAAGAAGTTGAGAGCACTATACCAGAGTTCAGCGTTGGCGTCTTTAAGGGATTGCCTGACGACAAAAAGAAGGAGATACTGCGCCAACGGTTTGACAGGGAACTGAAGCGTGGTGCTGCTGATGAGAAAGAACAACGAAAGAAGAATGCAATAGAAAAAATGATTGGTTATGGAAAATAACGCTGCTAAGAAAGAGTTTCTTGACGCTTGTCGAGGACTTGTAATGAATTGTGACTGTAAGATACTCGTGGTGGAAATCATGGGTGAGTTCCGAGCCTACGTTGCTCCGGAGGTACGGTTGAAGACACGTGAATGTCGATACAATGAAGTACGGGACGCTCAAGAGGTTACACCGCTACTCGCAAACATCGGGCATAACTTCGCCAGTGGAATGACGGAACAGAGACTTCGTGAGCGAATTCAGTCAGTTCACAAAGAGGATTTCAAGTTTGGAACGGATAATTACTTCTGGATTACCAAAGTGTCCTTGAACCAAGGTTAGAGACTTTCATTTTGAATTATTATCTTTGTACCAATAAAGATAATAACGAGTGAAAACTTTAACAAAATCAAGGAATAACGATGGGTACAGACATGATTAATCCTGCTATCGAGACAGGAAAGAGCATTGGGGATTTCGGAATGATGGCTATTACAGCCGGATTCTTTTTGGTGCTGTCAGCACTGATGTGGGTAACTTTCTTCCGCTGGTTTATGAAAGTCATTAACGACACAATGAGCGCACAGCGGGAAACATTCAAAGAACTGTTGGCTGAGACGAGGAATCAAAACATTCAACTCAATAACATATCCGAGGGACTTGCCCCCGAGACGCAAATGCGTATCAAGACGGTCACGAATATGGCGTTCGACCTTGCGGTTGAAAGGGTGTGCCGTATTATTAAGAGGGTTCGCGAAGAGAACCATATCTCGGATAAGGAAGGGACAGCGAAGAAGATAAGACAGTTGCTGACGAACTTACATGAAGACCGAAATTCGAAATTTGACTGTTTTACGTTCCGTGGCAAGAAGTTGTCTTCCTATACGAATACGAAATGGATTGAACAGGTGGCAAAGGTAGTCGAGTCGGAAATTTATAATGATAAAGGGGTGAACAACCAGCGTGCCTTCACCAACGTCGAAGCAGCGTATGCGAAAATCCGATTCGAACTTTACCACAACATGATGGAAGAAAAATATTACAAATAAAACCAGAAGTGCAGTATGTAGTAGCTTTAGCTGGAATAGTAAAAAATGATATTCCAACAGAAGAGGAAGTTTACACTTTATTAGAACAAGCACCAAGACATAATGGCATTTGGATAGAGAAAAATTCTAGAGAAGACTTTATGGTCTTACTACAAGAAAATAATATTAACAATTTTAGCATAAATAAAAATGGATATTTAGAAAGCAATAAGAAAGATATACAAACAGAACAAGAAAAACAATTAAAAGAAATTTGCAGATGAATGGAAACGAGAAAAAGCAAGTGCGTTCCCAGAAATGAAGCCATTCCCAGAGTATACACCATTGCCGGAATTGACAGAGGACGATTTGATTTGTCCGACTTGCGGTCAATCTCTTCCGAAAGAAGTTCGAGAAAAGCGTATTTCTGATTATGAGGAAAGAAAAAAAAATGACGAAGAGAGATATAAAAAATCGAAGGCTGAATATGAAGAACGCTACATTTCAGATAAAGAAAAGTTTGAAAAGAACAGAGAAAACAATCTGAAATCCATTACAGAAAAAGGACAGAAAGCAGCAGATAATATTCGAGAATATCAGAAAATCATTAATGATAAACAACAGGAACTGGAAGCAGTCAATGCAGAAATCGCAAAATTCGAAGAAACATTAAAAGAAAAGGAAGAAATCATTGATTCAATCCCGGCTGTAGCCGATATGTCAAAAAATGAAGAGTACCAAAAAATCAGCGAACAGATTCTTATGTTGGAAAACGAAATCGAAGAAATGAGCAAAGAAACAGTTGGAAAAACAGAATTAGAAGCAAAAAAAGCTGTTTTGCGTGATGAAATCTCAGATATTATTGCGAAAATCAAATCTGTGGACAATTCAAAAGTTAAAGAGCGTATTGCAGAGTTGGAAAAAGAGAAAACAGAAGTCGGACAGAATATTGCAGAGCAGGAACAGATGATTGATTTGACCGAAGAATTTATCAGAGCAAAGATGAATCGTATTTCTTCTGTGATCAACGAGAAGTTTAAGGTTGTATCATTCCGATTGTTTGAAAATCAGATAAATGGCGGTTTGCGTGAAGTCTGTGAATGTACGGTGAATGGTGTTCCATATTCTTCTCTGAATAATGGGCATAGAATCATCAGCGGTTTAGACATTATTCGTTCCTTGTCTGAATTAAACAATGTGAGTTGTCCGATTTTCATAGATAATGCAGAAAGTATCAATGAATTTAATGTGCCAGATATGGATTCGCAGATGATTTTCTTGGAAGTAACGGATAACAGAGAGTTGAAAGTTGAGGTGTAACATGGCGATACCAAAATTAGAAAAGCAATTTGAATACAAAGGATTCCCATGCGTGATTCTGTTTATGCCAACTGGCTATCGTTGCGGATATGTAGGGATTCCGAAAGATATGAAAATTGATACGGAAAGCATTGAGTGTCATGGAGGTATTACATATAATAGCGATCATTTATATCATCAAGAACGGAAAGATTTGTGCTGGATAGGTTTTGATTGCGCCCATTGTTTTGATGGGTTCGATGTGGAAACGGCTAAAAAATTATTTGCTGATGAAACGGATGTAATGGAACAAATAGCTTTATTGGAAAGCACAGGTTATTTTGCTGTTTGCAATGAGGATAATCCTATTCGCACTCTTGAATATTGTGAGGGAGAATGTAAAAAAATCGTAAATCAAGTTATAGAAAGGATGGAATGCAAATGATCGCAATTAAAGCACGGTACTTAAAACATGGTGAACCTATCGGAAAAGACTATGTTTTCGCTTGCAACTTTCTTCCGAAACTTGGAGATATCGTGAAAGCCGGGAAAGCAAAGGCAGTTGTGACAGAATTAGATACGTCAGATGGTGCAGTTTATAAGTACGATGGGGAATTAAGATTAGCAGAAGAAATGGAGGAATAAATTATGTCAGAAAATACACAGGTAGTAAAAATGAATACAGCAATCAGCCAATGGACAAATTCTGTAACAGACCTTGTTATTAGAGATTTTGATGCGTGCGGTGTTCCGTTCGATGAATACTCAAAGCAATGCGCAATGTCTGCAATGACAAATATCTTTAAACTAGTTAAAGATAGCGATAAAATCAATGATTTGAATGGACTTGACACATCGAATTTGAGAGAAATCGTAGGACAGGCTGCAAGCTTGAAATTAAATGCAAATGCAGTACCGAGAGAATGTTACTTCCAGTTAAGAACAAAGAAAAGCGGAGATAAATGGATTCAAGTTGTAGAGATGGGGATTGAGGGAGATGGTAACGATGCACTTCTTAGAAATTACGGAAACGATGTTGAAAAAGTATATCCATGTTGGATTGTGAAAGAGGGAGACGAATTTACATATCCAAAAAGAAAAGGTATTGAAGTAGAACCTCCAACATGGGAAGAAAAAGGACTTTCAAACAAAGTTGTTCGTGTAGTTTACCCGGTAAAACTGAAAGATGGAACTATCGAATATCTGATTTCAGAGCGTGAGAGTGTAAAGGTTAATCTGATCGCACACATAAGAAACAATATGATGAATGAAACATTCGGAATTTGCAAGGACAGATATAAAGCTACACCAGAGCAAAAAAAGGAAATCAAGGAAAAGAAAGAGGAGATTTTAAGCAAGGTAAGAAATTGCGAAAAATTAGAAGATATTCTTTCTTGCGAAGAAGTAATTCCGTTTATTTCCGCAGCTTGGCTTGATACACCAGAAGCAATGTTTGTACGAAAAATGAGAAACAATGCTATTAAAAAGTTTCCTAAAAATATGAACAGTTTAGCAAGCTCTTCTTTAATGCACATGGACGAAACATACAAGACAGCACAAGAAGAAATCGCAGAAAACGAAAATTCACAGCCATTTGAAGTTGTGGCAGACGTGGAAGCGAAAGAAGAACCAAGTTTCGTGACGGAGGGGTAGTATGGAAATTGCAGAGAAGATAAAGATTATCGCCGAGCATTACGGATATGATGCACAGAGTCGTCAATGCATTGAAGAGATGGCGGAACTGACACAGGCAATCAATAAGTTGTGGAGAGTTTGCGGAAATGGTCAAAAGACAGAAAAGAGCAATAGGGAATGTATGGATAATCTTGTAGAAGAGATGGCGGATGTGCAGATTATGCTTTGGCAGATGGAGGATTTGCTTCTTTCTGCACAAGAGGTGGATCTGATGATTACAAAGAAGCTGGACAGGCAGCTTGAGAGGATTGTGAGAGAATGATAGCGCATTGTTTATTTGAGCAGTCCGGCACATTCAAGAATGAATTTAAGAAGTTGGGATATGAAGCCTATGACTATGACATTCAGAATGAGTTTGGCGAGACGGACTATGTGATAAATCTGTTTTCGGAAATAGGGGGGCATATGACGGAAAGCCTAGTATATTCGACATGATAACGAAAGATGATTTGATAATGGCGTTCTTTCCATGTACAAGGTTTGAAGCACGGATACCACTTTTGTTTAGAGGGCAAGCAACGCAACAGAAAAATTGGTCTGATGAACAGAAATTGGAGTATTCAATAGTTTTGCAAAACGAATTAACGGAATTATATGTTTTGCTTTGCAAAATGGTAATAGTGGTGTTGAGAAAGGGATTAAGAATGGTTATTGAAAATCCATACACAGCACCGCATTATCTGACTACATACTGGTGCTTGCAGCCTACAATAATCGACAAGGACAGAACGCAAAATGGAGATTATTATAAAAAACCAACACAATACTGGTTTATAAACTTGAAGCCGAAATATAATCTCGTATTTGAACCTCTTGAATATGTGGAGCGAAGAATTATTGCAACTGTCAAAGGCACTGATTGTACTTCTAGGAAAACAGAGCGTTCAATGATTCATCCACAGTACGCAAACAGATTTATAAGACAGTATTTGATTGACGAGGAGGTGGTCTAATGCTTATGAAATGCACAGGTTCCGGAAGCAGCGGTAATGGATATGCACTCATTTCAGATAATGAAATTCTACTGATAGAATGTGGAGTTCCAGCAAAAGAAATGTTGCGTGCGATTGATTATCATGTAGGAAAAGTTACTGGATGCCTTATCTCTCATGAGCATGGTTAAGGAGACCATGCAAAGTACATCAAGCAGTACATGAAATACGGGATCAAGTGTTACGCATCTGATGAAGTACAGGAACGGATTGAAACAATCTACGGAGAAAAGACAGTTGGAATGAACCGGATGCACGTTACAAATGTAGGTTCATTCCAAGTGATACCGTTCCAATCACCGCATGATGGAACAGAGTGTGATGGATTCTTGATTAAACATGAAAAAATAGGTTGCTTGCTATTTATTACAGACGCAGAATATTGCAAATATGATTTCTCGAAAATGGGTATCAATCATGCAATGGTCGAGTGTAATTATTCTGAGGATTACTTGGACGTAGAAGAAAATCAAGGAAAAACAAGTCATGTACTGCAAGGTCACATGGAATTACAAACTTGTAAAAGGCTCATACAGACGATTAACAGTCCGAACCTAAGAAGTGTAGGCTTATTGCATTTAAGTTCACAGAATGGAAATCCTGAGCGATTCAGAGAGGAAATAGCAGAATTGGTTGACTGCGATGTTGATGTATGGGTGGCAGAAAAAGGTATAGAAAGGGAATTACGGTTAGAGCCGTTTTAGGTGAGAAATGAAAGAAACATTAAAAGTCAAAGATATTCTTTCACATTGCGAAGAATCTGCGAAAAAGTGCAGAATTTTAGCAGATAAGGCAATCGGAAATGTCGGTCATGGAGAAAGCGAAGAATCAGCAATCGGTGCGTGTGCGTTCTTCATGCAAGAACAAAGAATCTATAGGCAGATCATACCGGACATTATTAGAGAATTGGCGGAAAGTGAGGATAAGGAATGAACAGCATTGTAATTGTCGGTCGGGCAGTCAGAGATGCAGAAGTGAGATATTCCACAGGCGAAAAGTCAACAGCGTATGGAAATTATACACTTGCAGTTGATAGACCGTACAAAAAAGACGGAGACAAAGAAACAGATTTTATCATGTGTAAGGCAGTTGGAAAAACTGCTGAATTTGCAGAAAAATACATCACAAAAGGCGTGAAGATGATCGTTCGTGGTCGGATGCAGATTGATAACTATACAGACAAGGATGGAAACAA
>OHHB01000229.1_pt1 | contig 21301 bp, 21 predicted proteins | sample 1567921 | NCBI WGS metagenome assembly OHHB01 (sample SAMEA3879522, study PRJEB24766) | human gut metagenome | biome: human-associated habitat; feature: feces | place: USA | collected 1985/1987
TCCATTTGGCATCTTTCTTGTCAGTTTTCTTTCCACGGATAGCCTTAACATATTTGGGATGAGCAAGGACAATCGAACAATCCGATTCCAAGATGTTATAAACAGGAATCCAGTATTTACCAGTGGATTCCATACAGACATCCTTGCAATTCCGGTCGAGTAGCCATTGTAACAAAGTTTTCAGACCGCTCGTGTAGGTCGAAAACCGATGGCTCTCGTAAGAAGTGACGCCTTTATCGTTCGTAGAAGCGATACAGGCAACTACAAAAGTCTTGTGGACATCAATGCCACAGCAGATTTTGTACACGATTTTTAAAGCCATAGGGACTCCTTTCAGAACCGAGAGGTTTAATAAAGATTATAGGGAGAGACGGCATTGACTGAACGCCTAAGCCATAAACGAGATTGTTTATACAAAGATAAGATTACGTGCTTGAAGTCACACTTATTTGTGCTTGAAAAGGCGGACTACACATATAACGATACGGTCATCCGGCAAGCCGGACAGCCCACTCACCTCCCCGTGATTTGTAGTATACCGAGTTCCCTATAAGAAGAATTATAAAGAAAAAATAAGCTCAGGAAAACATTTTCATAACGTTTTGTGCCTGAGCGAAGCGAAAGGAATGAATATAACAATGGAAGTAGACTGGGTAGGCGATACGCTTAAAGTTTATGATGCTGCCAGTTGCTGCGATATACCTGCATATATATTTGTTGCTGTTCTTCCATGCAGTTTGTATGGATATGCAGAAGCATTCCCAGATATGAAATCCAACCACTGGATAGAAGCTCATATCCATGCGTATTCATTCTTTGGTGGTGTAACACGTATTCTTGTACCAGATAATCTTAAAACAGGTGTGATTAAAAACACACGGGCAGAGCTTGTACTTAACCGTTCCTACCACGAAATGGCAGAGCACTATGGAACTGCAATTATTCCTGCCCGACCGGTAAAACCGAAGGATAAACCGAATGCGGAAGGCACTGTAAAAGTTCTTGAAACATGGATTCTTGCAGCACTAAGGAACCGGAAGTTCTTCACTTTTGAAGAACTCAATAAAGCCATCCATGAAAAGCTTGAGGAATTCAATGCAAAGCCTTTCCAGAAAAAGAAAGGAAGCCGGTTATCTGCATTTCTTGAAGAAGAAATGGACTTCCTCATGCCATTACCTGCTTCCCCATATGAAACGGCTGTCTGGTCAACTGCCACCATACAACCTGATTATCTCATAAAAATCGGAGATTGCAAGTATTCTGTTCCGTATGAATTTATTGGCAAGAAGGTCGATATCCGCGCTACGGAAAACAGTATTGAAGTTTTTTACCATAGCAACCGTATAGCATCGCATGTGCGCAGGTCTTACTCTCCGGAACCGATTTATGTACCGGAGCATATGCCTGAAAACCACAGAAAATTTTTGGAATACAACACAGACAGTTTTCTGGACTGGGGAAAGAGTGTTGGCCATTCCACCCTTATTGTAGTAAAACATTTTTTATACATGCATAAGGTAGAGCAACAGGGATATAAATCCTGTGCATCGCTGATGAAGCTTGCTGACCGCTATGGTACGCAACGTTTGGAAAACGCCTGTATCAAGGCACTTAGTTACACACCAAGCCCAAGTTTAAAAAATATCAGTACCATTTTGAAAAATGGTCAGGATAAAGTGGCAGTAGCAAAGGTTGTTTCCAATACTGCCAATAAAGAGAGTTCCAAGTATGGCATCACCAGAGGTGCCTCCTACTACGAAGGAGGTGACCGTTTATGATTCGTCAGTCAACCATAGACAAGCTGCATGATATGCGATTATCTGCAATGTCAGATGCCTTTGAATGCCAGTGCAAGGATCCTGACACCTATCAGGGATTATCTTTCGAAGACCGGTTCGGTATGCTGGTTGATAAAGAATGGGATAAGCGAAAAAGCACAAAGCTGCAAAAACTTATCCGCAGTGCTGAATTTCGTTATCCCAATGCGTGTATGGAAGATATTGAGTATCATCCTGACCGAAATCTGGATAAAGGACAGATGCTGGAATTCTCCACCTGCCGGTATATATCTGATGACCACCATATCATTCTAAAAGGAGCATCTGGGAATGGAAAAACATATATCGCATGTGCGCTTGGAATCGCAGCCTGCAGGAACTTTATCAAAGTACGTTATGTGCGCCTGCCTGATCTATTGAATGAGCTGGCTGTTGCGCATGGGGACGGCACGCTGAAAAAAGTAATTAAAGCATATCAGAAGATTGATCTTTTGATTCTGGATGAATTCTTGTTAAGCCCCGTATCCACGGAACAGACACGGGAACTTCTTGAAATCATTGAGGCCCGTAGTGTGAAAGGCTCTGTAATCTTCTGCACACAGTTTGAACCGAAAGGCTGGTACAGCCGCATCGGAAATGACTGTGATGCCACTATTTGCGAAGCAATCATCGACCGGATCATTCATAATTCCTATGAGGTGATGCTTGATGGCCGCATATCCATGAGGGAACGTCATGGCATTCATGCTTCCCGGAAAGGAGCTGCCAATGACTGATTATTGTGCTTTCAGCAAAGACCATAAATGCGTTAAGTTTACGGATTATGAAATAACCCGCCACGAATTAGAAGAAGCCGATGAACTGTGTCATGGTAATTGGATAGAAATCCAGCATCTAAGAGAATACATTGACCGTTTACAGGCACTTCTTATAGAGCATGGGATAACTATTCCAGATGAATACTAATTAAATGACTGCACTCTGCTCCGGAAAGATATGCACTATTTTTCCGGAAAAGGGTGCTCTGAATTTCTGGAAAGCATGCACTATTGCATTGGAATACTCACAAATAATACTTTATATTTTTAACCTTATAACAGTACAGCAGTTAATTATTCTACGCCTCTTAGCCGTTCATTGAACGTTGCCTGCTGCTCACCTCGTAGCGGTGTGCATTTTCGAGCAGCTACCGTGTGATTTTTCACACGGCTTTTGTTTCTTTACTCCCAGCTGAAACACATTTCTTTGAAATCATCTGCCTGCTCTTTCGTATTGAACACGACCTTGATTTCATTCTCCACTGTGCAGTCATCACTGACTACCAGAATATGTCTCTGGGAGAAGTCGTAATCGAACGTTACGGTTGGGGATTCAAACAGTTCACCATCCACATAGATATCTGCTTTGTTATCTCCTGATTCATAGGTATAGTCGATACCCAGTATGCCAAATGCGCTTGTGCTGATGGTAAAGGTTGTGTCATCCACCCGTTCAAAATCCGTACTTGCATCGTACCAGACGAAGTTATCAAACTCATGCACATCAGCATTGATTGCATCAGTGTCTGACATTTTTCCCGTGGAAGCAGCCACATTATCATCAATGACAGATTTGACCGTTTCAAAGTAGATTTCCTGACCAGCATCATTCGGGTGGACACCATCATTGGACAGGTCTTCGTACGCTTTGCCTGAATTATTAAAGGCAGCGATTGTATCTGCTACCGGAATAGAGTAGTGCTCACAGATGCTCTGAATGGTAGTCATCTTCTCTGTATACTCACGCTGAGAAGATTCCAAGATGGAGATGATAGAACAGTCAGGGTACTTGCTTCTAATGGCTCGGATGATGGATTCGTAATTCGTGGAGAAACCATCTATGCCATCATTCTGACCATAACAGATAATTGCCAGATCATAATCCACATCATCGTTCAGAGCCATTGTACGGACGTAGCCAGCGTAGGAAGCGTTGCCTCCCATTGAAACGTTGGTAAAAGAAATCTTACTTTTGTCGTAAGATTTTTTCAAATCAGCTTGAAGTAATGGAACCCAAAAGCTACTGCTTGAAGATGCACCAGATCCTTCTCCTATTGAATCTCCAATGATTAAGATATTCACATCAAATCCATCCGCCAACTTCTGATAAAAGCTGCCTTCAGCCTCTTTCTGTTTCAGGGCAGCCTGCTTTTCTTGCTCTTCCTGGAAAAGTTTCTGGTTAAGTGCATAAAGTTCTGCAGATTTTTTATCTTCTTCCACTTTATTCATCCACAAAAAAACACCTAACAGCACTGCCAGTATAACAATTGCTATTCCGTATATTAGATTTTTCCGGGAGCTACTGCGGTACCCCCCCCCATTTTCTACGACTCATATTCCAAACTCTCCCTCAAAATTTATTGATCAATTTCAAGCAATGCATCCATAAATTGCTTCATATACTTTTCTTCACCAATTGACACTCGCAAACAATTACCAAACTCGCCAACGTTCGGGTAAGCTTTAATCAGGATTTTCTTTTCTGCTTTCATTCTATCTACGACGGTCTGTGCATCCGTCTTAGGCTCAATAAAAATGAAGTTACCAGCTTCACCCTTATGACGATATCCATTTTTATCTAAGGAATCGACAAGATACTTCCTTCCGCCATTAAACTTTTCAATTAGAGAATCCAACACTCCCGGCGTTGTCAACACTTTTTCAGCAAACATCATAGCGAATGCGTTCGTGTTATGTGGTGTACACATCTTCTGTACCATTTTAACACCATCAGACCAGCCAACAACATATCCCAAACGGCAACCAGCCATAGAGAACAACTTGGAGAATGTTCTTGTGATAAACACATGATCCTCTGTCAATGCATATTTAATAAATGTCTTCGGATAAAAATAATGATAGGCCTCATCAACCAATACTGTAATCTGCTTTTGTCTTGCAACCTTCATAATAGATTCAAATTCATCATCCGAATATACATTTCCCATCGGGTTGTTGGGGTTCAAAAGAATTAAGAGCTGTGTATCATCCGTCATTTCACGAATAATATCGTTAACATCCATACTTAGGTCTTCTTTATACGGAACCTTCACAAAATTACGTCCATACATTTCAGAGTAAACCTGGAACATAAAATAGGATGGTACAACACCGACAATACGTCCATTTACTGAGGTAAACGCCTGAATGATGTAACGGATACCCTCTGCCGAACCATTTGTCAGGCAAATATGAGAAATGTCCGTTCCGAGATGATTCGCCAGAACTTCAGTGAAATGTAACGTTTCCGGATACTGTGCAACAAACTGCGGTGTAACATTTTTAAGAACATCATCAATAAACTCCTGCGGAAGACCACCAGGATTCTCATTCAAATCTAATCGAAGATAATCCTTCCTTGCATTCTGATCAAAAATTCTATACAGATTTTCTACCCTACTATCCAAATAATACATTTTTATATCCTCCTCAATTTTTAATTGCAATAACATCTATACCATTATGAAAATCACTTACAATCGAAGAAATCGCTTCAGAAACATATTCTTCGATATATCGTGCCATACGGCCATTATCAATTGCTCGTACAAAAGCAACTAATTCATACCGAATTCCTTCCCCATCCAACTGGTAGAAATATCGCCGATTATCCGCTGCATTTTCATAACGTAGTTCAAAATAGTCTGTTTTCCACCACGGAGCTGGAACATAAATATATCCTTTGGTACCCGATACAATCAGTTCTCCTTCTGACTTCACTCCCATTCCAACCTTAATTGATGCAACCGCATTATCATATGTGAAATCCATTTTTGTAAAATCATCAAAATTTCTTTCTTTATCAATGTAATGTGTTACAATCCTTTTAAGCTTATAGTTTGTACCTAAAATTTCAAAGACCGGCAACATAGCTGTAGGTCCCCAGTCAAATGCACTGTTCCATACGGTAAGTTTTTCAACTTCATTTGCCGCAAGTTCCTTTAAACTTGTACAGGTAGCATCAACGGATACAACATCTCCAATTTTTCCACTTTTAGCCAACAATATAAGACGTGAAAATGCTGTATTATACGCAGTTTTTATTGCCTCCATCAGAATGCAGCCTTTTGCTTGTGCCAATTCAAAGAGTTCTTTACACTGCTGCTTATCTAATGTAATAGGAGATTCACATAAGACATGTTTTCCTGCATTTAATACTTTTTTTATCTGCTCATAATGTTTTGTAGGAAAAGATCTAATATAAACTGCATCAACTGCATCTATAAAAACATCTAAATTGTCCGTTACCGTCTTTAGTTTTTTAAGTTCAGCCGGCACATCATCCAATGAATCAGAATAAATTGCCTCTATACTCAATCCATTTACATATGTGCTCTCTTTGAGTAATTTACACAAATATTTCGATTCACCAACCAGTCCCATGCGAAGCTGTCTCTTCTGTTCTCTAATTTCTGTACTTGATACACCTTGTGTTCTTTCCAAATAGACAACTTTGCAATATTCATTCAGATAATCAAATTTACCCTTCCAGTCAGAGCCAACCGTAAAAATGTCAACATCATACTTTTTGATGTCATCTATTTTTTGCCCTTCATATTCCTCAACAATAATTTCATCAGCCAATCCTGTGGACTTTACTCCATCTATTCTCTCCATCAAAGATTGCTGTACATTAATCTTTCCTCGAGTTTTATCAAAATCATCAGCTGTGACACCAACAATAAGATAATCACCCAATGCTTTTGCTCTTTCAAGAAGTCTAATATGTCCTCTATGCAACATATCGTATGTTCCATAGGTAATTACTTTGACCACTGTTTCTCCCCCTTTCGTTTATTTTATCCAAGCCTATAATACCAACGCTCGTCTGTTTCTCTTACCAGTTCTCCACTACATTTTTCCATCACACGTTTTGATGCGTAATTATATTTTTTCACAGTAGCCAAAAGCTCCGGACAATTTCCAGATTTTGCAATATCAATAAGTGACTTTAACAGTATTGTTCCATATCCATGTCCGCGATACTGTCTTGAAATCGCATATCCAATATTACCGCCTGCTTCTCGTGAGGTTTCTGTAAGTTTCCAACGTATTTTTCCAACACCTACAGGTTTCTCCATCAATATACAGCCAATAAATACTTTGTGGCACATACCCAGCCGGAAGCAACCTTCCATTTGCATACTCATACTGCAATTTGCACCATTCCGGGAATTCCTCATATGGCATATCTTTCACATCATTTGTAAAATCATTTTCTCTTCTATCGATGTCTTGCAACATATCATAAATTGTTTGATTTTCATCTGGAGCAATGGGGCGTAGTCCCCCGTTCAGTTTCGTAATCAAGTTTTTTCCCTTTCTGACTGTTATATGATTTAAATTCTTCATAGTGATACTTGTCTCTCAAAACTTCCATATATGACTTTGATACATCAAAATCAATGCCGCTATGCATCGCCATTCCCTTTTCAAACATTCGCCAGTTACCATATGTTTTCGTCAGGACTTCGTCAGCAGCTATCGGAACCGTAACATTTAAGAATTCAAATGGAGCATTCGTACAATTCAAGACCCATTCTTTCTTCCAGTAATTTCGTCTATTATTATTGAATAGAAAGCTAACCAGACCTATTTCATTGCTCGATTCAATACTAACTTTTCTAAATATGTCATTTCTCTTTTTATCAATATTTTTTGGACCTGCAATCTTATAAATAGCATTCGAAACATAGTGCTTTATTTTTGCTTTTCCAGTAGCATTCGTCTTAAAGGCACTTCCATAAACTCTTCTGATAAATTGCTGTTGCTTTTCCTGCTTTTGCAATACTTCATCTGATCCAACCCCATCAATCGGAAAAACATCAATAAAAATTCCCTGATTAAATGTGTTGTGATCATCAACGTATCTCAAATCGATTGCTGTTGTTGCACTATTCCTAATTTGAACATAGTCAATATTCCGGCCCGGATCTGTCAACGGTGTTTGCAAAAAAAAGGGTGCTTCCAACTCATTTTTTGCCAATTGCACAAAGCGATCATAATCAGGGCGGAGCATTCCTACATCAATATCGTCATCCCAAGGAATAAATCCCTTATGACGGATCGCTCCCAATAGACTGCCTCCCACTAATTGGTATGACAAACCATGCTTATTACAAACATCTATAAATTTTTCCAGCAGCTGCAACTCTGCAAACCACACTTGTTTCATTTCAATTCCTATATATGTATCGCACCTAACTTCCGGCTGCAGGAATTGCTCTTTATATTTCTCACATAACATCATCCAATACCTCTATTTTCTTAAAGAAGCTCTACTGAAATATCGCCATTAAAATATTTCTTCAATATCTCACTGTCTTTATATTCCAGATAAGATCTATCTGGATCGTAAAAAACAATAAAATCATGATGTGTTCCGCGCTTTTCAAGCGGCGGTAGTTCCATATAATCCCCATATTGTTGCCGCAAACACGTATCATTTCCTTTAGGGATATTCAAGTCTATAAATTCATAGCTATGTGAAACTGTTTGCTGTACATCTGTTTTCTTATAGAAATGAATTCCCTGTTTCGCATAGGATGGCAACGCTACAGTATCCACATATTCTGTTTTTGTACCAGAATATTTTGTATTATTTTTTTCATACATTCGCCAAACAGATTCAATCGGAAACATTTTTAGCCCACTGATAATCAATCTCTTTATTCCACTAAAGTTTTCTTTTCGATTCCAATTATTCAATGCAAGAAAAAGCATACTAGATTTTGCCAACTGTACTTTTCTTTTTATACCAGTTGGAACATTATCAAATGGATATAACTCAATAAAAATACCACCACCAGGCGCATTTTGCTCATATTCATCAACAATAATTCCGGTCGTATCATTATTGCGAATTCGCAGTAACGAACTAAATACATTGTTTTTTAATACACCATATTCGATTTTATAGTTGCTCGGAAGCTCTCTTATCGACACTTTTCTAAATTTATCAAAGTCACTTCGTAGCATACCGATATCCAGATCATCATCCCATGGAATAAATCCATTATGACGAACTGCACCAATTGCACTTCCTCCAATCAGGAAATAATTCAAACCATATTTTTCGCATACATTGCAAAACCATGTCGCCATTTCCAGTTCACATAACCAAACTTTTTTTCTTGTAACTGAAACCTGATATCCGTCTCTGATTTCAGTTCTAAGATAATCTTCTTTATTCATTATTCTTTTCTCCTACTAATCCCTTGAGTTTTCCTGTTTTGTACATCTTCAGCAACAAAAGCGCATTTACTAACACAAAAATTATCATAAGAGTCCATCTAACAACCAAGAGATCCAACAATACATAGCAAACTGCCAGTACTACAAACAGCAGAACTGCTAAAACCGCAATGATTTTTGTATCAAACTGTTGAAATCCGATCAGTTTCTTTGCCATCAGGTAGTGAAATAAGAAGTAGCAGATATAGCAAAACAAAGTTGTATAAGCACCAGCAATATACCCAAACTGTTTAATAAAGAAGTAGTTCAGAATAATATTCAGTACAGCAATACATGATGTTGCAAATGCAATATTCCAAGTTTTCTTCAAATAATACTCCGTTGTCGATGGAAGTAAGTACAAAAATGTAAAGAAGGTACATGCTAACAACGGCAATACAACTATTCTCGACTCGTAATATTCTTTTCCTCCAAGAATAAGTACTACCTCTGGGGCCACAAGCATTACTGCTACAATCACACACCACATGGCGTACATATAAATCGTAGATACTTCTTTAATTTGCTTGAATTCCTTTTTGTCGGCCCTTTCGTAATACCATGGTCCATAAACTGTATCTAGTGAATTAACCAGTATTTGTATTATGGTATTAATATTAAATGCAAAGCTATAGATACCAGCTTCTGCAACGCCAACCATATTGTTAATCATGATTCTATCAAACTGTGAAAGAACAATTTGAGATAATCCATGTGGAACAATCGGCAGGCTATACTTAACGCCAAACTTCCAGAATGTCTTATTATATTTAGGTTTCTCTGAAGAAAACAGCTTAAACAAAATATAGACGCATATTAAAACAAGTGGCGCAACACACCCTGCTATTCTTGCCGCATATCTTTTGCTGCTGAGTACCGTTGTCATCAAAATCAATGATATCAGCACATTCGCTATAGTGTTGAAAAATGCAATTTTCAAAAAGGAAGTGTATTTATAATCTATGCTAAGATCCGCATTATAAAACTGAAGTAACGCACTGCAATAGCTATGAATCATCAGTAGATCCAATGTCAGAAGATTTAATCCCGTCACCTGTGTAACCGAGCCTGAAAACAAATTCACAATCAATAATGCAACCGCCAGCATTATCATAGGAACAAGTTCAATTGATGATACATATTTTCTATAATCATTTTTGAACTCATATCTTGCATTTTTCAAGCTGCTATGCAGTGTCACTCCTATCAAGATGACAAATATTCCCTCATAGGACATATATATGTTAAACAGGCCATAATCTGTTTTATTCATCATTCTGGCAAATATGGGCAAGGTAATTAGATTGATTCCCTTTAATAAATAATTTCCAATCGTGTACCCCATGCCAGCTTGGAGTACTTTGTTTGTTTTAATTTTTGATTTCATACTTTAAACTCGTTCAATCTCTTAATTTATTATTACTATTAGCAATTGAAAATGTCATAAAAATCGCCGGAGTCCACAGAAAGTAAAAGTACGGCAATCCAGTTAGAAATTGATCAAATACGCTCTGCAATGATATAAATACAACAATCAGCCATGCGTCATTATAATTTACACGCTTGAAAATTGTTTTCAATATATACTTTATTGGAGTCCAAAGATTAAGATATGCATACGCAATAAACGCAAATATCCCATTATCATAAAACATCTGTATTACAGGTCTATCTACATATGTAAAGTTATATCCAAGACCAAAAAACAGATTTTTAATAAAATGATGGTTAAAGGTACTTCTCAAATTTTCCAGAATCGAAACTCTTGTTTGAGCTGATGAATCCACACCATTAACATTTAGATTCAACAGTGTTCCAATTCCACTTAGCATTGCATCTACGGTACTCTTAATTTTTATAGAAAAGTACGGTATCTTATATAACACAATAACAACCACCATAACACTAATGGCACTAATCAAGATTTTATTAGCAGATATAGATTTTGTGTAATATTTAAAATACCAAATAACAAAAATCACAAATGAGCAAAGCAAAACAGATCTATTTCTAAATGAAAAAAGTCCAATAATATCTGCAAGTGCAAATACTCCTGTCGCAATTATTTCTATGCGATTCTTCTTCTTATAAAACAAACATGCTATTATATTTATGCCCAACGCTCTCGCTAATGTAATTGGGTCACCGCCTTGACTTAGCCATAGTTTACTTGTTCCCTCGTATGATAATTGCAATCCCTTAAATCCTTGTGTCGCTTGATAAACAATCACTAACGAGATAAACCCTGAAATCCAAAAAATAACTCTCCCAAAACTTTCAAACTTACAATATCTGGTATTTGAGTTTAATGCGATAATAAAAGCGATTAAGTATAAGTGAAATACAATTAATTGATTAGTCGCATTTTTGCTAAAAAGCGCCAAAATGAAAAGCCATATCTGAAAGCAAAGAATAGCAAAAAGTTTTACATTGATTTTTAATTCTTTAACCCCTCGATAGTCAATAAGCAACACTATTGATACTGCCATTATAATATTCACAATCTCAAGTGCGGGTGCAACATTTCTTATTGCTGTTCCGAATTGCATACCAATAAAAACTAGCACTAGCCCAATTGTGCGCAAAATTTCTCTTCTACTTTTTGACTCTACCATCTGTGTTCTCCACAATCCTATAAATTGCTCTATACTTTTTTTGGAATTCTGCTACATTCAAACTTTTTTTATACATATTTGCGTTTTCATCATACGTATAATTTTTCCTTTGTACTGCCAAACTTAACACTTTTCTAAGAGCTTCTATATTCTCACTTTCAAACGTATATCCGAGATGATTCTTTTCGACTATATCTCCTAGACTGCCGTGGTTTGCTGCAATAATCATCTTTCCTTTAGCCACACCTTCACCTAAAGGACCACTGGCTCCATTAAAAGTTTTCCGATAAGGAAGTACAATTGCATCTACAGCCTGAATTGCCATTTCAAACTCTTCATCAGTCAAAAAACTGAGATGCAGTTTCACTCGGTCTCTATATGGTCTTGCTAGTTCTTCAATTTTCTCTCGCTTTATAGCATCCTCTGCTCCAGCAACAAGTAATTCAAAATCTCCAGTTACGCTTCGCAATGCCTTAAGTAAAATGTCCAGTCCCTTATCATAGCGTGTTCCACCAATGCATCCCAGTACAAAGGCATTCTCACTTAGGCCATAATATTTCCGTGCTCCCGCTTTATCAATATCATATCCAGTTGAAAAATGCGGATACTCAATATGCACAACATTTTCAATTCCTGCATCTTTAACTTCATTAAAAATAGCATCTGTATGTACAACACCAACGCTTGACAAGTGCATGATTCTCTTAAGGCTTACAATTCCAATCTTTCCCTTTTTGAGTGCATGAATTGTATTGACAACCTTGTGTTTCTTTTTTAGTCCTTCTAGTCCTAACCCAAAATACTTATAAAACACATCTCCGTACAGGAAATGAACCACATCTGGCTTTTCTGTTTTTATAATGCCTTTGACTTCTTTTGTCCACTTATAATATTCCAGCAGTTTCTTGTTAAAAAAATCTGTTTTCCGGAATACATACTGTTTCGCATTAAGCCCTTCTATTTTTTCAGGAAGAACAAGAACGTTTTCCTTTCCAGGAATGTCCATCAACGCTTTCAGATATGTTTGATGATGTCCCCCTGTTTCTATATCTACATATAATACTTTCACTTATTTTTCCTCTACTTACTGTTTCTTTTCCTTAAAAAAGCTTTCAAGCACTTGAATATGATTCTTTGCAATTTGATCAATCGTATTTGTTTGCATTTTATTGATGTTAGCAAGGCTCATTTGTCTGCATAGTTCTTCATTATCCCTTAGCGTTAAGACCTTATTTATCAACGCCTCTGTATCATTAACATCAATAATGTAGCCGTTTTCTCCGTCTTTAATAAGTTCTACGCCCGCCACGCATCGCTTCGTTGTTATAACTGGAAGACCATTTGCCATAGCCTCATTGATTACAAGCCCCCATGTATCACCACGAGTCATAAGCACAAAAAGGTCTGCTGCGTTGTAGTATTCTCTTAGTTCATCCTTGCCTAGAAAATCAACAAAATGGACATTTGAAAGATTATGTGCTTCCTTATACTTTTTATTTTCCGCAGACGGTTCACCACCGATAATATAAAAGTCTACAGACTTACCGATTTTTTCTGCTGCCTTCAGTACAATATCAAAACCTTTGCATTCAATATGTCTGCCAACCGTAACAACATTAAATTTTCCAGTCATCCCGATTTTCTCTTTCAGGCAGTTTTTCTCAGCATTAGACAAGAGTTTCTTATTAATATCTTCCTGATGGAGTGAAGTAAAATTATGTAAATGTATTCTTTTAGGGTCTGCCCCATAGTATTCAAAATACTTCACTGCAGATTGGCCACCCGCAAAATAACCAGTTGCCCCTCGCATCAAAAAGCATTTTAGTGCTTTCTTTAGAGGATTTGATTCCTCAATATCATTGCATCCATCACAATTGATAAAGTAAGGAACTCTCTTAAGTTTGCAAAACAATTCCAAAATGATAGCATTTTTTAGGCAGTTATTGTACAGAATAACTGCATCGTATGATTTCAGATTTTTTATGTCCTGTTTGAATTCTTTTTTTGCAGATGGATTATCAAGAATATTACAATCCACAGATACTCTTGATAGCCACTCAGCCGTTCTTTTTTCATCTTGTTGATATTCAAAATATACTTTTGATGACCAATGCTTTGCCAAATCTGCAAACACTTCAACACGATACGGTGCTGGGAACTCTCCTATAATTAGTAATTTGTTCACTTTTGTTTTTCCTCCACATGACGCATAAACTCATTGGGATCTGAGAAATATGCGGCATATTCTTCGATTTTTTCCTCGTTCCAATTCCACCATTTAATCTGTTTTAAGTTTTCCACTGTTTCATCATCGAATCTTTTCCGAATCATTCGAGCTGGATTTCCTGCCCAAATTTCATATGGACCGACATCATGTGTAACGACGGAACCCATTCCAATAACTGCGCCATCAGAAATTGTCACACCACTTTTTATTAACACATGTGACCCAATCCATACGTCATTTCCGATATGAACCTTCTGAAACGGTGAATATTGTAACGAACTTAATTTCTTCTTAATTATTCCTTTTGTTGTATTAAATACTGGTGAAACTGAAACCCAATCTATTGGATGGCTTCCTCCGCCAATTGCACAATAATTTGATATGCAGGTAAATGCTCCTATCTCTGCACACAAAACCGATGTATGTTCTCCTATATATGAATAGCGATCCATAGAGGTTTCTACTACAACTGATCCAATATCAATTCGCGCACTTTTCTCAATATTTGATTGATTAACGCAAGGGCGATTAAACATCTTTTTTAGAATTTTTTGAATAATATACCCCAATTTCATGCCAGCACCGTCCTTCCAGTGCTAACGAAAGTCAAATTAGGGCAAAACTCAATTTTTAGTGCTGCCCCCCCCGATTACTAGGAATTGCTTCCAATGCTCCCTGTTGTTCCATTTTTATTCCCTTTTTCTCGCATTCATAAATCTTGGCATCTACCAAGAAACGATACCAATACGCCTGCAAAAAGTGGAATATCTTTCCTTCCGGTCCATCTAGGAACCCCAGCTTAATGTAATACCGATAGATGAAATACAGATGAGCACGGAAAAACTTCGGCAGTCTATAATATCCGCTATTCTTCACTACACGCTTCATCTTTGCTTGTCCAGACGATGTGCCATCCTGCTCTAGGCTCTCATCCATTGCATTTTCAAGTGTCATCTGGTGATCCAGCACTTCACGGTTACTGTACCAGTTATGTTTTGCTGTCCACCATTCCAAATCCTTCTGATTGTTATCAATCAAATCATGCTTAAACTCAACAGTTGTCCCCTCGGACAGAATCATGTGCTCATCCATGATCTTCATCTCACAGGAAGCCTTACCTGTACGGAAAATACGGAGCAACAACTCTGGATAACGACCACCGTGTTTGATCCATCGCCCCATAAAATAAACTCTACGTCGAAGGATAATGCCGTTCACTGGAGCCTTGACCTTCGGAAGTCGTTCATCAATTTCCGCTGCCAAGTCCTCCATGATTTCTTCATCAGCATCCATACGCATCGACCATTCTGTATCAATGCCAGTGTTTTGGAGTCCCCAATTCAGCTGATCCGCATAGGAAACCCACTTGTGCTGGTAGAAATCCAGCACAGAACCAATCTTCTGAAGTTCCGCATTCAATTCTTTACACAGTGTTTCTGTTCCATCTGTGCTAAAGCTATCTACAATAACAAACCTCTTAGCAACTCCACAAAAAGATTCCACACACTTCCGAAGATTCCTCTCTTCATTTTTTGTTAATATAACTACTGTTAAATCTGTCATTTTTCACTTTCCTCATCCCTATATGTAAGATATAAGCGAGTACATATGTGACTACTGCAAATATAAAAACGCTTATTATTGATTGTTTTATCATCCCTAATGTAAAAGCATGAACCAGATAAATTTCATACGAAATCGTTCCAGTCATAGCCAACATCTTATTTTCAAATAATCCACCAAATGATTTTCCAAATGCCATAATTCCTATCGCTATTGGCAGACAGGTCAACAGTGCCATTGCATTCGACACAATGTACGGCAAGCTCTTAACCACATTCAGCTGCGTTATTGCCATGAAGAGAAGGCACATTGTACCCCCCCCGTTAAAATCAAGATGTTTTTAGTCTTTGTCAGAGTCTGTTCAATCTTATCTTTATTCATTGCTAGCAATACACCAGCTGGGAAAGACAGCGTCTGTCTTGCACGAAGGAACGGCATGTCTGGATTTGCAAAGAATACCGATTCCAGCACAAACCAGATAGCAAAAATTTCGAACAAAACTAGCGTCTGCGTTCTGCTATCTTTAACCAATTTCTTTACTGCGTAGAAAATCAGATAGCAAATGACGATATAACTCATGAACCATCCATACCCTGTTGCTGGCTTCAAAAAGCAGAAATCCAACAGATAGGATTTAATGGAAAAAGTTCCTGTAGCAAGTAGCCCTATTAACTCCACCGCCCAGAATGGCAAGCATACACCCAATAGACGTTTCTTCCAGAAGCCAACTAAGCCATTCTTCTCATGCGAAATCTCTAGTCCATATCCAGAGCACATCAGAAACAGTGCCACTCCAATTCCCGCAACAAATTGAATTCCTCCAACAGAAAGCATTGCTCCACTGTGTGCCCAGACAACAGTCCAGATAGAGAAACCTTTTATTGCTGTTGTGTAATTTCTGTCCATCCACTGGTATTTTTCTGGTTTCTTGATAAAGCCCAGCAGATAACACACAAAAATCAAACCTGTAAGAAGTACAAAGTATTTCATTACACCTTGCCCTCCAACTTTTTAATAACCCTCGCCGGATTTCCTGCAATCACACAGTTGTCCTCAAACTTACCACATACCACAGCACCGGCACCGACAACGCAGCCATCCCCCAACACTGTGCCTTTCAGGATTATGCTATTGCACCCAATGAAGCAGCTCTTGCCAATCTTAATCTCTCGGCTTGGCACCAGATCACTGTCACCACCGTTTTCATCTCGCAGGAGTTTGTTTCTCGCCTCTGCCTCGATTGGGTGAAAGTCATTGTCCAGAATCTTGCAGTTCCCACCAATGCAAGTATTCTCACCAATCGTGATCTTCTTCCGGGCATAGATTGTTGCTCCACTTATCCCAACATTGTCACCAATCTCAATCGCTGCTCCCGGAGCACGGGTCACGATAATTGTCCGGCTGTAAAGACCAACCAGATTACTAAGGAAACTGCTCTTAATCGTGACATTCTCACCAATCTTCAGCTTGGCACCACCTTTGTTGAAGATAATCGGCACACCCTTCAGCAAGAGGTTCTTTCCATATTCAACTTTTGTCATCTTCATAACCAGCTTAAACCAGTTACTGTTCATACCTCTCGCCTCCTTTACAGTTTCAGAATTTCTTCTGCGTATTTTTTCACTGACACATTTCTGGTCAGATTCTTTTCCAGATTTTCACGGCCTCTGGCTCCCATCGCCTTCAGCTCACTATTTTCAGCATTTTCAATGAACCATCGAATGTTTTTCTCAACCTTGTCATATTCACCCGGCTCACAGCAGAGACCACCGTGTGTATCTTCAATCAAGCAACGAACCTCTGAACCCGACTCCAGTACCCCTAAAATGGGCTTCGAAGCGGCCATTATGCCGTATGCCTTTGATGGACAACTCACTCCCTTAATACCTTTGGCATTCACACACCAGTGAACATCGCCTGCATTCAAGCTATAAATCAGATCAGCCTTATCTTGGTACGGAATGAAAGTCACATTGTCCATGTGATGCTGCTTTACATAGAGCACCAACTTGTCCAGCACAGAACCAGCACCAACAAAAGCAAATACAACCTCTCGGCCATCGGCAGTCTTAGTACCCGGTTTGATTTTCTCCACAACCTTAATCAGATTCTCAAGGTCATAGTACAGACCAATATTGCCAGAGTACATAATGACAAATTTGCCATCCAGACCGTACTTCTTCTTGAAAGCAACAACTTTCTCATTGCTCTCATCCAACGGATATATCTCGTTCTCGTCGATCCAGTTGTTTATCATAACGGTCTTAGGAACTTTCTTTCCCTTGAAACGGTTCTCCACCGTCTCCACCAGATCACGACCGACTGTGATCACAAGATTGCTACGCTTGCAGCTGAACTTGTCGAACCACATCATGGCATCGGTGACAAACTTGCTCTTGGTGTAGCCAACCGCCAATACCTGCTCCGGGTTGAAGTCCTGAATGCTATAAATGTACTTAGCGTGTTTCATCCACTTGCCCCATACGCCTAGCAGACCGCCGAGGATTGGCGGCTGAGAAATGGAGAACACATAGTCCATCTTTCCAACCTTGAATGTCGCACCCATTGCTCCAAAGAAATAGGAAACTATGTTCTTCACACGGCTCTTCTTATTGGTCTTACTGAACCCCGGCACTCTTATCCTTAAAACTTTTACGCCGTTGATTTCTTCTTCGTAATATTTCTGCGTCTTGTATTTTTCTTCGATAGTTCCTAAGTAACTCGGTACCACGCAGATGACTGTTATGTCGAACTTATCCAGCATACCCTCCGCCAATTCACGGAGGATCTGCCCCGTTGACGCAGTATCTGGAATATAGTAATGAGCATAAATCAGAAGTTTTTTCTTATTTGACATTCCGCTATATTCCTCTCACAAGTTTTTATATCTAACCACCAATGCAGTACACCGGCGGGCTTTATCTATTTATAACAGTGTGTTAATCACACTGTAGTTATCATTTTTCTCACAGTGATCATCTATTTTTCCGACCACCACTGAATCTTTTATGTAGACCTATCATGAGCTACTCGCTCATTTTGCTTCAACTGAAACTTTATGGTAGACACCTTCATACCAACTCACCGACAAAATGTTAGGTCTTATTGTCATAACTCGCAGTCGCACTTCTCCATTTTTCAAAGTGCTGACCCTTATTGTCATAACCCATACACCAACTCACTTTGTTAAAACTGTACAAGTTCATATTTTCCTTTTGTTGCAACATGAACAATCATCTTCCCCTCACCACCTCTAATTTCCTAGAAAAATGCAGTTATCATGTCCATCTCTCGTCTGCAATAAACTTTTCCAGAAAAATAGATTTTGGGCTTTTCAACACTTTCAACCTCCACCTCTAATTCTTCAGAAAAATGAAGGTATCATGTCACTACCTTGCTCTGCAATAAAACAGGCTCGCAGTAGGGGTATTTTGCATGAGTTTTATACGCCACCGTAGACCATCATGCCGCCACTGAAAGTTTGAGGTAGACATTCGAGGGGCAACTCACACCTTTAATGCCTTTTGCATTCACACACCAGTGGACATCACCAGCATTCAAGCTGTAGATCAGGTCTGCCTTATCCTGATACGGAATAAATACCACATTCTCCATGCGATGATCGGCTACATAATCTTCCAATGTCTTCAGCACAGATCCAGCACCAACAAAAGCAAATACAACCTCTCGGCCATCCGCTGTCTTAGTACCAGTACCGAACTTCTCAACAACTTTGATCAGATTCTCAAGGTCATAGTACAAACCGATGTTACCTGAATACATGATGACAAACTTTCCATCCAAACTGTACTTTTCCTTGAAAGCGACTACTCTCTCATTACCTTCTTCAAGCGGATATATCTCCTTCTCATCGATCCAGTTGTTAATCATGACAGTCTTTGGGGCTTTCTTGCCTTTGAACCGGTCTTCTACGGTCTCGACTAAATCTCGACCAACTGTGATAATCAAATCACTTCTTTTGCAGTTGAACTTGTCAAACCACATCATGACATCGATAACGAATTTACTCTTAGTATATCCAACAGCCAGTACCTGTTCAGGGTTAAAATCCTGAATGTTGTAGATATACTTGGCGTGTTTCACCCACTTACCCCAAACGCCAAGTAAACCGCCGAGAACAGGAGGCTGGGAGATGGAGAACACATAGTCCATCTTGCCAACCTTAAAAGTCGCCCCCAATGCTCCGAAAAAATAGGAAACAATATTCTTCACACGACTTTTCTTATTGGTCTTTCTAAACTCGGGTACTCTTATCCTTAAAACTTTTACGCCGTTGATTTCTTCTTTGTAATACTTCTGTGTCTTATATTTATCTTTAATAACTCCCAAATAACTCGGCACAACACAAATTACAGTGATATTGAACTTATCCAGCATCCCCTCCGCCAACTCACGGAGAATCTGCCCCGTTGACGCAGTATCTGGAATATAGTAATGAGCGTAAATCAGAAGATTTTTCTTATTTGGCATTTCGCTATATTCCTCTCCCATTTTTAAATTTAACTGCCGATATAGTTTTTGGTACACCCGCGGTCTTTATCTATAACCAGTATGTTCATCACACCATAGCTACATTTTTCTCACAGTGACCATTTCTGCCGGCACTCATCCATTCCAACTACCAACTCAATCTTCCCCTTCCCTCACCCGCAATCCCGCATTCTTTCCCCATAACTTAAAAAACCCACAGCAAATCATCCCCCAAACAATTCACCGCAGGCTCCCTTCCGTCTCCTATATCACATGCCTCAACCCAAAATCGCTTCTCCCCAACCTCATGCACCAAGGCTTTTGCTTCTCAACCACCTGCCTTGCCGCTGTTTTTTTATCAATGGAAGCTGTTCACGACCCCGCCTGCTTATCGTATTTTTCTTTAGTTTTCCTTCTTCTCTCGTCCCACTTCCAATATTCTTGCCGCTTCCCCCACATTGTTCGCGCTGTCCACCGCCGCATAGGTCACAATTACTTTTCCGTCCGCAGTTTCGGATATTTTTTCGATGAGCAGGGAATCTGTTACATCCCCGTCCTCATGGTCATATGCCGTAATCCCTTCCAGAAGCTTTTTTTCCGTCATTGCAGGAGTGTAAACCGCCTCTGTTTCCGGCAGGGCAATGATCGGGGCCGTCCGGTCCTGTCCCATATAAAGGAAAATGCAAAGCGCCGCCAGCACAACATCCACTGCAAAAAAGCCGATTGTCAGTCCTTTTGTGCTAAAATTCATTTTGATTTCTCCTCTTCCGCTTCAAAATCATCGATCAGCTCGATCTCACCCGTCTCGTTTTCCGTCTCATCCGGGTTTCCTTCGTCCGTTTTCTTTTTTGCCGTCTTTTCGTTTACAGATGCCTTTCCCCGTTCGCTCAAAAGGGGCGCTTCGCCATCCATATGGGAGCCGGCCTCGCCGCTGCCGTAGTTGCCGTAATACTTACCGTAATATTTTCCATAGTAGCCGCTTGTCTTCATATTGACCTTGTTCAGTACGCAGCCCAGCACGCGGCAGCCGCCCTTATCCAGCTGATCCTTAATGTTCTGAACAAACTTATAGCTGATCGCGCCGCTTTCTACCACGATCAGCGTACCGTCGCACACGGTAGCCGCAACCACGCCGTCGATCACACTTCCCAGCGGAGGCGTGTCTACAATGACATAATCATATTTCCATCTCAAAAGCTCGATCAGGCTTTTGAACCGGTCGCTTCCGAGCAGCTCGCTGGGATTGGGCGGAACCGGTCCTGCAAAAATGATGTCAAAATTTTCAATATTCGTCTGGCAGCATGCGTCTTCATATTCTGCCTGTCCGCTCAGATAGTGAGACAAGCCATATTTTTC
>OHHB01000262.1_pt1 | contig 18400 bp, 19 predicted proteins | sample 1567921 | NCBI WGS metagenome assembly OHHB01 (sample SAMEA3879522, study PRJEB24766) | human gut metagenome | biome: human-associated habitat; feature: feces | place: USA | collected 1985/1987
CCCGTCGATCCACTGCTTCAGCGTGGCAACGCCCCTCACCTGCGGGTCGTCGAACATGGTGTCGAGCCGCCCGATACCCTCGCCGAAGGTTACGAGCAGCGTTTCATAGGAGATTTCCTTGTTTACTTCATTCGTTTTCATATTCTCGCTTTTTACGGGCGGCTTTTGCCGCCCCGAAATTTTTTAATCAGACAAGTTCCACTCTAACCCTGCTCATGTTCGCCCAGAACACGCCGTTGCAGTAGTAGGCGTAGCCGTTATGCCAGTTGCTCCTGCGGCGTATCACGTCCTGCTCGGGTGGTCGTATCTCGATACTCGTGGTGTAGATGTTGTGTCCCACGGTAATGACGAGGTTGCACCTTCGCCATATCTCGGAATGGGTTTTGAACCCGTTTTTCCCCTCGACGAGCGCAAGGGCCGTCTTGACTGCTTCCCGAACTTCCCAATCCCACTCCCCGAAGGGTTTGAGCGGGCGTGCCATGTAGCTTTTATAGATGATTTTCATTGTTATGTTTTTTTGTAGGGCGGCTTTCGCCGCCCCGATTTTATAATTCGACAATCCTTTCCACTCTGCCGTACAACATGGAGCGTATGCTCGTCTTGTCCACGCCCTTATATTCCGTGTAATGCCCGTACTGCTTTACCACGAATGTTTTCAGTACATCGACAAAGTTGAAACGATACCCTAAAAGCAGAATGGAGTCCTTGAAATAGGTGTTATGGTTTACCTCACGGGTAATCCAGTCTTTCTCCTCACGGGTGAGCGTTCCCCCGTCATTGAGCCGTTTGCGTAATATGTACGCTTTTGAGCCTGCAAGGCTTTCGAGTGCGGGAACGTCCCACGACACGAATTTATATGCTATTTGGTTCATTCTATTTTGTTTTTGCGGGCGGCTTTCGCCGCCCCGATTTTTATGCTGTCATTCGTTTCCGTATAAGGGACATGTTCCCCTTCATCAGTTTCAGTATTTGCCCGTGGTATGGGGTATTCTTGTTACACACGCCACGGCTCTGCACGACCTCCATGCGTTTTAGGGACACCTCTATCGTTTCGATACGTTTGCCGTCGATTGTGGCCGAGAGTATGAGCGAGTCGGCTTTCAGATAGTATTCGTTGGTAAACACGCAGTGGTGCATGGCCTCGCCCTCCTGCCGTATGGCTTCAACGCTGTCCAATACCTTGATGCGGATTTCCCCGTCGGAAAACTCCACTCCGAAAAACCGTCCTTTGGCTTTGACAAACGAGGCTTCCTGTTCCAACGCCTTGCGCCGTTCCTCCTGCCGCCGTTCCATTTGCATGTGCCGCCGTTTTTTAGCCATGTAGAGGTCATGCGCTGCGGGCAGGTCTGCGGGACACACGAAATGGGCGTTATGCAGGTCTTTCCCGAAAAATCGCAGCAGGTCGATGTAGTCGCACCATTCCGTCGGTTTCCCGATAGCGTACCCGTTACGGATGGCGATACGGATGGCCGGCCAATAGTCGGCGATATTGCGGGAGGAACGGGCGAAAAATCGCACGAGTGCCGTTTGTCCCGCTTTAAGCAGCGTTTCGGCCTTGTTCTCCGAGAGCAGCAGGTGGATAAGGTCGAAAGGGGTTACATCGGGGAGTTGTTTGCCGTAACCGCTTCGGCGCAGTTCGGGGATAAGCCGTTGCCGGGGATAGATGCGTGTGGGCGTGATGTTGTATTTCCCGTCGTTCTCCGCCCGCAGTTCCAATGCGCTCGACCAACTCCACCCGTGAACGAAGAAGCCCATCGGGCGCAGCCGTGCGAAGGTTGCGGAGCGTCCGTCGGGGGCAATCCACCGCTGTACGGCTTCGATATGGGTGTAAACGGGTGTCTGTCCCACTTTCGCCCAACACTCGATATAGACGAAGCGCAGGACTTGAAAACCCTTGCAGCGGGTTACGATACACAAATACTCGTAATCGTTGAACTTGCGGCGCAGGGTGGTTTCCACTTTCAGCGTGGTGTGGCAGTGCGGACACTCGCACCCTAACAGATTGTCCGTGAGTTCTCCGTTTTCGCTCTGCCACGTGTGGCCGCACTCGGTGCAGGTGATAAGTCCTTTCGGCGTGCGGCGTCCGATATGCTCGATGCAGTTCTTGTACCCCCATTCGATTTGTGCGGGGGTGAGCGGCGGCAGGTGTTTACTTGCCGCCACGACGTTCTGTTGGAATTTTGTTCTCGGTTTCATAACTAAAATAGACTGGGCATTAGTTTGTTATCTTCGATTTTCTTGGGTTTGGACTTGGCTTTCGCCAACTTGGCGTAGGCTTCGCTCTCGGCCTTCCGTATGGCGTTCCGCCGTGCCTCGGCTTTTTCCTCCTCGGTCAGTTCAACGGTGTGATTGACCACTACCTTGCAACTGACGGGTTTGCCAATGTCGATGTCCTCCTCGTCGTAATAGTGGAGTGCCATAGAGTATATTTCCTCGTCGGCAAACCCGTTGCAACCGCTCTGCCGTACTTGGTTGATGATGAAAGTGCAGCAATCGTCAATGTTCTTTTTCGGGTTGGCGTATCGGGGTGCGAAAAGTTCGTCCTCCCGTGCCCGTGCGTCGAGATAGTTCTGTATCGTCAGTTTGAAATAATCAGTTCCTTGTGCCATGATTTTTTGGTATTGTGGGGCGGCGAGCCGCCCCGTGTTCAACATTTATTCGTCCTTTCCGAGAAGCCGTCGCACCTCGTCCTCTTTGGTCTTTTGGAAAATCCATCCCGCTCTCTTCTGCCCGTCATGCGTCAGCCGTGCGTTGAAGCGTCCCCCGAGTGCGTGAAGGGCGTCCTTGACGGGCTTGGTGTCCCCGAATACGGCTATCGCCTTCTCGGAATAGTCCACGATGATAAACCCGCCTTGCACGCTCGTTTCAGTGCGTTCCGCCCGTTTTTCGTCTTTCGGCTCGGGCAGACATATATTCTCCTCGTTTCCTGCGATATATGCCAGCCTGTCGATGTACCCTTCACGGGTGTAGTGGGTCAGTTTGCAGACACTCCACCCGTATTTCGGACTTTTGCCGAGCGTGAAAACGGGATAGCGGTGTTCGTTCTTGGGGTCGTATTCGGAGAGGTGCGCCGTTTGCGGGAAATTGGCCGCCGCCTTTCTCAACTCCCCGAAGCCGTTGCGGGAGGTGGCCGAAAAGCCGAGAATGACGGTACGCACGCTTCGGGTGGTCGAACACTCGTAAGAGGGGTCAGTGTATTCCGTTTCGTTGAGTTCGGCGATGATTACGCCCTGCACCCCTTCGGGCATGATGCGGCGTAACCTCTGCGCTCCTATTTCCGCTATGCGGTCATGCTCGGCTTTCTCTTTGGCGGCGGCGATGGCCTGCGCCGTGGCTTGCTCTTCCGCCTGCCCCACGAGCAAAGCCACCTCGAAAGCGTCCATGAACTCGGGGTTCACGTCGTCGTAGTACCTGCCGATACCGAATGTTTGCGAGAGGGGTCGCAGAATGTCCGTTTGGCTGATTTCCTTTGTTTCGGTATCGACCATGTGGTACACGTAGCCACGGGCGGTGTGTTCCACCTTGTAAACGACGTAACGCTTTCTGCTCGCACCCGCACCGATACCGATGATTACCTGGTTTTCCTTGACTACCTGCACCCGTGTGTCCGTGGTAGTCGCTCCGAATAATGAAATGTACTTTGTCATACCTGTAATAATTTAGAAGATGTGAGTGAATAGGAAATAGAAAAAGCCGGTTAGAGCCACGAGAGAAACAAGGCAGGAGAAAATGCCCCGCAGGATGTCATAACAGAACGTGAAGCCCAAAACGACCCAAATAAAGTCGATACCCCACACGTGGAAGCCCAAAGCCACCGCCCCGACCTTTACCGCCAACCCGACCTTTGCCTTTATGCCAAGTGGAAGGTTGGAGGATTTCTGTTTCCATTTATTTTTCTCTTCGTTTCTCATAACCTTTGACTTTTTTTTTATGCCGTAGCGGAGCCGGTATGGATGGAATCTGTTTCGGTAGCATCAAAAGGTGTCGGGGATAGCTGCTGCAAGATTTTGTCGGAAAATACGCTCGCCCGCAGGGAAAGAGGAAGATTTTGCGGCAAACCGCCCCGCGGCCCGATCTTGCAGCAGCGTGAGCCCCGTAACTACCTTTGCTACTGACAACAGATTTCCATACCGCGCTCCGCGGCATGAAAAAAAGAGAGGAAAAGGTTATGGGAGAGAAACGGGGAGAAAACGATATGCCGTGAACGCTCGCGAAAGTCGGTTCACGGCTCACCCTGCATGGAATGATAAATCGCCCGCGAACATTTCCTTTCACGGGCGATTGGCGTATCGGAGCGTGCCGATCCCGTATCGGCGGAGGATCGTTTCCGCCGGACGTGGCGCCACTCGCTGCCACTTTTAAGACGGATACGTCCATATACCACTGGCTGATAACAAGATACTGTTCATTTGTGTACTTTTGGGCATCCGGGAAACAAAAAATGAAACAGAACATGGAAATAATAAGTATGGACGTGAAGGCTTTCGACGCGCTGGCAGGGCACGTGGAAGCCATTGAAAGAAAAGCCGAGGCGTTATGCCGCAGGCAGGAGGACGTGAGTTTGAAAAAATGGCTGGACAACCAGGATGTCTGTGACGTGCTGGGGATATCGAAACGTACCCTGCAAACCTACCGGGAGAAAGGGTTGCTGCCTTTCAGCCGCATCCGTCACAAAATCTTCTACAAACCGGAAGATGTCGGGAAACTGCTGCAATCGTCGCACTATCCTAATACCGCCGCGTTATGAGCCATTATTTCATCGACAAGCACGATCCGCGTGTGGCGGATCTCTTCCGGCGTTTGGAAAAGGCCGGCAAGGCACTGGATAAACTGGAATCCTCCGGAGGCCGGACACTCAAGGGAGAGCGGTTCGTCACCGACGAGGAATTGTCCCGGCTGCTGAAAATCAGCAGGCGTACATTGCAGGAATACCGCACGGCGCGGATCATTCCCTATTATTTGATTCAGGGCAAGGTACTATACATGGAATCCGAGATACAGAAATTTCTGGAAGATTCCCGGAAGAAATGTATCGGGGGACAGGAATGGGTATAAAAGAAGAACGGCCATCACGGCCGTTCTTCTTTTTCAGTTCAATATCGTGTTCATGCCGGGGAGCTGCCAGACGACGGCGGTCGTCGTGGCCCTTCGGACAAGCCACCGTCGGAAGGCTTCGGCATTCCCGGATTTTAAGCGGAAAGCCAGCGCGGCGATCATTTCGAGCGAATACAGCTCGACAATACCGCCGTCACGGTTGCGCTCCCGGCGGTAAACCCGCTCCTCACGGAGTATGCCGCTTTTGAGTATGGAGCGGATGTTGCTCCCCACGGCAGGAACGAAGACTCCGAACAGGTTGGCAATCTGGTGGCGCGTGAGCCATACACGGTTCTCCGGCGTGTGGATTTCCACCCGCCCGTTTTCAATGCTGATAGGTTCTCTTGTCGTCATAGTCATACAAATTTATCAATTTTTGTTATACTGTTCAACCGTTTACCGTTATAATATCTGCCGTTTCCGGTTCGTCCTCCTCGTAGAGATTTATTTTCCGGCCTTTGGTCTGTTCTTTCAGACGTTTCATGTCCTCGTCCACCTTGCGGTCGGTCACTTTGGCGTAAATCTGCGTGGTGGAAATGCTCTTGTGTCCCATCATGCGGCTGACAGTTTCGATAGGCACACCCAGCGAGAGCGTGATATGTGTCCCGAAATTGTGCCTCGCCTTGTGAAAGGTCATGTCGAAGCCGTATGTCCGTCCCAGTTCTCTGGTGAGCTTGATGAGATACCCCCGGCAATAGAGGTTGAAAATCCTGTCGCTTTTACGCTCGTGGCGGTATTTCTCGATGATCTGCAACGGCACGTTCAGCAGGCGGATGGCCGAGGGCGTTTCGGTCTTCTGGCGCCGGATGTGTATCCAGTACGTTCCGTCGTCCGACTGCGTGATGTCTTTTTCGGACAAGCGTTTCAGGTCGGCGTAGGACAACCCCGTGAAGGTAGCGAAGAGAAACCAGTCCCGCACCCGCTGGAGGTTGGGTTTACCGACGGGAGTTTCCATCAGTTTTTTGAGGTCTTCGAGTTTCAAATGGCGGCTCTTGCGCCGGGGCAGTTCCGGGTGCAGCTTCCCGTAAGGGTCGCGCCGGAGTGTACCCTGACTGACAGCCCGCTTGGTCATTTTTTTCAACCGGTAAAGATGCTCGTGTACTGTCTTGGGTTTCATTTCACGATCTGTACGCAGGAATATTTCAAAATCATCGTAGAACTCCCGGTCAAGGCTCCGCAACGCTACATCCTCCTTTTCCTTCCTTTTTTTCACGAAGGAGGCTAAAATATTATAGGAGTTCTCGTAACTTTCATAAGTTTCTTCCTTGCGATCCACGCCGACACGCTTGCGGAACTCCTCGTTATGCTCGCGGAACAAGGCAAGGAGGGTGAACGGTTTCTGCCCGATTCCTTCCACGGCGTTTTTGACCAGCTCGGCCGTCACGAAACCGAGGCTTTTACGAATATGACGGTAATGTCCGGTGATTTTTTCGGTCAGTTTCTCTATTGCCTGGTTTACCGTTCGGGCGTTCTCGCTTCGTCCGTTCGCCCTTTTGGTTTCCGGATTCCAAAGCGATGGATCGACAAACGCGTTGATATTGATCGGGGCCGACTTGGCGTCGATGCTTACCTTGCATAACAATTTACATGTTCCGTCCTTGCGGACTTTCGTGCGGTTGATGTAGAACAGCAGGGAGAACGTGCTGCGACGTTTTATCTCTTTATTATTCGGTTCCATAATCGTTGTGAATTTGATTGTCAATGATAGATTAAATAGCTACGGAGAAGCGGCCGGCAATCTTTTCCTCTAAAGACCGGGTATCCATGTCGATCTTGTCATCGGTCACTTTGGCGTAAATCTGCGTCGTGGAAATGCGGCTATGCCCCAGCATTTTACTGACGGTTTCAAGCGGGACACCATGCGAAAGCGTGATCTCGGTGGCGTAGGTATGGCGTCCGCAGTGAAAGACGAGTTTCCGTTCAATTCCGCAAATGGCGGCAATACGTTTCAGTGTCCGGTTGAGTTCGTTGTTGCTGTACATCGGCAGCAGTTTTCCTTCCGGGGCCATATCCCGGTACTTGTCGAGGATGAGCAACGGTATGTCGAGCAACGGCACTTCATAGTCGATTTTCGTCTTCTTGCGGGCGGTCTTGATCCATACCTCACCGTCCTCGGCCACTTCCAGATCCTCCGTCGTCAGGCGGCACATGTCCCCGTAAGGGATACCCGTGTAGCAGGAGAAGAGGAACAGGTCGCGGATATGGTAGAGTTTCGGGTCGTGCAGGGGTGTGGTCATCAGCCGTTGTAACTCTGCGGCGGTAAGGTATTTCTGTTCCCGCTCGGGATGTTCGGCTTCATAACCCGCGAACGGGTCGGCAGTGATAATCCCTTCCGCGATGGCTTCCCCGACAATCGTGTTCAACCGTGTGACAAGCAACACGATAGTTCCCAGGGCAAAGCGGCGCTCCGTGCGTAGGTAGAGGTCATAGTTGTCGATGAATGAACGGTTCAGGGCCGTGAAAGGGACATCCGACAACTTGTATTTCTCCTGGATGAAAGCAGCCACACAGTTACAAGCATAGCGGTAAGATTGCGCTGTTCCCTTTTCCCGGTTCACGCCGACACGTTTCTCGAAATGTTCGATGAACGTCCGGAAATAACCCAACAGGGTTTCCTGCCCGAAAGCCGTCCCCAACAACAGATTCCTTATTTCTTCAGCCGTTACATTCTCACGGGTGGCTGACAGTTCGTCATAAATGGAAATGGCTGAAGCTCGCAAATCGTCCAGTTGCCGGTTGATTTCCCGCGCGGCGTTACTTTTACCCGTGGCACGTCCGGATGCCCACAGTGCAGCGGGTACGGACATTTTCGCACTAAAAGCCGCTTCTGAAAATTTGCCGACGGCAAGTTTCGCCATGACCGGGCAATGTCCCTCGTCATTCATTTCGCTCTTTTTGAGGTAGAACGTAACCGTTACATCCGTCTGTTTCATAACTCTATTTTTTATGTTGCAAAATTACTTGATATAGAGTTATTTACAGTTATGAAAATTATAGCGGAACAAAGAATAAAACCCCGGATGCCGGTAACATAACCTGTATTTCCATGAAAAACGGAAAAAAACGGTTATCTTTACGGGCAAAATATAGGGTTCTTTGCATGGTGAACGGTAAAACCGCAGGTGGTCAAGCGTTATTTTGCCGGATTATCCGGGGCTAAAAAAGGCAACGGATAAGTAGCAAATCTTTCTCTTAACCTTTCATTATCCTGCATTTTAGCGATTTGGAAAGGTATAGAAGAATTTGGCTTAACTCTCCTCAATACCAAACACTTACTTTATTTATCCAAATTTTGCCGTTTTTTTGCGAGTTCTATTTATCTTTGTCGCAATGTAATCACTTAAAGAAATAATGATATGGATAATGATGTAAAAGACATAATGAGCCGGAGACATATCGGACGCAATATACAAAAGATTCGTGTATATTTGGGTATGAAGCAAGAAGCTTTGGCGGCTGATCTTGGAGTAAGTCAAAATGTCATTTCAAAGATAGAGAAGGAATCGGAGATAGAGGAAGGACTTTTGAATAAGATTGCCTCTGTATTAGGTATTTCTGCTGAAGTAATTAAGGACTTTGATGTTGAAAGAGCTATCTGTAATATTAATAACTATAAAGATGCCACGATTTCTCCGGGAGCAACGGCAACTGTTTATGCAGCTCATACGCAACAGATTAATCCTCTTGAAAAGCTGGTTGAACTGTATGAACGTTTGTTGAAAAGCGAACAGGAGAAAATAGAGATTCTAAGAGAGTGCATAAAACAGGGCAAATAATCAACAGGCTATAATATGGAAACGGAAAAGTACACAAATATGATTCATCTGGGAAGAAAAATTGAACGGGTGCGTCGGCTTCGGGGAATGACTCAAGCGGAACTCGGTGATTTGTTAGGTATAACGAAACAGGCTGTTTCGAAAATAGAACAAACAGAGAAGTTTGGCGATGAACGATTAGGCGAAATTGCTTCAGCACTAGGCGTTACTGTAGATGGCCTGGAGAACTTTAATGAAGAGACAATCTTGTATAATACGAATAACTTCTACGAGAATTGTGGTGTTAAAAGTGCTGTCAGTAATACAGGCAATAATCAGACCTTTAATAGTTTTCCAGTTGAACAGGTAATTGAGATTTTCGAAAAGCTGTTGGATAAACAAAAGGAGCAATTTGAAACTTTAAAAAAAGAGAAGAAATAAATATCTCCAAGATATTGAATTTCATAAGTAGTAATTATACTCCTGATGCAATGATAGCTGAATTGATTTCTTCGAAAAACAAGGAAATAGATTGGTTGAAAGAAGAAATTAAGTTTTTAAGAGGGGAAAATGAAAAATTGCTGCGGATTGTGAATGAAAGGACGTTTTCACTATAATCATTGTGATTTTAAGTATAGAGGTATCCAAACTCTTTTTAGTTCAAGAAGTTTGGATACTATTTTTGAGTTTGTTACGCTATACTGTAGTACTTACAGCATAAAAGCTATTATCTTGGGTAATAAAATGATACTTTTATAGTGCTGAAATATGTAGATAATAATAAATGTATAAATAGGTGGTTGCATACTCGAAATTGGGAAATGTAGCCATTTATTTAATAGTGTACTTTTATCCAATGGAAAAAACGGTCGATACCCACCCACTAAAAACGGCTATATCCGTTCACTTTTTATCCTCATCATCCATATGGCACAAAAATAGTTATTTTTTTCTCATGCTTTCCCCTTTTAGCTTAAAACGTATGGCGGTATGTGCGATTCTGTCCAAAATAGCGTCTGCCGCTGTAGTATTTTCCCCCAGTATATCATACCAGTTAGCTACCGGTAACTGACTGATAATAATCGTGGACTTCCTCCCATGTCTGTCTTCTATCAGTTCCATAAAATCAAGCAGTTGCTGCCCGTCGAGTATTTTCATTCCGAAGTCATCCAGGACGAGCAAGTCAGTCTGTGCCATCCTGTCAAAGAACTTAGGCAGTGCGCTTTCGATACGTGCCATGGTAATCCGCTCAAAGAGTTTGTGCATATTGAAGTAGGCCACCTTGTATCCGCATAGACAAGCCTGATATCCCAAGGCAGTTCCCAACCAGCTTTTTCCTGTTCCGGCTGCTCCGGTAACCAATACGGTATTTCCTTCCTTGATGTATTCACAGGTAGCCATTGACAGTATTTTTGTCTTATCCACGCCCCGTGTCGCATCAAAGACTATATCCTCGATACTGGCCTGATAACGAAAACGGGCTTCTTTTATCAGCCGCGCGTTCCGGTTCTCTTTCCGTGCATCACGCTCGGCCTGCAGTAAAAGCTGCAAACCATCTTTGAAGGTAAGCCCATCGGCTTTCCTTGTTTCCTGCAGGGCAAGCCAGCAGGCGGCCATTCCGGGCATACGCAGCCCTTTGAGTTCATTTGCAATTTCATCCATGATTCTGTCTGTTTAAAATGTTATTTAAAATTTTCCTTTCCCCTGATATTTTCATGGGTAGGAGGTGATTGCATGCTTTTAAGGTCTTCAAGTCCCCTGTATCCGCTCTGCACAAGCTTCAGTATGAAGCCGTACCTGTAGTTCTGATAGGTCAGTGCCGCCTCGCAAGCCTTTCTGAACAGTGCGGGATCCGTGCTCCTTTGCAGGTGTAACAAGCCTTCACAGCTACGGTAAAAGGTTTCTGCGGGGACTGTGGCGGTAGCAAACATATATTGCATGACTTCACCCAGTTCTTCGGTAGCCTTCTTCCCCCGGTCGATATAATATTGCGGTGACCGCTCCCGGTAAGCCTGGCAGTTGGAGGCAAGATGTTCCTTGACCAACGTATATTTGCCGGGGGCATAATCACGGGTATGGGTAGCTACGCATTCACCGCCGCAATAGATCTTGACCAGCGTGCGTGTATAGACCACTTTGCTCTGGCTGCCTATGCAGGTATACGGTACGGAGTAGTAATGCTTGTCACGCCCCAAGTAGACACACCCGTTTACACCAGCCTTCAGACTAGCATAGTTGCGTATCTCAAAGTCCTTGTCTTTAGGGCGAAGAGGACGCGCGGGCACGACAACGCATCCGTAATGGTTGGCAAGATCTTCCAACATGCGGTTGATTTCCGGCTCGTACGGATCGGTCCTGACCACCGCCGACTTCAGGTTGTCTGTCACTATGATTTTAGGAACCCCGCCGATTTCTTTGAAGCACTGCCTGATGGCGTAAATAAAGTCCTCGCTACGTTGGGACGGTACGCAAAGGACATAGCCGTAATCCGTGGCGAGAAGACAGGCGACAAAGACCTGCGCTTTGATGATTTCCCCCGTTTTCAGGTCGATGTATTCCAGCATATCACCGGCAAAGTCAAAGTAAATCTTTTCACCGCCCACATACAGGTCACTCAGGATGGTGGAAGGGGTTGCGGACTGCGCTTTTGTGTGTTGTTTATAATGGAAGCGGAACTGTGTCAGGCTATAACCTTGAGGGGGATCCGCAATATATTCTTCCCAAAGGAGTTTTAGAGTCACATGTTTACGTTTCATTTCCTGCTGCAAATACGGCAAACGGGCTTTAAAATCCTCGAAACGTTCATCCGGATAAGCCGGATTTCCACCCTTCAGACGATGCTCCAGAACCGGATCGTTCAATTCCAGAAGGCCTTTGAGACCTAACGCGTCGGAAGTGGCGAACCGGATGTAATTGTTCACCGTCTCTTTATTGATATCCAACTCTGCGGCTATCTTACGGTTGGATACTCCCTGTAAATGCAGGCGCAATAATTGTTTAATCTTACTCATATCTTTTGTCTTTCCTGCCATGGCCTTGATTATGTTTGAAATGATACATAATGCAAAGGAACGAAGACAAAAGTGAACGGACATGCTCCGCGTTTTGGTTTTGGAGAACAGGTGAACGGATATGCTCCGTTCTTTGGTAGTTTCAAGTAACTTAGAAACAAATATTGAACGGGAATGCTTCGTTTTTAGGTACAATTTCCACTAACAGTAGATAACTGGGTGGGAATCCTCCGATTTTTCCAACAGAGAATCGCTATAAACTTATTAGATTTATATAGCGATTCTATAATTTATACGGGGACTTTATCGGGGACTTACACTAATTTGCTACATGCACTAGCTTACTCATAGAGAGTACAGAGGACGGGATAAGGTCTTTTAGGTGATTTAACAAAATGAAAATGGATTTTTATTATGAATTAGTTGCGTAGATTAATACTTCTATCCTTTTTGGCAAAAGATGTATTTATCTTTATTTCATAGTATAAGGAAGTGCCGAGGTGCTTGCCCGTTGTTTCATCAAAAACTTCAATGTGAGCTTTTGAACCTGCATGCTTTTTAGCACCATCAACTACCCATAGCTCAGTTGTACCAATTCTTCTGTATACACTTCTGCCATTGTTTTTGGGATAATTCGTTTTTTCAAATGTCTTATTATCTCTCAAAACAGTTTGTATATCTAATGGAGGAATTCCAGAATTTTCATTATATATTTCTTCAGGATTAATGATTTTCTTGTCGATTAGCCAATTTTCTATACTCTCTGGATTTATTGCACAATCAATAGATATTTCATGAATTTTATTCTTGAGTATTTCAATTTGGGAAGAATCACCAAATGTGGAATTGCTAAAATTTAGAAGAAATCCTATAAAATTTTTATTCTGAAATTTTCTTTCTGCAAACTCTGCTACAGAGGTATTTACATAGTTTATTTCTTGAAACTCATATTTCGAATGACTTTCATGGATTTTTTGTTTTTCCCAACTTTTTGGATTTACTAATTGTAAATTTTGTACAAAAGAAGCATTTAATTCAGGATTCTTTTTTAGTATAGTTTCAAGATGTGTATCTTTCAATCCTGTGTAATAAAAAAAAGCATCACTTTTAAATACTTCTTTATTATTCTTTATTTCACTAATTTTTTTAATAGAAGACAGAAGGGTTTTTAATGCAATGATAAAATCTATTTTCTCTGCATATTGATTGTTTAAAGAAGCCTCGTTAATAAATATCTCCATCTTATATTCCCAATAAATAGTTTAAATCATTTGTTGCTTGATCAAAAAAGTATCTAGGCCAGTCATAAATGCCTCCTTCTTCATCGATCTTGATTTGTTGAAAATATGTATTTTCTTGATTCCCAAAATACAACACATTGGTTTTATCTTGAGCGATATACTTATCTTTTACTGCAACACGAATACCATTTAGTATGTGTTCACTATGAGACTCTATTATAACTTGTACTCCAGAGGAGGCAACAATGGATAAAAATTGGGAAATAATAGATTGAGCACAAGGGTGTAAATGTGCTTCTGGATTTTCGATGATTAATATTTCTCCTGGTTTTGCAATTAATCCAGCAACAATTATAGGCAATGAGTAACTAAATCCATAACCAACATTTGTAGGCTTATAATAATTACTTTTACCATCTGAATTTATTCTTAGCTTTAGCAAGTCTTCTCCTTTTATGGCTTCTACTTTTACTTTTGCCCCTTGAAAGACTTTATCCATCCAATAATTTACATTATCTTCTACAGTTTTACTTAGATCTTCTAAATTTTCTTGGAACATCAGAGAATATCCTTTTAAGATATCACTATTAATCACTTCATTTCCCTTTTTATATAACACATTAACGGTATTTTCCCCTAATGCTCCTACATTAACAAAGTGGCCTAGGGACTTATTCTCATAATAATTACGAGGTCCAATTCTGTCTGCTGAAATGTAATGTATGTGAGTTAATATATTGTCGCTTATAATTGTAGGAAGCTCATTAATATATTGTTTTGCAGCTTCGTTAGGGAAAAGATCAAAGAGAAAATATTGTAAATTAGGGATTTGATTTATAGTATACCAATCATCTACTCGATTTATTTTATATTCTTTTTCAGCAACTTCTACTTGTATTTTCTCAATAAATAGTTCAGATGCATCCGAATTATCATTATGTAAGTAATAATTTGTTTCGAAGTTAGTCAATTTAATGCCAAAATGAACATACTCGGAGAATTGAGTTTCTTTATTCTTGATATCATCGAAACTTCCAAGTTTGACACTTCCCCCATTTAAAAATATTTTATTAGTCATACGGTTCATTTGAACAGATTGACTCATTAGAAGCAAAACTTGCAATACCGAAGATTTCCCTTTACCATTAACTCCGGTAAATAAATTTAGCATACTTAAGGGGATGTCTACTCCTTGCTTATACAATTTAAAATTGTCTATAATTATTTTTTCTATCATGGCTGTGGATTTAATATCGTAAATATTTTCGTAAATCTAGTTTTTACATTTTTTTCGTTATTTGTAGCTGTTTTTATTGCATCTCTAAATTCTGAGTCTTTGAGTAAAACATTAAAATACTGATTAATAATATAATCTTTATTTTCTATTAATTCTCTATCATTTTTTTGATCGAAAAATACTGAAACAGCTTCAAATAAAGCTACATTGATAAGACCTCTGTTATTCTCGTTTGGAAGTCTAAAGTTTTTGTTGCCAAAAAAGTCTAAAGTCAATTTCATAACTCGAGTAAATCGACTTTCAAGATTAGTGATTTCATTTTCCGTCATTCTATTAATTCTCTTCATCGTGTTTCCAAGAAAATTATCAAGATCACCTTTGTATTCGTTAAATCGCATGTCTGAAAAAGCAAAAAAACGAAGAATAACTTCTCTGTCTTTCATTCTACGTGGTGATATTCCACCACCAACTGCATTTTTAAAAATTTCATGTTCTGCTAATTTAGCTAAGAGTTCTGTTGAATGACCTATATATATACAGTTTCTTATTTCTTGTCTAGTTAAAGGTGTGCCGTTAGAGTTTATCCTATTGAAAATATCATATACAATGGATAGTGGGACTGAAGGTTTAAGGACGTAAAGTAATAATTCTCTATCTTCAATTCTTGCTTTAAGTTCACTTTCTAATTCATTATATGATTTTCCATTTAATGAAGGTAGTGCTTCTAGTCCTACTAATTTATAATTATTAGATAAGAAATCAAAGATAGCCGAAGATCTTTGAAGTCCGTCTACAATGATCATTTTACCCTCTATATCTTGGCTTATATAAAAGGGAGGGACAGGAATATTTAAAATTAACGATTCTATAAATCGACTTTTCTGTTGAGGTTTCCAAACTTGGTTTCTTTGAAACTTAGGTATGACTATTTTTCCTTGTTCTTTTTTTCTTACCAAGCTAATCACTTGCATATGGCTTTCTTTAATGTCTAATTCTTCATTAGAGTAATTAGCAGGATATATGCTATCATTGATATTAGGTTCTTCCCAGAAATCTGTTTCATCTAATAAATCATTAATTTTATATACAGTCTCCCTTTCATCTTCTTTTTCTTTTTCATCACGCACTTTTCGAAGATCTAATTTAAGTAGCGAAGAGCTTGTAAGCCAATTTATGATGGTGCTAAATCGTCTTGTTATTGTTGATTCTGCTCCTTCTATAATTTTTGATAGAAAAGATAATATCTCTTCTCTACTTAACCCGTCATCTGATAAGTTAATTTCATCTAAAACAGCCTTAAACAACTCATTTTCTTTTAGTATAGTTCTAATTTTTTTTGCTCTATTATCTTCATCTAAGATAATAAATTCTTTACCAGAGGTCGTTAGTGAAGCATTGTTGTTATGGTTCTCTAATAGCCCTAAAATTTCAGCTGCTAAACGATAATATCGTCCTTGTCTATCTGTGAACCCTACATAATCAGCTATCTGCAAATCAGTCACATAATTATTATAAACTGATTCTACAGTTAGAATAACTTTTTGTAATTCATCAGCTTGTGGTACTTGTGTAATAGATATTTTCATATTATTCTGCTATGAATATGTATTCTTTTACTTTATTTGAATTATTTCCAACTTTATTACCTTGATTGCCAAAGGAATACTTGTAATCTATTTCTTTGATTTCAACTTTTTGTTTGTATTTTTTTAGTAATGCAATCATTTCCTCTTTGGATGGTATTGAGTTTGATGAATAAGAAACGACTAGGATACTATTACGGTGCTTCTGAAACAATGAGTCTAAAGCATCATATACTGTATTTTTAGAGTCAAACAAAGAACGATAACTTTTAAACTTTTTCGTTTTAGTATTATAATCGATTGACAATCCTTCCCAGTTTTTAACTAGACCTTCTACAAAATGGTACCTCCTTATGTAATCATTGTCTGACTTGGAAGTTAAATATGGAGGATCTAAGTACACTAAATCGGCATTTATAGAAAGCTTAAAAATATCAGAGCAGAATGATTTGTTTTTTCTTTTATTATCAAAAACAGCATTATTAAACGCCTCTATGTTATCTATAAAATGCTCTTTAAGTGACATTTGAAGATCTTTTCTTCCATCATTATATCTTTCCCCTGTGTAAGTAAATATGCCACGAGGTCTTTTTTTCATACACGCTCTAATTAAAGCTGATAATGCGATTGCTTTTTTATATTCATCTTTGAGGGAATCAATATTAGCTCTAACATTATCTAAAAAAATATTATCTTCTCGATCAAAATATAGACCTTCAAATGTAGTTGTTATGAATCCTCCATTAGTATTTGTTATTGTTAGCAACAGTTCTAACTCTTTTGTTTCTATTTGAGTACCAGCATTTTCAATTATGGCTTTTGCTGTAATTGAAGAAAATGAAGAAAAATCATTTGAGTAGACTTCATATCCTTTCATTTTAAACATATAGGAAACACAATTACTTCCAGCAAAAGCATCTAATACACTACTAAATTCAAGATCTTTTAAACAATCCCATAAAAAAGGAAGTATCTTGTATTTACTTCCCATATATCTTGTACTGGGAAATTTTTCTAAAAGCACATGTTGTGTAGATAAACTTTTTTTTCTTTTAGTAGAAGATATTATAAGATCCTCTCCATTCCTTGTATTGGCGTTACTGCTAATGAGTCTTTTGGTATCTACTAACTCTATTTTAGCATTAGCATATAGTGCTCTAACAAAGTCAGTATTAGAGTTTGTGAGAACTATATTAGCTCCTATTTTTTCTAGATAGTTAAATTCATCCCTTAATTCAATATGATCAGCATCATAGAAAAAATCTTTTGTATATCTTTTAAAATCAGCAGTGGCTCCAACAGGAACATAGGGAGGATCGAGAAATACAAAATCTCCTTCTTGGGCATATCTTCTTATTACAACTTTATAATCAGCGCATATTAATTTCGCGTTTTGTAGAACTTTACTAGCTACACGTAGCTTCTCCTTGTCACAGATTGTAGGATTTTTATAATACGCAAAAGGTACATTGAATTCTCCTTTTTTATTTTCTCTATATAGACCGTTAAAACAAGTTTTATTTAAGTATATAAATCTTGCAGCACGTTGAAGAGAAGATAGACTATCTAAAGAAGCACTTCTCAGTTCATAATAGAAGGATTCTTCATTTTTGTACTTTTGGAGTATTTCTATTAAATCTTCAATATTATTCCTAACTACTGAGTAACAGTTTATTAGCTCGGGGTTAATATCGGACAAGATTGCTTTTTGCGGGCGTAAATAAAAGAATAATGCACCTCCTCCTAGGAATGGTTCAATGTATTGGTTGTAATCTGTTGGAATATAGCTGTTTAGGCGTTCGATAAGTTGACCCTTACCTCCTGCCCATTTTAAAAATGGTTTTGTATATGATGTATTTGGCATTTCTCTATTTCATTTTAATGCAAATGTACTCAATTTCTGGAATAAAGCCATAATATGAGTCTAGCTTTTATAACTTCTTTTGTACAAACAATCTTTGTTTCTTAAGTTCATCTGCTTAACTTCTTTTTCTTTTTTTGTTCTTCAAGATCTTGCTTTAGGTAAAATAACAGAAAGGAACGAAGCTAATATTTGATAGCTTACCTCCTTGTTTTCCATATTGATAGAGTAAGTTTTCTTGATTGTATTTGTTTTTCTTTCTTTTGAAATGCGGAATAATTTCCTAGTGGTTCATTAGAAAAATTGTAGGCAACTACATGCTCATTGCCGTTGTTGTCTATGCAAGTATATCTGAATGTACCTTCTATAATAAACCCTATATAGGTACGCTTGTCACCTTTATGAAGAAAATACTTGTTTTTCTTATAATGCTGTATTTTCCCTTTCTCTATAAATATCTCTTTAAACACAGAGAAGTCGAAGCGATCCATGTATTCATTGAATTGTCCCATTGCGTATGATTCTTGTATACAAAAGTGAATGTTAAAGAGCTGAAAAGAAAAGAGGATGTGTCAAAATGATGCATCCTCTTTTTCGTTATAGAACCATGGGGTTCTC
>OHHB01000276.1_pt1 | contig 17353 bp, 21 predicted proteins | sample 1567921 | NCBI WGS metagenome assembly OHHB01 (sample SAMEA3879522, study PRJEB24766) | human gut metagenome | biome: human-associated habitat; feature: feces | place: USA | collected 1985/1987
ATCCGGAACCTGTTTAATACATACTACGATATTCATGTATTATTTATCTCCTTTTCTTCAATCTTGTTGTGACGCAACTGTACGATTATCTTAATAATGATCCAGAAATAACCATACGCTGAACTTCTGAAGTTCCTTCGTAGATTTCTGTAATCTTCGCGTCACGCATCATTCTTTCGATCGGATAATCTCTTGTGTAGCCGTAACCACCGAAGAGCTGTACGCATCTTCTTGTTACATCGCTTGCTGTTGCACCAGCCAGGTATTTTGCCATAGCTGCCAGGTGGCTGTAAGCGCCGTGTGCGTCTTTTGTGCATGCTGCTTCGTATACCAGCAGTTTTGCTGCTTCTACTTTTGCTGCCATGTCAGCCAGTTCGAACTGTGTGTTCTGCATCTGACCGATTTTTTTACCGAACTGTTTTCTTTCCATTACGTATTTTACGCATTCGTCAATAGCGCCTTCTGCCAGACCCAGAGCCTGAGAAGCTACACCGATACGGCCGCCGTCCAGCGTATGCATCGCGATGTTGAAGCCCTTGCCCTGCTGGCCCAGCAGATTCTCCTTCGGGATACGGCAATCCTGGAAGATCAGCTCGTATGTGGAAGAACCGCGGATACCCATTTTCTTCTCCTTTGTACCAAAGGTAAAGCCGGGTGTGCCTTTCTCAACGATGAAAGCGGAGATCTCTTTCATCTTGCGGCCGCGCTTTTCAACTGTGCCTGTTACGGCAAAGATTACATAAATGTCAGCTTCCTTACCGTTTGTGATGAAGCACTTGGAACCGTTTAAGATCCACTCGTCGCCGTCTAATACAGCCTTGGTCTGCTGACCCTGAGCGTCAGTACCTGCGCCGGGCTCTGTTAAGCCGAATGCGCCCAGCTTCTCGCCTTTTGCAAGGGGAACCAGGAATTTCTGCTTCTGCTCTTCCGTACCGAATGTCATGATCGGATCGCAGCAAAGGGAGGTATGTGCGGAAACGATAACGCCTGTTGTGCCGCAAACCTTGGACAGCTCTTCTACGCACATTGCATAGGTCAGAGGATCACAGCCCTGTCCGCCGTACTCCTTCGGAACCGGGATGCCCATGAAGCCTGCCTTGATCATCTTGTCAACTGTCACTCTGGGGAACTCTTCAGTCTCGTCAACCTCGACTGCCAGAGGCTTTACTTCTTTCTCAGCGAACTCTCTGAAGAGCTGTCTCGCCATCTCATGCTTTTTGTCCAACGTAAAATCCATGATTTATAATTCCTCCTAGTGAAGAATGCGGCAGCCGCGCTTATGCGGCCGCCATGCCATTCTTAGTTTATTATTTTGTGTAATCGTAGAAGCCCTTGCCTGTCTTACGACCCAGCTTGCCTGCACGCACCATCTTCTTTAACAGAACGTGAGGACGGTATTTCGGATCGCCTGTCTCTGTGTAAAGCACGTCCATGATCGCCAGAACGATGTCCAGACCAACCAGATCGCCCAGAGCCAGAGGCCCCATGGGATGGGAAGCGCCCAGCTTCATAGCTGTATCGATGTCCTCTACGGAAGCGATGCCGTCTGCATAAATGCCGATCGCTTCGTTGATCATCGGGATCAGGATTCTGTTTACAACAAATCCCGGAGCTTCTTTTACTTCTACGGGAGTCTTGCCGATCTCAACGGAGATGTCTTTGATCTTCTGAACCAGCTCTGCAGGAGTGTTCTCGCCGGCAATTACCTCAACCAGCTTCATTCTGTCTGCGGGGTTGAAGAAGTGCATTCCGATCAGCGGTCTGTCCAGACCTGCGCCCATCTCTGTGATGGACAGAGAGGATGTGTTGGAAGCAAAAATGCACTCGGGCTTAACGATGTCCATCAGCTCCTTGAAGGTAGCCTTTTTGATGTCCATTCTCTCGGGAGCAACCTCTACAACCAGATCGCAGTCTGTGCAGATGTCCTTTAAGCCTGTGGAAATCTTGTTCATGATCTCTTCGCCTTTTTCTGCGGAGATCTTCTCTTTGCCTACCAGGAAATTGATGTTTTTCTGGATTCTTGCCTTGCCGCCGTCAGCGAACTCCTGCTTGATGTCGCAGAGGCAAACCTCGTAACCATCTGTCATCGCAAAAGCCTGTGCAATTCCGGCACCCATTGTGCCAGCGCCAATAATACCTACCTTCATGATAGTCTCCTCCTAAAATGATATATGAAAATTCTGTTTTCAGAAAAATCAGCAGTTTTTGAAAGGCTCTTTTACCTTCTCCTTGTTCTTGTCAAGGAAGAAAGCCATGCCGTATCTCTGATCCTCGCTCTCGAAGCAGTCGCCGAACAGCTTCTCTTCGATCACGATCGCCTGATCCATGTCAACCTGCATGCCGTCGTTGATCGCCTTCTTGCAGTTGCGCACTGCGATCGGGGCGTTCTTTGCGATGGTGGAAGCCATCTTCTCAGCCGCAGGCAGCAGCTCTTCCTGCGTATATACCGCGTTTACAAGGCCGATGCGGTAAGCCTCGTCCGCCTTGATGTTGCGTGCGGTGTAGATCATCTGCTTCGCCATGCCTTCGCCCACCAGACGGGCAAGTCTCTGCGTGCCGCCAAAGCCGGGTGTGATGCCTAAGCCAACCTCGGGCTGGCCGAATACAGCGTTGTCGGAGCAGATGCGGATGTCGCAGCTCATGGAGATCTCGCAGCCGCCGCCCAGTGCAAAGCCGTTGATCGCTGCGATCACAGGGATCGGGAATGTCTCCAGCTTGCGGAATACATCGTTGCCCTTCTTGCCGAACGCTTCGCCTTCCGCTTTTGTCAGGGTGCTCATCTCGCCGATGTCCGCGCCCGCAACGAAGGATTTCTGTCCTGCGCCGGTTAAGATCAGGCATCTTACCTCGTCAAGATTTACGTTGTCCAGAGTCTCGTTTAACTCGTCCAGAACTGTGGAATTAAGGGCGTTCAGCGCTTTCTCACGGTTGATCGTGATGATCGCGTACTGGCCTTTCTGTTCATACAATACGAATTCCATTGTCTTCCTCCTGCTTGTTTTTTTACATGACGCGGAGAATGTCCCTGAAAAGGAGGCATTCTCCGAATATAAGGGAGATATCCCTTAGTCTCTTTCTACGATTGTAGCACAGCCCATGCCGCCGCCGATGCACAGAGTAGCCAGACCCTTCTTCAGGTCTTTTGCTTCCATCTCATGCAGCAGGGTTACCAGGATACGGCAGCCTGATGCGCCTACCGGATGACCCAGGGCAACTGCGCCGCCGTTAGGGTTCAGCTGCTCATCTGTAAAGCCAAGTTCCTTCTGAACTGCTACGGACTGAGCAGCGAAAGCCTCGTTTGCCTCGATAACGTCGAAGTCTTCGATCTTCATGCCGGTTCTGTCCATAACCTTACGGGTTGCAGCAACAGGGCCGATACCCATGATCTCAGGAGCAACACCTGCCAGAGCACCTGTTACCCATGTAGCCATAGGCTTAACGCCCAGCTCTTTTGCCTTCTCTTCGCTCATAACAACAACTGCTGCAGCGCCGTCGTTGATACCTGAAGAGTTGCCGGCTGTTACGATGCCGTCTTTCTTGAATGCAGGACGAAGCTTCGCGATGCTCTCAGCTGTCGTGCCGGGGCGGGGACCTTCATCCTTATTGAAAACGATTGTCTCTTTTTTCTTCTTAACTTCTACAGGAACGATTTCCTTGTCGAACGCGCCTGCTTCCTGAGCAGCAACAGCCTTCTGCTGGGACTTTGCAGCAAAAGCATCCAGCTCTTCTCTTGTCAGACCCCACTTCTCGCAGATGTTCTCTGCTGTGATACCCATATGATAATCATTGAACGCATCCCACAGGGCATCATGAACCATGGTGTCTACCAGCTTGCCATCGTTCATTCTGTAGCCGTAACGGCCCTGCATCACTGCGTAAGGAGCCATAGACATGTTTTCCATACCGCCTGCTACAACGATATCAGCGTCGCCTGCTGCGATCATCTCTGCAGCCATGTTTACACAGTTCAGACCGGAACCGCATACAACGTTGATGGTAACTGCAGGAGTCTCGATCGGAAGACCTGCCTTGATGGAAGCCTGACGCGCAACGTTCTGTCCCTGACCTGCCTGGATAACGCAGCCCATGTAAACCTGATCTACCTGATCAGAGGGAACGCCTGCCCTGTTCAGTGCTTCTTTGATAACGATAGCGCCCAGGTCCGTTGCCGGAGTCGTGCTCAGTGTTCCGCCCATTACGCCGATCGCTGTACGGCAAGCGCCTGCTAAAACAATTTTCTTAGCCATGTCTTTTCCTCCATTCAATTGAAAATGCCTTGTATTCGGGCTCTCTTTTTCTAATTGTTAATTTTTTATCATTGCCCGCTGCGAATATTATACCATAGGGAGGTTTTAAGGGCAAGCCCTATTCGATGGAGTTTTTTGCCTGCATCCCGGCGGTGCGGCGGCTGTGGGATACAGGCGGTTTACAGACAGATTAGAACTCATACCTCGTCCCGTGGGAAAGCAGCAGTCCGTCCGTTAATTCTATGCATAAAATAACCGTGTTCTCATCGCTGAAATCATTGTGCCCGTTATCGATCCATTCGCTGAACGCTTCTTTCAGCTTATCTGCAATGCTTCGGTTTTCCTCCCTCCCAAAATATCCCAGATTGACGCCCTTTCCATGCGCCGTAAACCATTCCCCGGCGATTGCGGCATTGGGATTCTTCTGCATCTGCTTCATTTTGCCGGAAAGTGCATGGGTAATAATATAAAACGCGCCGTTCTCATAATAGGCATTGACATACCGCACATATGGGATACCGTTTTCTTCCGTTGCCAGTGCGATCACCGTATCTTTTCCAAAACGCTCGGTCATTATTTTTTCCGCTTCCGCATCCATTTTCTTCATCGCCTTTCCCCCTCTGGAAATGAATATGTAAAATGCTTTGATAAAATTGGAAACTATCGTACTCCTGTCAAAATAAAATTCATTAACTGGTCTACATCATCATAATCATCATAATCTCCATTTATCCCATCTCGATGATATACAATTCCATTTTTCTCATTTCTTTCCAAACAGTCCAAGAGCTTTTCTTCTCCATATTTTTTAGCAAATAGAGTAAATGCGTAGGGTTTGATTTTGCCCAATAATCCTTTCCTGCAATTTTCTTCGCACTTATAACAATGTGTCACTCCTTTTGCAATCGAACATTTTTTATTCTCACATATGTCATTATCCGGACATCCGTTTGATCCGCATCCATTACAACCTGCATTTTCTGTGCATAAGCAACACGCAAGACCACATCTGGCAATTCCCAATTCCCGTTTCATAAAATACCTCCTCAATTTCTAATTGTATCAATATCAAATACTTATTATTTTTAATTCACAATTAAGTTCTTCTGCTTTTAGCAAGGCATGATTGAAAATTGTAACAAAATCTTCACCATCACTTGTAACAAAATAATTTGATAAATCGGTTATATCATCGCTGATCTTTGTTTTCCAAGGTGGCTGGGCAGATAAATTTTTTATTTTCCAAATTATAAGCAACTGTTGAAAAAAACGAAAACAGAAAATCTTCACTTCCTATTTGAAACCAATAATACTTTACTTTAAACCCAACCATAACACTTTCTTCCTGCACATTTGCGACATTTTAACTATGCAGCTTCTAATTTTTCTATTTCGTTCTCAGTTAAATAAACTGCAGCTTATCTCCTTAACACAAATTCTTGAACAGGACTTCCAAATTCTTCTGCCAGCTTTCCCTCGACAAAACCCATACGCTTATAGAATGCTCTTGCAGCAATTCCTTCAGGTACTCCGTCACGATAAGTCGTAACTGATATGTCTTTTGAAGAATCCATTTTCGTGAACATATAAGATAACATATTTTCGGCAATATGCTGTCTGCGGCATTCAGCAGCAACTGCTAAAAAACATATCTCGTTGTTTGCATTTGAGAATAATAGGACGCCAACTATTTCCCCTTTTTCTTTTGCACAAATTGCAGAATTTCTGTTCATAAAGTCCAGCACAGTATTTCTATGTTCATTCAAATCTTCCTTTGTTTCAAGCCCCGGAAAGGAATCCTTCACTTTTTCCACAAGGTTCATCCAATTATCAATATCCTGCTTGATTCCAAGTTTAATTATCATTACTTTAACTCCTCCAATTTTCGATTTATCTATTCGTTACCGGCTTTAATCCGTTTATTCTTATGTCTTCCAATTCTTCCACCGTTAAGCACCGGGACTCATAAAGCCGCAGATATTCTTTTGATACGTCTGAATCAAAGATCAATATATCATCAGAATTTATTGTAACATCGACACCGCTGCGATAAAATTTTTTAATCGGATGCATAGACATATCTGCAACCCTTCCAAGCAGAATATTACTCGTCGGCGTAATATTTAATCTGATTTTATTATCTGCCAAAAAGCGAATTACTGATTCATCATCAGCTGCAGCTATGCCATGCTGAACCTCGTCAAGTTCCAATTCTTCCACAGCAGTCCTTACGTCTTTAGCCGTCCCCCATTCCCCAACGTGTGCTTTCAGCCTTAATCCTTCTTTTTTTGCGCGCCGATAAATTCCTTTAAAATTTTCGATAGGTTGTGCTAATTCATCACCGTACAAATCAATAGAATAAAAATTCTTATTTCCCCAAAAAAGCGATAAACAATCTTCTAAATAACTGATAGGACAATGTCTTGATAATCCAATTTGGAGCCTTAATTCTATATCGGGAGCGACTTCTTTTTGAGCACTTGTAAAAGCATTAACCAACTCATCAATATCATTATTAAAAAATTCCTTTAAGCCCCAAACGTCCTCACCAATTTCAAGCACAGTTACGCCATCTTCTCTGGCTTGTTGAAAGGCTGCTCTGATTAAAAGTTTTCTCATCTCTGTGCTGTTAAAATCTTGGCCAATATATTTTTGACTCCATTGATTCATCTCATCCATTGATGACAAAGGATGCGTCAATGGCTCAATTTTTTTACCGGTTACCTGATATAGAAACCTTCTATTTCCACCAAGTACAAAATGATTGTGCAAGTCTGCCTTAGGACACTTTCTTAATTCTTCCAGATTTCTTTGCTTCAATGCATATGTAAAACGATTCATAACTCAATTCTCTCCTAGCTGTTTGATTTTCTCCACAAATTTCGATTTTTCAATTCTGTCAACAAAAATTGTTCTATACAAATTCTGCACCTGCTTCATGTAACTTTTTAAAGTACTTATTCTTGTTTTTCTTATACATTGTTCCGATTGCAGCTTCATTCACGATTACTTTATATCCATTTTTTATAGCACCTAATGCTGTCAGTGCAACACAAGCCCCACCATCTACACCCACAACTTCAACATATTCAATATTGTGTTTTTTCAGCAATATATCAAGTCCAGAATTAGTAAATGCATTACCTTCATATTTTATGAATATATTATCAGATACTATATGCAATTCTTTAGCAAAATCAACATCTTCTGTTCCTTCATATGCATGAAATGGTGCAAACTTATTTATCAGATTCTTCTTCATTACATTTTTTATATAAATAACCAAGTTGTTTTCATTAGCATCAATAATCTTATTAACCTCATGAAGTAAATCACTATTATTATATTGAAAGAACCTTGCATGTTTTTCTCCAACATATACATTTTGCATGTCAATTACCAATAGTGCTTTTTCACAGTTCTTTACCTCCATAAAATTTACTTTATCCTGACTATCAGACCACTGTTCTTTTGTAAGATAAGTAAAATGCTCCGTTCTAACATCTCCCATAAGTGCACAGGGTTTATTTTCTTCCGTATGATGATATTTGAATCCACATTTTTCCTGACAGCGTTTTGATTTTTCATTTCCGTCATAATATCCGCACCACATAGCACTACAACCCAAATCTAAAAAAGCATGCTTCTGTAAAGCTCGAACCGCTTCGGGAATCAAGCCCTGCCCCCAGTATGGAACACCTATCCAATATCCAATTTCTATTTCATCATCAGCTGCTTTTGTGTGCGACTGAGCTGGCGGAGTCAATCCGATACTTCCAATTGCAACATTATCTTCTCTTAAACACACTGCATATGTTTCATCTGCTGCCAAAACACTTTTGATGATTTCTCTGCTATTCTCTACACTTGTATGTACTGGCCATCCTGCTATAGGCCCAACCTCTGGATTTTTTGCATATTTATATAAACTCTCTGCATCATCCTCTTTCCAGGGACGAAGTATTAATCTCTCAGTTTCTAATGTCATAACCTACTCCTTTACCAACTGCTTTCTAATATAATTTGTGATCGAATCAAATACGACTGGGGACATTTTAACAATCCGGCTCCACATTCGAATTCCTTGATATACTTTTTTTCATGTAAAGCACCTCCTCGTTAAACTTGAAGTTAGTAACGCAAAAGAAAATATATGACATACACCCAACTAAGTAATCCATGAAAAATCGCCCAGCCAACAGACTTCCACGTTGTATAACTAATAACCATAGCTAATACACTTCCAAAAGTTATTCCGGATTTTACCGTTTTCTTGACAGTCGTTGATTTATTATCTTCCATTTTTGTTTTCTCCGTATATTCCTATTTTCTTAATTCTGCAAGCTGGAAGTTATGAACTCAAGCTCGTTACCAGTGACGAATATCTTTTTGTCTTATTTTTAATATCTTCCTCAGTAACACCATAATAACTATATAAATCTCTGGATATTTTCTTAAATTTTTTCATTACCGCCTTATTTCCTGAATAAGACATTCCGAATATATTCCAAGTGTAATCTATCTCCATTTCAAGAAAATCATCATCGATTCTTATTTTATATAAATGAAAATCCATAGGAATTATACTATCGGGCATTTCAGCAATCATTTCACTTCGAGTCTTTATTTTACCCAAATACTCTTTGGCGGATGCTTCATTAGAAAAATCCGGTACCGGAATATCCTTCATTTCACCCAAAAGTTCTGGTTCATGTTGCAAAATCAAACTTTCTTTTAGGCATTTTATTTGTTCAATATATTCTCTATTGCCTGGAGCAGTTTCTGCCAATCCGTATTTTTCTTTTGCATACTGTACTGTTTCAGAAAGAGAATGCGGATTTGCAACTATTGTCTTCTCTACTTTTTTTCTCTTATATCTATATATGCTATTTTTGATCCTGACCTTTAATGGTTGCTTTTCTGAAGGTCCAGCTATAAAAATGCTTGTAGGACCATCTGCACCACCTATGATTGAAATCGCATTTTTACTTTTTTGCTCCATTCGCCTTTTCATTCACCTTTTCCTCACAAATTCCGATTTGTTGCTCAAATCATATCACATTCTCAAACATATCTCAATTCCAATTGTCTCTGCCCCCATCTATTGCATTGCCTTTCGGCTTGCTTCTGTAACCAGCATCCGGTTAATCTTTTCTTGCATGGTTTCCTTTGCATCTTCATTGAAATGATAGCGGACAACATATACTGTCTGCCCGATTTTCTTTGTAAATGTGTTTCCCTCTGTTTTTTTATTCATCATTTTTTCCATAATCATCTATTTCCTTTCTTTCCTGTGCCCGACAGAGAGAGGTTTGCTTCTGTCCCTGCCGGGAGTTTATCGGCACGCTGACAACGCAAGTGTCAACATAGGGTTTGAAACTTTTTTCGGGTAGTTATTTCTGTTTTCCAAAATACTATTGAAAAGTTTTTTGAATGTTCTTGTTGACACCTGTTAAAAAGTAGCTGAAACACCGGTAAATACAAAGGATTTTGGTGTCAACAAAAATGTCAACAAGCAGTAAATTTCCGGGTAATCAGTAGCCTTTCGGCATCAAAATCAGCCTTTCTCTCTGTCGGGCAGATCAAATGGCAGCTCCAACTGTTCTGCTTTCGTCAGCTTTGTAAATCCATCTTTATCCGGTTCGTTGCCACCCTCTTCTTCTGCTCCTTCCCTGATCCAGCTTCTCTGTCTGCCATATCCTTCCTTTGAAAATCTGTGGACTCCGGCTCTCTTCCAGCCAGTGATCTGCGTATCCATAATGGAACAGATCTCATTTGTCTCGAATTTTTTCGGCTCCCGGTCAAAATGGTCAAAGGCTTCTTTCCAGATCTGGACGGAACATACATGACTACCTTTATAAGCGTCCAGCCAGCCTTGTATCATTCCTGCCATCGTATCTTCCTGTGTGAACTGTTTTCGGTATTCACTGATCTCCTGCTCCATTTCCTTTGAGAACTTCAACAGGCTGCTCTTATTCTCCGTTGACCAGTAGATTTCCATTACTTCTGCCCACAACTGGTCAAAATAGGATCTGGCTTCTTTTTCATCATCGAGGATATGCTTCTCTGCCTTACTGCTGTCTATGGCAATCGGCAGGAACCGTCTTGCCCCAGTACGGTCAAAAGGAATGAACTGCCTTGTGTTCGTTGAACCTGCAAAGATACACTGACGCTTCCGGTCTTCCTCATATTTATCATAAGGGTTCCGGTAAGTGTCTTTCTGTCTGGTCAGGAATGACTTGATTTCCTCATTGCTCTTTGCACTGATTGCAGCAATCATCTCCGACATTTCCATAATCCAGTGTCCCCGGAGATGCTCGTATATCTTACTGTCATTCAACTGCTTCAGATCATCAGAAAACCAGTCATCGTTCAATGCAAGAAAACGGAAAAATGTGGATTTTCCGGCTCCCTGCTGACCTACCAGACAAAGCATTTCATCTGCTTTACAACCGGGACGGTAGATTCTGCTTAATGCTTCCATCAGGAAGTGCTTCACAACCTCATAGACAAAATCCGAAGCATCTGCCCCCATATACCGTTGCAGAACATAACGGATTCTCTCCTGCCCGTCCCACTCCAGTTGTTCCAGATACTCACAGATCGGGTGGTATGCCCGGCTGTTGGCTTCTATGCGAAGTGCCTTATCCATACATTTTTCACTTGTGAGTTTGTAATAGCGTTCAAAGAAATAGTAGAAATAAGTCCTGCCATCATCATCCAGCTTGCAGACTTCCTCATTCCACCAGAGTTTTTTTACAATATCAATCCTGCCTGTCAGCTTGTTGTATTTCATACTCTCACGCACAAGCGGATCATTTCTCAGCACAACCATATAATTTCCAACCGTTGCTTTCGCAGTTCCTTTCTGTGTATATTCCAGCATCTGTTTCACTTCATCGACTTTGCTTTTATCTACCATCCGGAACATTTCTTTCATGGCATCTTTCTGTTCTTTTGTGGCGATCTCCTTTATCTTCTCTTTCGCATTGCTCAATCCGCTCCACCTCCTTCCATTTTTCTTTTACAAGTGCTTCCTTATCTGCCCTGTCCCCAAAGAGCAGGATATCCAGATAATACTCAACAACTGACAACTCCCTGAGAGCAGTCATAAACTTTTCATGCCATTCTTCTGTCCATGTTTTTGGTGCATACTGTTCTTTCCATTTCAGAAGCAGGCTCCGATAATCCAGATAGGCTCTCAGGCATCTCAGATGTTTTTTCTGCCAAAGTTCTTCTGGTGTCGGCTCTGGCTTTTTTGCTGAAACGCTTCTCCTGTTCTGCGGTGATCCCCTGTCCCTGCCGGAATAAGGAATTCCAAAATCATCTGCCAGCTTCATGGCTGCATCTTTCAATCCAATGTCAAACAGTTGTGCCGTAAAATCAATGGCATCTCCTGTACAGCCACACCCGAAACAATAATATCTCCGGTCAACTTTCATGCTGGGTGATTTGTCATTATGGAAAATGCAGCGGATCAGTCCGCTCCTGTTGGGCTTTAACCCATACCTCTCCGCAGCCTGCCGGACGGTCACATTCTGTTTTACTTCATCAAATAATCCCAATTCGTTTCCTCTCTTTCTTAAATCTGCTTCCCAAATCTGGGAAGCAAGTTTTCACAAAAAACAAAAAAGCACTTTGTCCTGTCTTTACGGAATCAACAAAATGCCCTTATAGTTCCAGATCACTGGAATGTGATCTTCCTTTATTCAGTTGTTTTCTCTCTGCCTCTTCTCTTTGAATCTTTGCTACGTTCAATGCAAGTTTTTCTCTGATTGACGGCTTCACTTCTTTTTTGATTTCTTCAACAACGGCTTTTTTCTTCTCTGGCTGTTTTAACTGACGGACAACCCTCACAACAGCTTTTTCCATCGCATATTCGATTTTTTTAATCAGACCGTCCAGCCTGTTTATCGCATATTCCTTTTCTTTTCGTGATGCCTTACGTTCCGGACTCTGAATCCATCTCTTAGAATCTTCCGCAAGACGAATGTCATCTTTTCTGGTAGCCCGCATTGTTTCCTCTGCGACTTTATCCACAGCCTTGTCATAGGCTTCACTGGATACTTCGTCAAGCAAGGTTTCCACATCTTCAATACGGAGGGTAAGCTGTTGCAGTTCCTCTCTCTGTTCTTCAATCAGCTCGCCCTGACTTAGAATCCGGTCAGAATTGGAAATGAAATTTTCTTTAAATTCTTTTTCCTGCTGTTCTATTTTTTCTTTCTGTGACTGGATAACCTTTTCATTTGCCCTGACATGGTTTGACTGCCTTGCAAGTTCCAGATGATTCGCATTGACCTTATCCCTCTGCTGATTGAGCATTTCCTGCTGAACCGCAATCTCTTCTTTCTGCTTCATTCGGATATAGTCCTGTTTCTCCAGATACTGCCTTCCTCCATAGGACGGTTCTTCGTCAATTTCCAGTCCATGACGTTTACAGATATCCAGGAACATTGTCCGGCAGGCAGAATCAAAAACAACCTTACGGTTATTTGTCTTTGATCTTTTCTTTTCCGGATTCGGAAGTTCAAAGCCAAGTTCTTCCAGTGCCGCTTCCTGTTTCGGTTCAATCTCCCCATACCGGTTCGTAGCATCGAATACATGACGCTCATGAATATGCGGAGTCGCTTCGTCCATGTGCAGTGACCAGTCAATGATATGCACATTAGAACCAAACCGCTCATCGAACTCTTTCTTGAATTCATCAAAAACCAAAACCAGCGTTTCCACAGAAGCGTGTTCATCTATCGTCCCAAGCTGATAGATACTTTCTTCCGGACAGGTCTTTTTATTTTTCAGAACATCTTCCACCCCTTTACATCTGTCGGGGTGTCTTGCTTTCTCATGACGTTTATTCTGGTTAATCACATAATCGCTGTAATGATCCACATAGTATGCCATCTCAATCTGGTTAAAAGAAAAATTATCCTCTTTTCCCCGGTCTGCCATTGTGGTATATCCCTGATAGCAGTCCCAGTAAATATTCTGACGGACACGTTCATTGTCAATATGCTCACTGTGTTCCGGGTCAAATCTCCGGTCATTGTGAAGCGGATTGTAAACACCGTCTTTCCCAGATCTGCCGTTATGCCTTGTGCCTTTCAATTCACATCTCTCCTTTTTTCAAGTTGTTTCCCCGGAGGGGATTGCAGCGAAGCTGCCAAAAGTCTCTGTCCCCGTTACAGACAGTACCCAGTACCATATGGCGAAACGCCATATCACTGGGCAATGGCTGCCGCCCTTAACCTGCTAAGGGCTTTGCCCCTTAACCCCAGCAAGATGCTGCCGCTCTTTGCAATCTGGGCACAAAGGACTTCCAGCCCTCTGTACTCCCAGCAGACAAAACGTAACTCCTGCCGCTGTCCCTTCAGCATGATCTCCGTTCCGTCTGTTTTTCAAAAATCCTCTGCATCGGATTTTGTGAAAATATAAAAATGGGTAAAACAAAGGGCACTAACTTTTTACGGTTAATGCCCTTTCCTTTACTCATTCACTTTTCAGATAATTCCTGTATGTATCATTCTGATAATTGCTTCAGAACCATTTTAACATTCTTCCTAAGTTTCATTCCGTCCCTCAGTCCCAACCGGTAGAAAAATTCTTCTGTCTCTGCTCCACTGTTAAATATCTGGTCGCAATATTTTGTAATGGTCTCTTCCTGTTCCTGTGGAAGTGTTGCGATCACTTTTTTATATTCTTCCTCAACTTCATCTGGTTCTGTCACAGACAGCTGGCTCAGTTTCCAGTCTGCATACTCTTTTCCCATATGTTCCGTTATGGTCAGGTTGATAAATTCTTCAATCTCTTTTGTAATCTTCATTTAAGAATCCTATTCCTTTCTCCAGTGGTCTACTCCATCAATCTGATTTTGAATGTTTCCAGCCACACCACTGCCCAGCCAGAAAGCACAGGCAGGATATAAAGTATAAAACCTGCCACAAGCATCCTGACCGCTTCTGTGCCTGTCTCCTGTCCGAATCCATACCCTAAAACTGCTGTAATGCAGATGATCCCCGACAGGATATGAAATACCGTTGCCGACAGCCATGTGAAGAACATAACCACCAGTTGTATCATTGTCAGGCATATACGCACTGGCAGTAATACGATTTTCACAATAATTCTTACAACAACCATGACTGTCCACCCCTTTCACTGTTTCAGATAACTACGATAGCTGTCTATCACAGAATCTGTCACACCGCTTTTGTAAATCTTTCGGATATCAACGATTTTTTCATCTTTCAAAAGTTTCAGCCAGTCCAGTAAATCTTTTCTGCTGTTTGCAAAATTACAACATCTTCCGTCTGCGTATTCAATCCGGTATCTCATAAGTCCCTCCTACACATACACCAGTTCATTTAAAATAATTTCATCTACCCGGCTTCTTGCATTGTTTGCCCGGCGAACCCATTCCATCTGATCTCTGCTTTTCAATTCTTTCGTAATGCCTTCCTGCTCCATAATCTGTTCCATGAGGAAATCCCTGCGTTCCAAACACTGCTCATTCAGATCTGCGAGATACGTCCAGAGCTTACCACTCAATGTCAGATAGGAATACAAGCCACTCTTGTAATCTTTCAGATAGTTTCTGTGAAGACTTCCATAAAAACCAATCTCTCTTTTCTCTTCGGGTACTGCGATCAGTGGCAGATAGATTTCCCCGACAAGGATATAATCCAGACCATTACTGTTATCGTGAATGATTCTTTCTAATTCGCTCATGCTGATGCAACTCCTTTCTTCGGTTCTGCTGGTGGAAGCAGTGATACCGGCACGAACACACCCTTTGCAATATCTTCCTGACGGATTTCCTCTTTTTTTGCATCCATCTCAGCTTTCTTTTTTGCCTTTGTCCGTTCATAGTATTCTTGCTGCTTGCCATTTGCTTTCCTTTTCAAGTAATTCTGATGAAGCCTGTCTTTTCTGGCTTCCCGCTTCTTCATTTCTTCAATTTCCTCTGGTGTCATTTCCACCTCACCGAAATGTGGAGGTAAATATTTCCCAATGAAGTTAAAATAGATTTCCACTTCCTGAGTTGTCTCAATGCTTCCTTTTCGGTCACGCTCATGAACCACAATCTTTTCTACAAATTCATTCAGCATGTAAGTGGTCAATTCCTCAAAATTTTGGTATTTATCAACCAGAGCAATAAACTTCTCCGCTGATCTGCGGCCTTCTTCATAGCCTGATAATTCAGCTTCCATATCTGCAATTTCTGCCGACAAATCTTTCTGTTCTTTAGAATACTGTCCGTCAAGAATCGCATAGCGTTCATCTGGCAGCTTGCCAAGAATATTGTCCTCATAAATTCTGCAGATCAGTTTTTCCAGTTCCTGCACACGTTTTTTTGCTTCTGCCAATCTGCTTTTCAATCTTGTGATCTCACTGGACTGCTGTGAAGTCTGTGCCTTTTTTACTGTTTCCAAAAATTCTTCACGGTTCAGCTGTGAATACTCTGCAACAGCCTTTAACAGTTCCTTAATCAGCTCCATAACCACATCTGCATTAATTCTGTGCTGTGTCTGGCAGAGTGTTCCAACCGGAACTTTAGAATATGCAGAACAGGTATATTGTGGTACTCGCTTGCCATTATTTACTCGATGTACATACATTTTGGAACCACAGTCTGCACAATACATCAGACCTGTCAAGGGGTGGGCTTCTCCCCATCCATCTGGGTACCTTCTCACATTGCTTCGGATTCTCTGCACATTGTCAAAAGTTTCCTGATCTATGATTGCTTCCTGCGTGTTCTCAAACACCGTCCAGTTATCCTCAGATACATAATGGCTTTTCTTATCCTTGAAATGTTTTCTGGTCTTGAAGTTCACTGTATGACCAAGATACTCTCTTTTCTTCAGAATACCTGCAACAGTAGAAGAGCCCCAGCCATAAGGATCTTTGATTTCTTCTACTCTGCCTTTCCATAATCCGGCATCTTTCTTTGCCATATGAACCGCTGGTATCTCAACCTTATCCTCTTTCAGTGCCTTGGCAATCTGATATGGTCCGTACCCGTCCATTGTCATGTGAAAGATTCTCCGTACAACTACAGCTGCTTCTTCATCAACAATCCATACATTCGGATCATCCTTGTCTTTCAGATATCCATACGGTGTTGTACTTGCCACATGCTTGCCGGATTTTCCTTTCGCCTTGAAAGTTGATTTTATCTTTTTACTGGTATCCCTTGCATACCATTCATTCATGATATTTCGGAATGGAGTAAAATCATCGTCCTCCCGGAAGCTGTCTACATTCTCGTTGACTGCAATCAGGCGGACATTCTTCTGTCGCAGCAATTCCATATATTGTCCGACTTTCAGATAATCTCTTCCCATTCGGCTCATATCTTTAATCAGAATCGTTCCGACTTTCCCCGACTCTACTTCTTTCATCATGGCAAGAAAGCCTGGGCGATCAAATCTTGTACCGGAGATACCATCATCAGTAAAATGAACAAGATTGGTAAATCCATGTTCTTTTGCATATTGTTCCAGCAGTTTCTTCTGGTTTGAAATACTGTTGGATTCCCCGTTTAATTCATCATCACGACTAAGACGTTCATACAACGCTGTCATGAATCCCTGTTTCTCTGTCATAGTCAGATGTCCTCCTTCCTTTGTTTATTAATTGCCTGTTCTCATCCCATATCCGTTCCTGTACCGGGTTCTGATGTTTCCGGGACGTATTAACCAAAAAAGACACGCTGAATGCCTATTCAGTTCTGGTATCACTACGGGCAGACTGTTTCGTTTTCAAGGTTCGTGTAAGAAGTAAAAAAGATTCTTACACTAAACGAAATGCTCAGAGGTCTTTTTACAGCCCCCTTACTGCATCTTTTTTGATTTCGTGTCATCTTTTTAAAGTTCCTTACACAATCTCTGTACTGACGAAACAAAATACGGACATGTTTTGAAATTGTTTTTTACAAAATACAATTTTGTTCTTTAAGGTAAAAAAATAAGCCTCAAGAGACTTTTTAATCATTTTGGAGCTCCAACTCTTTAAATTTGATTGATTAAGAAGTCTCTTCAAACTTACTACACCGGCTGCCAGCTTATATTTCTTATACTGCCGCACTGCGAAGTGGTTTGGCTTTT